>Ga0163151_10000674_pt1 | contig 59325 bp, 54 predicted proteins | sample OliLakLV19MP5IB2_FD_145596 | JGI IMG/M metagenome (GOLD analysis project Ga0163151, IMG submission 145596) | Freshwater microbial mat bacterial communities from Lake Vanda, McMurdo Dry Valleys, Antarctica - Oligotrophic Lake LV.19.MP5.IB-2 | ecosystem: Environmental > Aquatic > Freshwater >... | reverse complement strand
TGACGACATGGTCATGTCCCTCGCCCTCGGCGCCTGGCAAGCCACCCGCCAGCACCCGGAACTCCTCCCCGCCCGCAAGACCGCCACCGCCCGCTGGAGCCCCACCGGTTCCCTTTTTTGACCTTTAACCGCGTTGATGCAGAATGGATAAACATGTTGACAACAACCTCCATTGACTTTGGCTATCCCTGGTGGCTCAGCCACGGCCACCTGATCGTTCTCGTCCCCGCTCTCGCCGGACTCGTCGTGGGCCGCATTCGCAAATGGCCGCTCTGGGGGATGGCTCTTTTGGGCCTGGTGGCCGCATGGGCCGGGGCGGCGTTTCTTGTGGTGCGCTCGCTCGAAGTGAACGGCCATCCCCGATTGCTGACCGAGAACTTTCTGCGCTCGGGAGCGGGAAGAGTGCTCGATCTCGGCGCCGGGACCGGCAGATCCTCAGTCATGGTTCTGACCGCCCGTCCGCAAGCGACACTGGTGGCGTCGGACCTTTTCGCCGATTCGTTCGATCATCACTTTGGAGCCGGCGACCGCCCGCAGGACCGGCTCTTGCGGAATCTGAAAGCCGCTGGCGTAGATCGACGCGCCACCATCGAGACGGCCGACATGCTGAAGCTGCCGTATGAAGCCGCCAGTTTCGACGGCATTGTCAGCGCCTATGCCATGGATCACGTGGGCCGCGACGGAGCCAAACAGGCCTTGTCCGAAGCAATCCGCGTCCTAAAACCCGGCGGTGATTTCCTGCTGATACTCGTCGAGAATGACCGCTTTACAAAATTCGCGTTCGGGCCGCTGCTTTCGCACGGCGGCGCCCGTGGCGCGAATTGGTGGCGCGCGGCGGCGAGCGAAGCGGGCTTCCAAATCCTTGAGGAAGGCGCCGCTCCCGCGACCCTCTACTTTCTGCTGCGGCGGCCGTAGTTCGGCGCCGCCAGCCCGATGTAATTTGACGTGTGAATTCTTTCGATTGCTAACGCTGGCGCGATCCGGCTTGATTCTACCGAGCCGGGACCGTAAGGGAGCGTTTTTCGTGGTCAAGCAACCCGTCGCAATCGCCGGGAACTTGATTCTACCGAGCCGCGACCGTAAAGGAGCGTTTTTCGTGGTCAAGCAACCCGTCGCAAGCGCCGGGAACTCCGGAAGCCCGTATCGCAAACAATTCGCTAGTTGAGGCGGTTGAACACCGACTTCGCCGGCGCCAGGGACGCATTGACAGCGTTGATGTTCTTTATTCCCTCGGTGGACAGCCATTCTTCCAAAGCTTTAACGCCTTGCTTGCCGTAGACCGGAATGCCTTCTTTCCAGGTGGCGCGGCCGCACAGGACGCCGCTGAAATCGGTACCGGCTTCAGCCGCCAGGGCGAGGCTCTCATTGAACTCCGCGTTCGATACACCGGCGCTTAAGTAGATGAACGGTTTGTCCGTCACCTCGGAAGCCTGGCGGTAGAGCGACATGGCTTCAGCGCGTGTCTGGGCGGTGGCGCCTTTATAGACCGAACTGCCTTCGACAAAATTCGCGTTAACCGGTACTTCCACCTTCAGCACGTCCACTTTGTATTGGGGCTTGGTGAACTCCTGCATGCTGCCGATAACAACTTGCGGCTTGATTTTGGCGTACTCTAGCCCCTTCTCGTCGCCGCCCTGGGGATCGTACCCGACAAATTCGAGGAAGAAAGGAATCTGGATATCTTCGCACTCGCTCCCGATGCGTTCGACAAAGGCGTGCTTGATGTCGTTGACGCTGGTGTCGTCGAAAGGCGAGTAATAGATAAGAATCTTGACGGCGTCGGCGCCCATATCTTTGATGCGCTTGGCCGAGACGTGGGGAAGAAGATCGGGCAGCCGGCCGGGCTGGCTGTTATCGTAACCGGTGGCCTCATACGCGAGCAGAAGGCCGGCGTTCTTGGAGCGCGCCGCCGCTGCGGGGAGACCGAACTCGGGGTCGAGGAGAATCGCGCTGGCGTGCGGGGTGAGGATCTTGGAGACGGCGACCTTAAACTCCTCCATCATCTCCCGCGTCACGTCGTTGACGCCGATGCCCTTGGCGGAGGCGATGGACTTCTGGAGACTGCCGCGCTGATCCATGGCGGCGGCGGCGATCACGCCGCGTTCGTCGGACAGGGCGGCCAAATGCTTACGTTTACCTTCTGAAATGCTCATGTTGTTGAGGGAGAACTCCTGTTTTCTATTATAAAGCCGGGCGCCATTTGGCGATCCGGCGGTGGTAGGCCTGGGCGCGCGCCACATCGCGGAAGATCTGAGTTTTCAGGGCTTCGGGCGAGTCGAACTTGTGTTCGTCACGGACGCGGCGCAGGATCTCGACCTCAATGCTGGCCGGGGTTCGGCCATCGAAGGGGTCAAGCAGGAACGTCTCTATGGTCAGGCGGTCGCCATTGAAGGTGGGCCGCAGGCCTATGTTGGTGATGGAGGCCCAGGAGCGAATGGCGTCAAAGTCCCAGGTACGGGAGATGTAGACGCCGTTAGGAGGCAGGACTTCGCTATTGGGCTCGATATTGAGTGTGGGAACGGTCTGCTTGGACCCGATCCCGTGGCCGGGAACGACGGCGCCGGTGAGCCCGTAAGGACGGCCGAGTAAGCGCGTGGCCATTGACATGCGGCCGGAGCCGATGGCTTGGCGGACCAACGTGGAAGAGATGATGCCGTAGCGGGAGCCGATGGCTGGCTCAATGTGGGTCGAGAAGCCGAGTTGCAGGCCCAGTTCAGCCAGGAGGTGCATGTCGCCGGCGCCCTTGTGCCCGAAGCGAAAATTATCACCGACTACAATGGCCTTGGTGTTGAGCGTGGCGACCAGGATTTCCTTGACGAACGCCTCCGGCCGAACTTTGGCGAGCTCGGCAGTGAAGGGAAGGATTAGCACTCTTTCGAGGCCGCAAGCCGTCATCACATCGACGCGCTGGTCGAAGTTCGTGATGCGCTTTGGCGCTTGCGCCGGCGCGACTATGTGGGCCGGGTGCGGGTCGAAAGTGAGGGCGGCGGGGAACCAGTTTCTGGACTTGGCAAGGAGCGCGACTTCCGCAAACAGAGCCTGATGGGCGAGGTGGGTGCCATCAAAATTTCCGATGGTCAGGGCGCAGGGCCCGAATTGGCCTTTGGCTTGGTTGAGATCGCGGAAGACTTGCATGGATGGTTAGGCGTCGACCGCGACGGTAAGGCCGTCATAGGAGAGGCGGACGTTATCGGGGAGCATGCTTTCGGCTCGCTGGTGGCCCAGGTCGTGGCAAATGTGGGTCAGATAAGTCATGCGGGGTTGCAGCGTTTCTGCGATCGTCAGCGCCTGAGCGACGGTGGAGTGGGTGGGGTGGGGCTTGTAGCGTAGCGCGTCGAGGAAAAGTGTGTCGAGATCTTGGAGGAGAGGCATGGATTCGTCGGGGATTCTACTGTGATCGGTAAGGTACGCAAGTTTGCCGATGCGGAAGCCGTAGACGGGCATGGAACCGTGGAGAAGCGGAACGGGCTCGATCTGTTTCCCATAGAGATCGAAGGGGGAGCCGTCGATAACGACGGTCTCAAGCTTGGGGCGGCTGGACTCGTTCTTGGCTTCTGAAAAGACGTACTGGAAGACCCTTCTAACGATTTCCAGCGTGTCTTGACTGCCGTAGACGGGGATGGAACCGGATTGACGGAAATTGAAAGGGCGAACGTCGTCAAGGCCGAGAATGTGGTCGGCGTGGCCATGGGTAAGGAGGATGGCGTCGAGCTTGGGAATGCGGACGCGGAGGGCTTGATACCGGAAGTCGGGCGTGGTGTCGATAACGACGTCGCGGTTGTTGTAACGGAGCCAAACAGAAGCGCGGAGCCGGTTGTCGCGGGGGTCCGTCGAAGTGCAGACATCGCAATTGCAACCAATGGAGGGGACGCCGGTGCTGGTGCCGGAACCGAGGACGGTAAGCGTGATAAGGCTCACTTTGAGTCCTGGAATTCGGGGGCCAGCATTTCTGTCTATTTTAGCAAGGGCTTGAGGTCTAAGGACGCAGTCCGAAGAGATCTTTCGGCACGAGCTTGAAGGTGAAGTGCGCGGGGTTAACCGCCGTTGCCCCGGGCGTGTCGACCAGGACGATTTCGGCGGCGACGGGCTCATACGCGGCGCGCGGAGCGATGGTGCCTTTGGCGACCAGAATTTTTTGGCGCTCCGGGTAAATGCCCAGGTGAACAATTTGATGGATGGAGTTAGGGGAGGAACGCTGGTTCGTGAGCACTAGGTAGTTTTTCATGGTCGGCGTGGAGCCCTCGGCTTCGATCACCGCGGTGAGACCCATCTGATAAAAAGTGTTGCCGCCATGCCGGACAGCGGTTTCGATGTATTCGCCGTCGTCGAAGGATCGGACACGGCCGCGGACCCGGACCGGCTCGCCGTGCTGCTTATCGGACTTGCCGCCCACCGGCATATCGAACGCGCCGCCGATGCCGGATTTTATGGCCGCGTTGACGGCGGCCGGATCGTACATGACGACCACCCAGCCGTCGGCCTTTTGCTTTAGTAGTTCGTTGAGGAGGAAGGTGGAATCGCCGGCGGAACCGCCGCCGATGTTGTCGCCGGTGTCCATCAGAGCGACGGGGAATTTGGCTGCGCGCATCGCGTTCTTGACGGCGTTGGCGGCATCGGGGACGTTGACTTTAAGCTCGTCGCGGACGGCCCACATGCGGTCCGAAAGGCGTTTGGCTTCCCGTTCGGCGAGGTTGCGGTCGCCGTCGGCGACGATGACGACGGCAGGCCCCATGAAAGGAACGTCCGCATATTGGTAACCGGCGAGCACGGAGGCGGAGAGGATTTTAGGGTTCGTGTTTTCGAGGTTGATCGAGTCCTGCGTGATGGGATGGAGAACGCCCGCGAAGGTGTTGTGATACAGGATGTTGAAGACCATGGGAGGCTTGACCATGGATTGCACCGGCTTGATTTCGCCACGGAGGGTGCGCATGAGAATACTGGCCGCCCGCTGGCCGCGGGCGCGCGTATCGATGTGGGGCGTCTGCTGATAGACGATGAGGGCGGTGCAGTAGTTAAGCGATTGCGGCGAAATGTTGGCGTGAAAATCGTGCGTTACGACGATGGGGATGTTGGGGAACGCTTCTCGGACCCGGCGCAGAATTTCTTCGTCGGCTTGGGGAAAATGCTCAGCGACCATGGCGCCATGAAGCGCCAGGAGAATGGCGTCTAGTTTGGTTTGGGATTTGAGGGAGCTTACTAATTCGGTAACAAGAGATTCAAAGACGGCTTTGGCGACGGGGCCTTTCGGGGTGGCGGAGCCGTAGAGGCCCTGCACGATCTTGACGTTGGGTTCCTTGCTAAGGACGTCGAGGAACCCCGTGACTTCGTTCTTCTGGGCGTCGAAGAACGGGCGCCAGTTGGGGGCGTTGCCCGGGACGAGGGTGAAATCGGCCCGTTGAGTGAGTGAACCATTAAAGGAATTCGACTCATGCATGAGCATGGCGACGCCGATGGTTTGGGCGTGGGCGGCGACGGTGAGAAGGAGCAGGGATAGTAATCGCATTGAGGCCGTTGTATCATACCGGGACGTATGGATGCCGTAGACAAAGCCACAGCGACGCAAGTTGCGAACATTCAGAAGAAGACGGGCAAGACTCTGGCGGAGCTGGCGGAGTTGATTTCCGGGAGCGGTTTGACGAAATTCGCCGAGCGGCGAGAGTTTGCCAAGACCGCGCTCGGCTTGGGGCATGGGGACGCGAACACGTTGATCCATGCTATTTCGAAGCCTGCGGAATTGGCCCGGCTACGAACACCCGCTTTGAAGTGGGCTTCAATTTGAAAGGCGCTCCGGGCGGAAGTCGGCTGGAGGAGATGCCGCCAAAGGGGATGTGCAGCCACAAGGTGAAGGTGAGTGGGGTGGCGGAGGTGGATGGGGAGTTTCTGGGATGGATCCGAATGGCGTTTGAGCAGGCCGGGTAGGCGGTTATAGGAGGTTGGCTGGCGTGCGCGGGTTGCTTAGGATTTCGATGAAGGCCTTCCAGCGGGCGGCGGTATCTTCGCCGGCGGATTTGGCGACCCAGTTGGCGACGATTTCCTCGCCGTAGCTGTAGTTGATAATGTAGCTGCGGTGCTCGTCAAAGAACTTGACGCGGCGCTCTGCCATCGCCTTGGGCTGTAAGGTGTAGCGCTCCAAATACTCGATGGTCTCGGCGGCGGTACTGACGCCATCGAGGTACGCGCGGGCGGCCTGGATGGGCGCGAAGCGGAGCGGGCGGATCAGCTTTTGGAATCGGTGCTGTTCGGCGGCAAGATCGGGGTCGAGGCCGGCCTCCTTGAACAGGACTTCGCGCTTGAAGTTCAAGCGGTCTTCGCCGTGGATGACGAGGCTGGCGCCGTAGTCCGCGGTTCCTTCGGCGATCAAAGATTGCGGGCTATAGAGAGGGTAGACGCTGTACTCGCTCCAGCCCTTTTCCTTCACCAGGCGGGCTTCGAGGAGGGCGTTATAGACATGATGGCCAGGGTAGCCCTCGTGGCAGGCTAGATGCAGAATTCGGTCGATACCGATGGGGAGATCGATGTTGACTTGGATAAGGGAACGGGCATTGCCCTTATACCAGTTATAGGCGCTCCAGGATTTGCCTTTCACGTATTCGATGTCGAACGATTCATTGGCGGGAAGATTGGGAATCCACTTTTTCGTGCGGGAGCGGGCTTCGGCGATGGCGGCTTTGAAGGTTTGATCGACTCTTTGGGCGGGAATCGCAAAACGCGCATCGAATTTGGCGTAGCGCGCTTCGAGCGTGCCTGGGCCAGGGAGGGCTTTCTCGACGGCGGCGCGGCTGGTTTCCAGTTCCGCGCGGCTGACGGCGGGGGGATCTGCCTCGTAGAGCATCAGGGCTTCTTTATCGAAGGAGAACTTCTCGCCGCTCAACATGCGAATGCGGGATCCGGCGGCGCGGGTTTGAACGAGCAAATAGTTTTGGCGGTAGGTGTCGCCGCCAATCAGTCCGTCGATGGCGTCACCAATGGCGCTGGCCTCGGTGGCGAGCCGCTCCAGGGACTGCTTGGAGGGTTTCCACTCCGGCGGGCCATAGTATGCGTCCACGTAGTTGGGATCGTGATGGCCGATCCCGAGGATCAGTTTTACGTAGCGCTCGGCGAGGGCGTTCATTTTTTCGCGTTTGGGGGCGCATCCGGCGGCGGAAAGAGCCAGCAGCGTATGGCGGCGGGTGAGCATTATTTGTCGAGACTGAAGCGGTCGATTAGGCGGTATAGGGTTTTTCGTTCGATACCGAGGATCTTGGCGGCCTTGCTCTTGTTGCCGCCGGTGGCCGCGAGCACTTTGCGGATCTGCTCGGTTTTGGCGTCTTCGAGCGTTTCGCCGGCGGTATCCTTGCCTTCGCTTTCGGCGATGGATTCGTTAACGGCCGATTCGTCGATCCGGCCCTGCGGCGCCAGGATGACGAGGCGCTCCATCAGGTGTTGGAGTTGGCGGACGTTACCAGGCCAGGTATAGGAGTCGAGTGCCTTGACGCCGCTTTCGGTGAGAATAGCGCGGATCTGGTAGCGCTCTGTATAGCGGTCGAGAAACGTTTGAGCGAGGAGGGGCACATCACCGCGGCGTTCGCGGAGGGCGGGGATTTCGATACGCACGACGTCGAGGCGGAACCACAAGTCTTCGCGAAACTTGCCTTGTTCGACGAGTTGACGAACATTCTTGTTTGTCGCGGCGACGATGCGGACGTCAATGGCTTTACCGCGGGGAGACCCGAGCGGCCGGATCTCGCGTTCCTGCAGAACGCGGAGGAGTTTGGCCTGGAAGTTGACGTCAATGTCGCCGATTTCGTCGAGGAAAATGGTACCGTAATTAGCGGATTCGAACACGCCGGCGCGGTCCCGATCGGCGCCGGTGAAGGCGCCTTTCATAGCGCCGAAGAGTTCGCTTTCGAGCAGTGACGGGGGAATCGAGCCGCAATCGACGGCAACGAATGGCTTGTCGGAACGGCGGGAGTAGCGGTGTATGAGCCGGGCGATCAATTCCTTGCCAGTGCCGGTTTCGCCTTCAATGATGAGCGTCGCATCGGTGGGAGCGACTTTCGCGAGGATCTTGAAAATCTCGACCATGTGGGGCGAGGATCCGATCATCTCGGAATCCGGGATATCGTCGATGCGGGTTTCCTTTTCTTCGGGTTCGACTAGCGACGCTTCGGCGCGCCGGATCTTGTCCACCATGTCGTCGAGGTCGAACGGCTTGGCGAGGTAATCGAACGCGCCCCCTCGCGTGGCGGCCATGACCGTTTCCATGGAACCGCGGCCGGACATTAGAATGACCGCGCAATCGGGGTTTGAAATGCGGGCGGCATTTAGGACATCCAGGCCGGTCCGCTCATCAAGATAGATATCCGAAAGGACGATGGGGTAACTGCCGTCCTGTAACTTGGCGAGAGCTTCGCGCGTGGTGCCGACGGCTTCCACGTCAAACCCTTCCAGTTCCAGGCAGGTCACGATATTGTTACGAACGGCGTTATCGTCCTCAACAACCAGCAATCGTTGCAAGGTTCACTTCTCCGATTCCGGCAGGACGGACGCGGGGGAAATCATAGCCGGTACTAACATCGTAAAGCACGAACCGCGTCCAGGGGAACTGGTAACTTTCAAGCGGCCTCCGTGATGGTTGATGATTTGCTGCACAATGGAAAGGCCGATGCCGGTTCCGGCCTCGCCGGACTGCTCCGCTTTCGTGGTCCGGTAAAATTTTTGGCCGATTTTTTTGATCTCTTCGGCGCTCATCCCGATGCCCTCATCCTGCACGGCGACGCTAAGCAGTCCTTCGCGGAAGGAAGCGCTTACATCGACTTTCGTTTCCGCCTGGGAGTATTTGACGGCATTGGTTAATAAGTTGTAAACGGCATACTCCATAAGTTCGCGATCGCCTTGAACGGTGGCGGAAACGCATTCGTGGAGTTGGAGGATGATGGATTTTCGTTCGGCGAGAGGGCGGACCCGGTCAACACAGGCGCTGACGATTTTGGCGATTTCAAAGGGCTCGGTCTTGAGATTCATCTGGCCGGCGGAGAGGCGCTCAACGTCGAGGAACGTCTGAATCATACCGGCAAGCCGTTTGGACTCGGTGTGGATTTGCTGGGAGAGTTGCTTCTGTTTTTCTTCGGGGAGTTTGTAGCGATTCATCAGTTCGCTGGATCCCTGGATGGCGCTGAGGGGCGTGCGCATTTCGTGGGTAACAAACTGGATAGCCTGCTGATAGCGGGAGCGCTCGCCCTCGGTTTGGGCGAGTTGTTCGCGGGTGCGGAAGTATTGGAAGACTGCCGCACAGGTGACGCCGAACCAGGCGCTGGCGGCGGGGGCGACGTACGGGAAGACGACTCCGTTGAGAAAGAAGAGATGGGGCAGGGCATGCGCTATCAGAATCAATGCGGCGGCGAGGGCATAGGCCGTTGTGCCGGACCAGCGAAGGAAGAGGGCGCCGGCGATGGCGATGAGGGATATCGCAACCAGGAAGACGAGGGAGGGAGACGAGTCGGCGAAGAACCTGCCTTGAGCGAGGGTCTCGTAAGCGTGGGCATGGATTTCAACGCCGGGCATGGGGCGGCGAGTATTGTAGGGCGTCATCATGCGGTCTCGAGTGGCGGTTTGGGCAGTGGCGCCGACGAACACGATTTTATTTTTGAAGACCGCGGCGGACTGCGGATTTCCGAGTATTTGTTGGAGGGTGACTTGCGGGATGCGGGATTGCTCGTTGGCGTCTGGAGGGAGATAGCGGATACGGAGGAGCCGGCCGTCGGCGCGGGCAGCGGGAATGTGAAGGCCGGCGATGTCGAGTCCTTCAGCGGATTCGGTGATCCGAGCGTTTTTGGCGCGGCGGAAGGCTTCCAGGGAGAGAGCCCAGAATCGCTGGCGATCGCCGGATTTTTCGAGCGGCATACGGCGGCTCATGCCGTCGGCGTCTGGCTCGGCGTGGACGTGTCCGAGAGATATTGCGGCTTCCAGGAAAATTGGTTGTGGCAGTTTCCAGCGGGGTCCGGGCAGAAGTTCGCACGGGAGGATGACGTTGCCGGCGTTGCTAATGGCCTGAGCCAGTTGCCGGTCTTCGCCGCCTTGGCCGGCATCGACCAGGACGACGTCGAGGGCGATAACTTTGGGCTGGGCTTTGGCGACGATTTCGATAGCTTCCGCAAGCTTGGAGCGGAGGTTGCGAACGCCTTGGGTGAGTTCGTAAGAGTCCTCATCAAGGGCAAGAATTGCCGCTTCGGGCTGCCAGAGTGCGGGCTGGTGAACTCGGAAAAGCCAGTCCGTGGCGTAGTTATCAATCTGACTGGCGAGAGGGGTCCAACTGGCGACCAGGGCGAGGAGGCCGGCGGCGGTGACGGCGAGCCAATATTGGGCTTTACCGCTTCCTGTCATGCAGTGTTTTTTCGATGGCCTCGGGCTCCGATGGCAGCCCGCCGGTGAGGAGTTTCGAGCCGGTTTCGGTAACTAACAGCATATCCTCAATACGGACGCCAATGCCTTCTTCGGGAATGTAGATGCCGGGTTCGATGGTGATGACGTTGCCTGCTTCGAGCGGCATGACGGGGAGGCCGGGGTCGTGGACATCGAGCCCGACATGGTGGCCGAGGCCATGGGTGAAGTACTTGCCGAGGGGTTCACCTTTGAGCGAGCGGCCATGTTGGTTCATGTAGTCCATGGCGATTTTATGGAGGCTGTTTTCGGTCTCTTTGGCGAGGCGCATGCCGGGCTTGATCGCGGCTATGGCGGCGCGCTGGGCGCCGAGAACGACATTATAAATTTCGCGCTGCCGATCGGAGAATTTGCCGTTGACGGGAATGGTGCGGGTGATGTCGGCGGCGTACATGGAGCACTCGCCGGCGACGTCCATGAGGAGAACTTCGCCGGAATCCATCCGGCGATCGTTTTTGTTGTAGTGCAGAATTGTCGAGTTAGGACCGGAGCCGATAATGGGCGGGTAAGCGCTGCGTTCGCAGCCGGCCTCGAAATAGATGTTAGTCATGGTCGCGCCGATTTGGTATTCGAAGAGTCCGGAGGCGGCGCGTTGCCAGGCGGCTTTGTGGGCTTTTATGGAAACGTCGGCGGACGTCTGGATAAGTGCAAGTTCGGCGGGCGATTTGACTTGGCGCAGTGGGAAAATGACAGGCGCGGCGCTTTCGATGGGGCGGGACCCGGTGAGGCGTTTGAGCGGGGAAGACTTGTTGATATTTAGGAGCGAGAAGATCTTCTCGGCCGCCTCGAGGCTCTGAAATAGAGTTACTTCGAAGCGGCTAATGTGCAAGACCTTTTCGAGGCCGGTGGTATTGGTGTCTCCGGGCGCGAGTTTGCGGCCGGTGTATATCTCCCGGGCTTCGCTGCGTGGAGGGAGGAAGAGGAATTCTTCAGTCGGCGTTAACAGGAGGCGGGCGCCGGGTTCGGTCCAGCCGGTAAGGTAATAGAAATTGGTTTCCTGGAAGAAGCGGCTGCGGATGTCGCCGCGTTCGGCTTCCGTGGCGCCATAAAGGACAAGAATGCCTTTTTCCTTGGCGAGGTGATCGCGGACTTTGGCTCGACGCTGACGGTATTCGCCGCTATCGACGGCAAACGCCGCGAGGCTGAACAGCGTCAGAACCGCCCAAATCCGGGGGAGCATGGACCAATGATAACGAATGAGATAATGGTCTGTATGGGAATCCGAAATGAATGGGTGGCCGCGCGGGTTGGCGACGTGGTCCGGACGCAGATGCATTATGCCCGGAAGGGCGTAATTACGGGCGAAATGGAGTATATCGCCCAGAAAGAACGGCTGAGCCCGGAGACGGTGCGGGATGAAGTGGCGCGGGGACGGATGATCATCCCGGCGAACATTAATCACCATTCGTTGGAGCCGATGGCGATCGGCGTGGCGACGTCGTGTAAAATTAACTCGAATATCGGTAACAGCTCCACGACTTCGGACGTGGAAGCGGAGCTGGAAAAGCTGCGATATTCGGTGAAGTATGGCGCCGATACGGTGATGGATCTTTCCACCGGCGGCGACATTCCGATGATCCGCAAAGCCATTATTGCGAATTCGCCGATTCCGATCGGGACGGTGCCAATTTATGAGGCGCTGTCACGGGTGCGGCGCGTGGAGGATTTGAATAAGAATGTGATGCTGGAAGTGATTGAGGAGCAGGCCGAGCAGGGCGTGGATTACATGACAATCCATGCGGGGGTGTTGATTCAATACATCCCGTTGACGACGAAGCGAATTACAGGAATTGTGAGCCGCGGCGGCTCTATTTTAGCCGAGTGGATGGTGAAAAACCATAAGCAGAATTTCCTGTATGAGTGTTATGACGATATCTGCAAGATATTCCAGAAACACGATGTCAGTTTTTCATTGGGTGATGGGCTGCGGCCGGGGTCGCTGGCGGATGCGTCGGATGAGGCGCAGTTCGCGGAGTTGAAGACGCTGGGGGAGTTGACGCGGCGAGCCTGGAACTATGACGTGCAAGTGATGATTGAAGGTCCGGGTCATATACCTATGGACCAGATTCAGATGCAGGTGGAGAAAGAGAAGGAGCTATGTTATGAGGCCCCGTTCTACACGTTGGGGCCGTTGGTGACTGACTTTGCGCCGGGGTATGACCATATTACATCCGCTATCGGAGCGGCGATGATTGGGTGGTACGGGGCGTCGATGTTATGTTACGTAACGCCGAAGGAACATTTGGGTCTGCCGAATAAAGAGGATGTTAAGCAAGGGCTGATTGCGTATAAGATTGCGGCTCATGCGGCGGATATTGCGAGGCACCGGCCGGGGGCGCGGGACCGGGACGATGAGTTGTCGCGGGCGCGGTACAAATTCGATTGGCGCCGCCAGTTTGAACTGTCTTTGGATCCGGAAACGGCGCAGGCTTATCACGATGAGACGCTGCCGCAGGAGGGTTTCAAGGATGCGCATTTTTGCTCAATGTGCGGGCCAAAGTTTTGTTCGATGAATATTTCGTCGAAGGTGGAGGAGTTCACGGCGGAAGATGCGGCGGCGGTGCTGGAAGGCCGGGAGTCTTTGGTGCGGATTGGGGATTGAGTTGAGGCTTGCATTCCACTTTGAATCTGTATATATTTGAACCCGCGCTTGGACTCATCCAGGCCCAATTTCGATTTAGGAGAGAACTCAATGCTCAAATCGCTCGCGCTCGCAGTAGCCGCTATTGCCTTAACGGTCTCAGCCGCCGACCTGGCGGGTACGTGGAAATTCAACGCCGCCAAGTCCAAGTACACGGGCATGCCCGCGCCCAAAGAAATGACCGCTACTTATACGATGCAGGGAAGCGGATGGAACTATGCGGCCAAGGGCGTGTCCGCCACTGGCGAGCCTATCACTATCTCCTTCAGTTATGTAAAGGACGGGGAAGAAGTCAAGGTTACGGGATCCCCGGCTTGGGATGGTATCGTAATTCAAAACAACGCAGCCGATAAGAGTTCGGCGAAATTCATGCGGCAAGGCAAAGCCGTGGGAAACGGAACGCGCAGAATTTCCGCGGATGGCAAGACAATGACCTTACGGAGTAACGTCACTCTTCCCGACGGGAAGAAGGCGACAATGCTAACCGTTTACGACAAACAGTAAGGAGAACTTCAATGCTCAAATCGTTCGTACTCGCAGTAGCCGTTATTGGCGTGGCGGTCTCAGCCGCCGAAATAGAGGGCACCTGGAAGCTCAACCCAGCCAAGTCCAAATACACAGGAATGGCCGGGAACAAAGAATTGACCGTCGCTTACACGAAACAGGGGAACGGATGGGTGTACGATGCACGCGGAACGTCTTCCACGGGCGAAGCGATAAAAAGATCGTACACCTATGTGAAGGACGGGGAAGAGGCGAAGGTTACCGGGTTTCCGAATTGGGATGGAATTGTCATGAAAAACGCCGCGACCAATAAAAGTACCTCTACCTATATGCGGCAAGGCAAGGCCGTCGGGACTGGAACGCGGACGATTTCCGCGGATGGGAAAACGATGACTATCCGCGGCAGGGTGACTCTTCCCAACGGGAAGAAGGCCACCATGCTTTCGGTTTACGACAAACAGTAACGCCGCCTCAATCAAATGGGTTGAAGACGGGGACGGAGAAGATTACGAAGTCTTTGACGTTGCGGGTGGCGACGGTCAGGCGGTGGACTCGAGCGGTGGCGGCGATTACCGCATCTTCGTACAAGTGCAGCGAACGGCCCACCAAGAGCCGGGCTCGCTCCCTGGCTATCAAATCGTTTATTGGGATAATCCGGTGCGTGATAGAAATGGTGTCGATCCAAAGCTCGATTTCCCGCGCCTTCGCCGGATCATGGACTCGAGTCTTTTCGGCACCTGCCTGCAACTCTCCGAACGTCGCCGCAGAGAGAAGAATAGAGTCGTGAGATATCGACTGCAGCCACTTGACCACGGCCCCATGTGGACGCGCCTTTCGCATTTCTGAAACGACGTTGGTATCGAGGAGAAACACGGCTAGTCGAAGTCTGGCGGATCGCGATGTCTCTGCTCTCCTCGGTCCGCCAGAAGTTCATCCAAGTCAAAGCGCGGGTGGGGTTGAAGGAGCAACTCCTTCAGCGTGGGTCGGGCGGAGGCGGAAAGCCGCTTCCATTCGCTCACCGGAATAATGACTACCGTCTCGATTCCGCGGCGGGTGATCACTTGCGCACCCTCTTTTTCAGCCTTATCGACTAGTTCGCTGAATTTCGCTTTTGCTTCTTGCAGTTGCCAGGTCGCCATGATGTTTCCCTTCTGACTAACTATAACACTAGTCAGTTCATTTCCGCTTGTATGTGTGGGTGGCGAAATCGAAGTCGAAATCGGTGCGCTGGGGTTTGGACGGGGCGGCGTGCTTGGGGATCCATTGGGCGAGGTCCTTTTTCAGGGCCGCATACTGCGGATCGCCCGCAAGATTCTTCCAGTCCTGGAGATCGACGGACTCGTCGTAGAGTTCTTCCGTGCCGTCGTGGTATTTGATGTAGCGCCAGCGGTCCGTGCGGACGGCGTGGTTGCCTTGCATGAAGTCGATGACGGCGGGCGGGCGTTTGGCGGCTGAACTCTCAAGAAGCGGACGGAGGCTGAGACCTTCAAGTTCGTTGCGCTTGGGCAGGCCGCAGAGATCAACCAGAGTTGGATAAATGTCGAGGAGGCTGACGGCTTGCTTGCGCGGCTGGCCTTGTTGACGCGTTCCCGGGCCGGCGATGATGAGCGGGACGTGGGTAGAACGCTGCCAGAGCGTGGACTTGTGCCAATGCTGCTTCTCGCCGAGATGCCAGCCGTTGTCGGACCAGAAAACGATGATGGTGTTTTTGGCGTGCGGGCTTTTTTCGAGGCCGTCGAGCAGACGTCCGATCATGGCATCGGCAAAAGTGATGGCGGCGAGATAGGCGCGAACGGCGTCGCGCCACTTCCCTTCCTTGACGATTCGATTGTGCTCTTCCCGGCGAGCGGCGGCGAATTGTTGGCCGACTTTGGGAACATCGTCAAGGTCGCCATCGGGCGTGTAGGGGATCTTCACTTTCTCCGGCGGATACATGTCGAAGTACTTCTGGGGCGCGAACATGGGGATGTGCGGGCGCCACAGGCCGACGGCTAAAAAGAACGGCTTTTGTTGGGGTTTTTCGAGGAATTTGAGGCCGAAGTCAATGGCTTTCTGGTCGCCGTATTCACGTTCGGCGGCGGGGATGACGCCCCAGTCGAATTCGCCTTGGAAGTTGTTCAGACCGTTGAAGGGATGGCCTTGCGGGGCGGGGACGCGTTTGTTCCAGGGATACCAATCGGCGCGGCGATACCAGGGATCGTCGAAGACCTGGAGCTGGAATTCATCCCATTGATCGGGCGGGTTGTTGCCGGCGGTGTGATGGAAGACTTTGCCGGCACCGGCGACACGATAGCCGTTAGCTTTGAAGTGCATGGGGATGGTGACCGCGTCCGGCAGATTGGGGCGCCAGAACTGGTCATTGTTGTACATGCCGGTGGTGGAGGCGCGCATGCCGGTAAGAAGGGCCGTACGGGAGGGATTGCACAGCGGCGAGGCGCAGTGGGCATTGGCAAAAAGCACGCCGCGCTTGGCGAGCCGATCAATATTTGGCGTCTGGACGCCGTTGTACCCACCAAGGCAACCGATCCAGTCGTTCATATCGTCGACGGAGATGAAGAGGACATTGGGCTTGGCGGCGGGGGCCGCGGCGAGGACGGATGTGGCAAGGAACTGACGGCGAGTCATCCCGCCTACGCTATCGCGAATCGGCGGGTGGCGGCAAGAAACTTAGTCAATCGGGCCGACTTCAATTTCAGGATCGAACGTCTGCGCGACCGGAGTTGCGCCGTTTATCGAGGTGAAAACGCGTCCGGAGTATTGCCAGTTAGAGTCGCCGCTTACGATCACCCTGCTCAACAACGTGCCTCCTGAGGGAAGCGGGGTGCTGAATGGAAAATCGGTCGGTATAACCCCAAAAGGACCGGGTTCCTGTTGTCCATTCTGATCGGTGAAGAATAATTTGAATTCCGTGCAGGTCACGGGGGACCTTGGATTGCTGGACGGTTCACTCCAAACGAACGTCACATAACAATTATCGGTAACGTTTTGAAGGTTTTCCTGAGCTTGCGGCCCCATACCGCTAAAATTGCGGCCCGGAATCGCGTTATTGTTTATGTCAAAGCATTGACCGGAGATCCCGGTGACACCGGGGTTGTTTCCTTGTGAGTTGGTAGTGATGGTAATGGTCACACTGGCGGTGTCGACCGGTGCGGGATCAGTGCAAGGCTGGGGTGCGCTGCTCATTGAATTGCTCCATATAGGGATTTAAAACAGGATCAATCTATCACACTCCGGTGGGCAATTCAACGATTTTCCGTTAGGCCGCTTAACCGGCGATGGAATCCAGCATCGGCACGCAGGTTCACCAGATATGGATCGTTTCGGATTTCCCTTCGGGAATGACCCTTTTGGATAGCGACCTCGAGTAAGTCCAGCGCCCGCGCGCGGCGACCGGCAAGTTCATTGGCGAGCGCGAGATTGTAAGCAACCTGACTTGTTCCGGCGCTGGCGTCGATTGTATCCGCTTCGGCCAACGCCTCGCCGCCGCGGCCGCTTTTAGCCAGATAGGATGCCAGGCTGGAACGGGCCGCCAGGTCATCGCTTTTCAGGGCAATTGCCTGCCGCGCCAACGAGATTGCCTGTTGGAAAGCCTCTCTCGCCTTGCCATCGCGCCCCGGCGCCCAGTGGCTGGCATCGGCCAGGTTGCCCCAACCGCGGAACGAATTCGCGCGCAATTCCACCGCTTTTTCGAATGCGATTGAAGCGTCCTGGAATTTGCCTTGGAAGTAAAGCAGCACTCCTAAATTGGAGTAAGAAATGGCGGAGGGCCGGATTTCGATGGCCCGCTGATAGTTAGTGGCCGCTTCTTCATAGCGATCCAACATCTGGTAGGCGGCCGCCAGATGGCGAAACGGAAGAGCATTATTGGCGCTCAATTCCCGGCTACGGTCAAAGGCGGCGACGGCGCCGGTGAAATCCCCTTGGTTGAAGCGATGCAAGCCCTGCCACATATGGGTATTCCAGTCATCCGGACTCAATTGGATGGCACGTTCATACATCCATTTCGCGGCCGAATGGTCCCTGCGGTTCTCGAAGACCGCGCCCAACAAACGGTGGGCGTCGTGATTCCGCGAATCGAGTGCGATAGCCCGTTCCAATTCCGTACGGGCCTCATCCAAGCGATTCGCGCGTAAATTGACAACGCCCGCGGCGACGTGAGATGCCGAAAGCAACGGGTCACGCTCCAATGCGACCCGGGCATGCTGTTCGGCCAGGCGGAGCCAGGTACCGTCGGGGGACGAGATGAATTTCTGAGCGTAGGCGACCGCCAGGGACGCATCGGGCAAGGGCCAGTTCGGATCCTTGCGCTGGACTTCTTTGAAGGCTTCGATGGCGCGATCCACATTTTCGGGGTAGTCGTAACGACTCAGCGCGGCAAGTCCGGCTCGATGCAGTTCGCGCGCGCCCAGCGACATGTCGATCTGGACGAGGCCGGTGGCGGCCACCGGGGGGGCGGCCGAAGGACGCGGCAGCAGGGCCGCCGCCGCAATCAGGGCCACCCCTACACCCAGGCCAACGGTCCACTTCCGCCAAAGCCGTGGACGCGGGGATTCGACGGCGGGCTTACCCTCGAGGCCGGCGGCGAGAACGGACTGCGATTTTACCCAATCGACTCGTCCCGTTGCGTACGCCAAGCCTGACAGTTCTTCAGCGGCTTCGTGGATGGAACTGAGGCGGGCATTCAGGCTTTTTTCCAAACAGCGGTCAACCAATGCGGCGAGTTGCTCCGGCGTTTCCGGGCGCAGTTCCCGAATTGGCTGATGGGGATGGTGGACAATCCCGCGCAGGACATCCGCGGAGCCCACGCCCCGGAACGGCCGCTGCCCGGCGATGGCTTCGTAGAGTACAGATCCGAAGGAAAAGATATCGGTCCGAGCGTCGAGTGGATCACCCAAAGCCTGTTCGGGAGACATGTAGGCGATGGTCCCCGCAATCATTCCGGGCTGGGTGAGCGCGGCCGTGACCGTTGCCCCAGGATCGGATGGATCGGCGTCTTCTACATGCACGCGTTTGGCGAGTCCGAAGTCGAGAACCTTCAGCCGGCCCTCGGGAGTAATCATGATGTTGGCGGGTTTCAAATCACGATGGATAATTCCAGCGCGATGCGCCGCCGCGAGGGCATCGGCGATCTGGCGGGCGTAGTCGATGACCTTTGGTATCGGAACCGGTCCGCCAGCGAGGATCTGGTTTAGCGGAAGACCTTCGACCAGTTCCATCGCAATGAAATCTGTGCCGTCAGCCGAGCCAAATTCGTAGATGGTGACAATGTTCGGATGATTCAAAGCCGAAGCGGCCTTGGCTTCCTTTACGAAGCGCAACTTATGAAGGGATGACGCGTCGTCGATCTTGAGAAGCTTGATGGCGACCGGCCGGTCGAGCCGCGTATCCCGTGCCAGGAATACGGTACCCATGCCGCCGTGTCCCAGTTCACGTTCAATGCGGTAGTGGCCCAGAAGTTGCCCGGACATTATGACCTCGGACTATCAGTCAAGCGTAGTATATCGCTAGAAAGGGCTGTTTAGCGGTTGCTGACAACAAATACCGCGACTTCGGCCATCAGGTTGGGGAACGACTTTACTTCGCGGGTACCGGAGAGGAAGTAGCGGCGTTCGACTTGCCAATTCTGGCGGGCGGCGAGGATTTCGAAATCGTCGACGGTAAGGAAATGGATATTGGGGGAATCGTACCAGTCATAGGGAAAGAGTTTGGTCTTGGGCGCGCGGCCGTTGAAGAGATGGGCGAGGCGGACGGAGAAGTGCCCGAAGTTTGGGAACGCCACAATGGCGCGGCGGCTGACGCGGAGGATGTCCGTCATCACTTGCAGGGGATAGCGGATCTCCTGGAGCGTTTGGCTGAGCAGAACATAGTCGAAGGCTTTGTCGGGGTAATCGGCGAGGCAGGTTTCGATATTGCCCTGATAAGCGGACACGCCTTTGGCGATGGCCTTCTGGAGTTTAATGGGACTGATTTCGACACCGCGGGCGTCAACGTCCTTGTTCTCGGCCAGCCAGGCGAGGAGTTCGCCTTCGCCGCAACCGAGATCGAGGACGCAGGAGCCGGGCTCGACGATTTCGCTAATGAGGCCGTAGTCGCCGCGGCCGAATAACTCGTGGACCAGCGGCCCGTTCTCGCCTTTCATTTCTTGCCGACCTCTTTCATGGTGCGGGCGAGGAAGCCGCGGATGAGTTCTGTTTGCTCGTCCACTTCGACAAGGAAGGCGTCATGGCCGTAGTTGGAAGTGAGTTCGATGTAGGCCACGTCCTGATTGCGGCGGCGCAGGGCGCTGACGATTTCGAGCGACTGGTAGGAAGGATAGAGCCAGTCCGAAGTGAAACTGATGATGAGGTAACGGGTGCGGCTTTTGGCAAGGACCGGGACGAGCGATTGGGCGCCATTGGCCAAATCAAACATGTCCATAGCCTTGGTGATGAAGAGAAAGGAATTGGCGTCGAAGCGGTCAACGAACTGGCTGCCGCGGTAACGGAGATAGCTTTCAACTTCAAAGATGCCATTCTCTTCGCGAAGGCGGCGGCCGAATTTCTGGCGCATCGATTCATCACTCATATAGGTGATGTGGCCGACCATGCGGGCGACGGCGAGGCCACGGCCGGGGGGCTTCTTGTCGTAGTAGTTGCCGTCGCACCAATCGGGGTCGGCAACGATGGCTTGGCGGGCAACCTCGTTGAAGGCGATCTGTTGCGCGCTATGACGGGCGGTGGAGGCGATGGGAATGGCGCTGGCAACGGCTTCCGGATAACGGACGGCCCATTCAAGAACCTGCATTCCGCCCATGGAGCCGCCCGCAAGGCTGAGCAGGCGGGTGATTCCGATGGAATCGATGAGCATTTTTTGCAGGCGGACCATGTCGCCGATGGTGATGACGGGGAACGTCATGGCGAAACGCTCGCCGGTGGCGGGGTTAATGGACGAAGGCCCGGTGGAGCCTTTGCAGCCACCGAGCACGTTGGAACAGATGACGAAATACTTTTCTGTATCAAAACCCTTGCCGGGGCCGATCTGACTGTCCCACCAGCCCCTGTGGCCTTCGGCATCAACGCCGGCGGCATGGGCGTCGCCGGAGAAGGCGTGGAGGACAAGAATAGCGTTCGACTTGGCGGCGTTCAACGTGCCATATGTTTCGTAGGCGACATGAACGGGCGAGAGGACGAAGCCACTTTCGAGTTCGAGGGAATCAAACTGCTTGATCTGCGTGGTGACCACCATCGGCGGGTGAAACCACCAGGATAGCAACTCGGGCCTTACTGTTCAGAAGCTAGTCAGTAAATTCGGCCGCAGTTACGTCCTTTGACGTCTATTCAGCGAACGCGAGTTCCTTATGACACTAGGCTTTATTGTTCAACAGCCAGTCAGTAAATTCGCCTTCGCCATGGACATCGGTAAGGCGCTGGTCGCGGCTCTGATAGCGATAGGTGAGCTTGGTGTGATCCATGCCGAGGAGGCGGAGGATGGAGGCGTTCATGTCGTGGACGTCTTTGCGCTGATCGACGGCGCGGAGGCCGAATTCATCCGTTGCGCCGAGAGCGCGTCCGCCTTGAATGCCGGCGCCTGCCATCCAGGTGGAGAAGCCGTAGGGGTGATGGTCGCGGCCATTCTTGCCCTCGGCGAGAGGCGTGCGGCCGAATTCGCTGGACCAGACGACGAGCGTGGAATCGAGCAGGCCGTGGGCCTTCAGATCCTTGAGCAGGGCGGCGATAGGTTGATCGGACTTCTTGCACATTTTGTTGTGCGAGCCCAGTAGGTCGTTGTGAGCGTCGTCCCAATCGTCGCCGAGATTCGTACCGCAATAGAGTTGAACGAAGCGGACGCCGCGCTGGACCAGACGACGGGCGAGGAGACACTTGCGGCCGAAGTCATCGGTGGCGGGTTCGCCGATGCCGTAGAGCTTGCGAGTAGCGTCGGACTCCTTGGAGATATCGACAGCGTCCGGCGCTTCGGATTGCATGCGGAAGGCGAGTTCGTACGACGCGATACGGGCGTCGAGAGCGGTGTCCTCTTCGCGTTCGGCGAAGTGGCGCTTGTTCATGCGGGCGATGAGATCCAGGGTTACGCGTTGGGATTCCGGGCTGACGCCTTTGGGGGAATTCAAGTGGAGGACAGGGTTCTGGCCGCTGCGGAAAACGGTGCCTTGAAATACGGCCGGAAGGTAACCCGCGCCATACGCGCCGGAGCCCGATTTCATCGCGCCATCGCTCATAACGACGAAGGAAGGCAGGTTCTGATTTTCGCTTCCCAGCCCGTAAACGGACCAGGAGCCGAGGGAGGGACGGCCGGGAAATTGCGAGCCGCTGGTGCGAAGGTAGATGGCCGGGGCGTGGTCGAAGGCGTCGCCGTGGCAGCTTCGGATAACGGCGATGTCGTCGGCGTGTTCGGAGATGTGGGGATAAAGCGCGGAGATTTCAAGGCCCGATTTTCCGCAGCGGTGGAACTCCCAGGGGGAACCGCGCATCAGGGCTTTGCGGAAATCGATACGGCTGGTGATAAGGCCTTCTCCGAAGGAGCCGGGGAGGGGCTGGCCATCGTATTTGCGGAGCGCCGGTTTGGGATCGAAGGTATCGACGTGGCTGACGCCGCCGTGCATGAAGAGGAAAATGACATTCTTCGCTTTCGGCGCGAAGTGCGGGGGGCGGGCGCCGGTGGCGGCGGCGGCCTCCTGTTCGAGCAGCCCGGCGAGCGCAAGGGATCCAAAGCCTTTGCCGGCGCGGCTCAGTAAGTCACGGCGTGAATGCATAGGGACCTCAATCGACATGGAGAAATTCGTTAGTGTTGAGCAAGCCGCGGGCTAGTTCGGTGACGGCGTCGCGACGGGTGGCGGTGAGCGTGGCTTGCTTGGCGAGGAACTCCTTCGCGACTTGCCGTTCGTTGGCGGATGGCGCGCGGGCGTAAACGCGGCGGAAGATTTCGTTGATTAGGGCTTCGTCGTCAGCGGTGGCAAGAGCTTTATCGGCGAGGGCTTGCGCTTGGCGCAGGGTGAAGTCGCCATTGAGGAGGGTCAAAGATTGCGGGGCGGTGGTGGAGGACTCGCGGCGCGAGCAACTGAGGACGCCTTCGGGACGGTCGAAGACTTCGAGGAGCGGCATGCGGAAGTTGCGGCGGGAGATCATATAGACGCTCCGGCGGTCATGCTCCTCGCGGGCGGCGGTGACGACCCAGGCGTTGTTGGCGGGCTGGCTCATGCCGTAGAGCTCTTCGGGCTGGAGTTGCGGGACAACGGGGCGCCCGCCCATCTTCGAGTTGAGCGTGCCAGCGGATTGGAGGACCACGTCGCGGATCTCTTCGGCATCGAGACGGCGGCGGCGGAAATGGGAAAGGAATTGATTCTCCGGGTCCTTATCGGAGACACCGGGCGTTGGGCGGCTGGAGCGGCGATAGGCGGCGGAGAGCATGATTTCGCGGTGGAGCTTTTTGAGCGACCAGCCGTCTTTCATGAATCTGGCGGCAAGGGTGTCGAGGAGTTCCAGATGAGACGGCGCGGAACCGCGGGCGCCGAAATCACTGGGCGTAGCGACCAGACCGCGACCAAAGTGATACTGCCAGACGCGGTTGACCATGACGCGGGCGGTGAGGGGATTCTCGGGAGACGCCAACCAGTCGGCCAGGGCGCGGCGGCGCTGGGTGGTGGGCGACGTAATCGGCGGTTCGGGAATATCTTTGCCGCCGAGAACGGTGAGGAGTCCGGGACCGACTTCCTCCTGGCGGCCATTGACGGGCAAATATGTTTTAGGAGATTCGCGGCCAACATCGGTGAGACCGGGCGAAAAGGGACCGGGGGCGTAGGTGGTGTAGAGCGATACGATGCGCTTTTCGGCGCGCTGGAGGCGGTCACGGTCGGCGGGTGTGAGGCGGGCCAAGACCTCCTCTTCGCGGGAGTTGACTTGTTTGCCATAGGCCTCAAAGTAGGCCTTCTGTTGCGGCGTGCGTTGGTTCTCATCGGCGGCGAAGGCGGCTTGGATTTCCGGGGAAAGCTTGGCCAGTTTCTCCTGACGGAGCTTTTCCTGGTACGGAGCTTTGATGTCCATGATTTCCGCACCGAGATCGTAGAGCTTGAAGGTGCGGGTGTTTTCGCCGAGGTCGTAGCCGCGGGCGTTGTTGTAGTGCAGGAACACGCGGTTCTTCTGGAACGGCGCGAAGATGGCCTGCATGCGGAAGTAATCGCGCTGCGAAATGGGATCGTACTTGTGATCGTGGCAGCGAGCGCAACCGACGCTGAGACCCATGAAAACGGAAGAGGTCGTGTCGACGAAGTCGGTGAGCGATTCGACGCGGTTGATGTCCTCGACCTTATAGAGCATGTCGCGGTTGGGTCCTACGTTGTAGTACCCGGTGCCTTGCTGGGCTTCGGGATCTTCGAAAAGTTCGTCGCCGGCGATTTGCTCCTTTATGAAGCGATCATAGGGCTTGTCGTCATTGAAACTCTTGATCACATAATCGCGATAGCGCCAGGCGTAGAGGTTGTAGGGATCCTGTTCGAAGCCGGATGTATCGCCGTAGCGAACGAGATCGAGCCAATGGTTACCCCATTTTTCGCCGTACGTGGGAGAGGCGAGAAGGCGATCAATGAGATCGTTGTAGGCGGCGGGGCTGGCGCTGTTAACGAACGCGGTGATTTCAGATTCGTCGGGGGCGAGGCCGGTGAGATCGAAGGAGGCGCGGCGGATGAGAGTGCGGCGATCGGCCTCGGCGCCGGCGGTGAGAGTCTTTTCGCGAAGTTTGGCGGTGATGAAGGAATCAATGGAGGCGTTGTCGTTGGAAATGGGCTTTTGGAAGGACCACCATTTCGAGGCCGCAGTGTTCGCGGAGGCGGCGGGCCACATGGCGCCACTGTCTATCCAATCGCGAAGGACGGCGATGTCGGCGTCGGACAATTTGCCGCCGGGAGGCATGGCGAGTTTGGGATCGGCGTGGTTGACGGCTTTAAGGATTGGACTGGCGGCGGACTGACCGGGGACGATGGCGGGGCCGCGTTTACCGCCTTGGAGAGTGGCGGCGCGGGAGTCAAGGCGAAGAGCGGAGAGCGCTACGGCGGCGCCGTGGCAACTGAAGCAATTCTTTTCGAGAATGCGGAGCGCTTGATCGGGCGGGGCGGCGGCGAGGCCGAAGGAGACGGCGGAGAAAAGCAGACGGATAATCACGCTGCCCCGATTCTATCGCAACGAATAATCGATTTGGAAAATGGAGTAAACTAAGGGCCATGCGGCTATTCCCTACGATGGCGATTGTGTTTGCGTACTCCGCTTCTGGCGAGCTTCTCGTCCTTCACAAAGGGCATAGCTCGCTGGGTTTCTATTCGGACGAGGGAAAGTGGATCGCCAGCGTGCCGGTCCGGCAGCATCCGCATGAAATGGAGTTCTCCGCCGATGGGCGGTACGCCTACACGACCGATAACGGCACCATGCGCATTGAGCAGGCCGGGACGGGCGGGAATACCGTTTCGATCATCGATCTAAAGGAACGGCGGAAGGTCGGTGAGATCAGTACCGGCGAGTTCCGCCGGCCGCACGGAATCGATCTCATTCGGTCAACGGGACAACTGTTGATCAGCACTGAATTGCCGGATCAATTGCTGGTGCTGGACCCGGTGAAACGGCAGGTTGTCCGAACATGGCCGACCGGCGGGAAGACGGCGCATATGGTGGTGGCGACGCCGGACGGCCGCTATGCGTTTATATCCAACTCAACGTCGGCGAATGTCTCCGCGATTAACCTGCAAACCGGGAAGGTGAAACTCATCCCGACCGGTGCGCGTCCGGAAGGCAGCGTGATGAGCAAGGACGGAAAGCGCGTGTATGTTTGCAATCGCGATGCGGCGCATATTTCGGTGATTGACACGGCGACGCTGGCGGTTGTGCAGACGATTAAGACGAGCCCGGGGCCGGTCCGCATCGCGATGACGCCGGACCAGCGGCACGTGGTGTACGGGCTGCTGGACGAGCGCGGCGTGGAGTGGGCCGATACGCAAACGGGCAAGATTGCCGGACGCGTTGACCTGCCCGCGGCGTTGGGTCAGATCGTATCTTTGCACTTGAGCCACGACGGGCAGACGGCCTATGCGGCGAATGAGAATATGGACACGGTTTACGCCGTTTCCCTTCCGGGCAAGAAGATTCTGCATAGCTTTAAGACGGCGAAGGGGCACGCGCCGGACCCGGTGGTTCCCAAGCCGTAGACTTTAACGCCGCTGCTCAACGGGCGTTCCGGGAAGAGCTAATCGCGCCGACAGCACCCGCTGAACCATCGCGCGAACCGCATAGACGCCCCAGCCGATGGCCACGGCAATCGCCTCGTTGACGACCAGCACGCTCATGGCGGTCAGCAGGAACGCGACGGCGTCGGTGCGCCGCATTTTCCCCAGGCGGCTCCAGGTGCTCCACTCCAGCAGGCAAAAGCCCATCCAGGCGGTGATGCCGGCCAGCGCGGAGATCGGCACATGGGCGACGGCGCCGGCGAGCACCGTCATACACAGCAATATAAACGCCGCGTGGAAGAGGTTCGACATGCGCGTCGATCCACCGCAGCGGACGTTGGCCAAACTGCGCGCGGGAATGCCGACGCTGAATGGCGCTCCGAATAGCCCGCCAAAGAGGTTGGCGATCCCGTAAGCGCCGAGTTCGCGATCCGCGTCGGCACGTTTTAAATCCGCGCGACGTCCGCGAAAGTGCTCAACCACGCGCGAAGTAATCAACAGATTCACCGATGTGACAACAGCCAAACCGAGGGCGCTCGGCAGCACTTGCAGGACGTCGGAAGGAGACCATGTAAAACCCGCGAGCGGCGGAAGTGCGAGGGTTAGCGCTCCCACCTCTTTGTCGTGCCAACCGAAAGCGGCGCCGGTGCCGACAGCGAGTACAATGCCGATCATGGGCGATGGCGCCGACGGTCGATCAATTTCTGCCGGTCGATCAACTGGCCCGCCGATGCGTTCGCCGTTTCCATGACCGGAACCTCTTCGGTGACCATGACGCTTTCCGTCACCTGACCCACTTCCAGCTTGATGTCGATGGTCAGAAACTGTTGCGTGCCCACCGCAACGCCCTTCCGATCGAACTTCTTAAAACTTGGCAATTCCGCCGTGACAGCGTAGGTGGCCGGCACCACGCCATTGAAAACATATTCGCCGGTCTCGTTTGTCAAAGACGCGCGGATGGCGTTGGTTCCCTGGTCAATCAGAGAGACCTTCGCGCCGGCAATGGCGCCGCCTCCCGCGTCGGTAACCAAGCCGCGAATGCCGCCTTGAAAAGACTGTGCAGACTTGCCGGGGTGCTTCTCCGATGGAGAAATTCCGGAGGAGGCATTACTGCTAGGCGCCGACGCAGTCAAGGCTTACCTCCCGAATTGCATCAAGCACGGCGACGCCGTTCCAAAGCCTGGCGCCGCGAGTGGGCAATGGCGGCAGCGCGTGCCCCGGAGCCTCCTCCCGTGCTTGGTTGCCAAGGCCGGTCAGGAAGGTGTCAGCTTGAACACGCTCGTAACCGCCATGATCGCGGAAGGTCTGGGCCGGAGGCGAGGTTCATAAGGGCAGTTGCCGGGCTGCGGTCTACGCCAACACTTCCCGGATCACGTGTCCATGCACATCGGTCAATCGCCGCTGCAGGCCATTGTGATACCACGTCAGCCGCGTATGGTCGAGCCCCATCAGGTGCAGCATCGTGGCGTGGAAATCATACAGCGTCGCCGGATTCTCCGCGGCTTTATATCCCAATTCATCCGTCCGCCCATAAGAATAGCCCGGCTTCAATCCAGCCCCGGCCATGAACGCCGTAAAGCCTTCCGGATTGTGATCACGCCCGCCTTCGCCAATGCCCTCGCTGATCGGCAACCGCCCAAATTCGGTGGTCCATACGACCAGCGTATCGTCCAGCATTCCGCGCTGTTTCAGATCCGCGAGCAGCGCCGCAGTGGGCTTGTCCATCGTCGCGGCGCAGCGCGAGTGGTTCGCCCGCAGATCCTCGTGGCCATCCCAATTGATCCGCGGCGCGCCGAAGTGCCCGCCATTAAACAACTGCACGCAACGCACGCCGCGCTCGACGAGCCGCCGCGCCAGCAGGCAGTTGTAGCCGTAGGCCCGCGAAGCCGGCTCGTTCAACCCATACATCTCTTTTGTCGCCTCGGATTCACCGGTGATATCGGTCACTTCGGGCGCGCTCATCTGCATTCGCGCCGCCATCTCATAAGCGCGGATCCGGCCCGACAAAGCGTCCTCGCCGGGATGCGCGCCAAGATGCTCTTCGTTCAGTTGCGATAGCAGATCGTAAGAAGCCGCCTGCACCGCCGGAGCCACCGGCGCGCGCAGGTCGGCAATCGGATTCTTTTGATCCCCAAACATCACGCCCTGATGCTGCGACGGCAGAAAGCCATTGCCCCAATTCGCCACGCCGCACGGCGGCAGTCCGCGCGGATCCGGCAGCACTACAAACGATGGCAGATTCTGATTCTCACTCCCCAACCCGTAACTCACCCACGATCCAACCGAGGGAAAACCCTGAAAAATAAAGCCAGTCGACATCTGGAAAATCGCCGGCCCATGGGCGTTGCTGCGCGCCACCATGGAATGAAAGAAGGTCATGTCATCGACGCGCTTAGCTAGGTTCGGCAACAGATCGGAGACCCATTTTCCCGTCTGCCCGTACTGCCGGAACTCCCACGGCGATTTCATCACCGCGCCTGGTTTACCGAAGAACGGCGTGATCGTGTTCTCCCCTTTTGTCGCCTTGCCGTGATGCTTGATTAGCTCGGGCTTGTAATCGAAAGTGTCAATGTGGCTGATGCCGCCCGGCAAAAATATCAGGATGACGTTCTTCGCCTTCGGCGCGAAATGCGGCCCCGGTTTGCGCGGCGCGGCTTGCGCTTCCATTTGCGCTAGCGCGAGTCCGGCCAACCCGCCGCCCACTTCCCACAACATTTCCCGGCGTGTAACTTTTCGTTTCATGGGGTATATACAAACTCGTTGGTGTTGAACAAAACTCGCGCATAGGCCGCCAGCGAATGCCGCTCAATAAAGGCCGTGCCCGCGCTTAATTCCTTCTCCGCCGGCTCCCGCCCATACAGTAGCGAATACGCCCTTGTAACCTGCGCTGACAAACCCGCTCCGGCTTCGAGCCGCAACCTTTCCGCCATCCGCTCGGATTGGCGCATCACAAAGCTATTGTTCAACAGCGTCAGCGCCTGCACCGGCGTATTCGAATTGCTGCGCTGCGGCGTCGCCACCGATGGATCCGGACAATCGAAACTATCCATAAAGATCCGCCCGCCGCCGCGCACCACAAACCGGTAAATCGCGCGACGCCAGACTGACGGGCCGTCGTTGTCGAGCGCATCGTAAATGTACGAGCCGCCGCCGCCCTTTTTCTGCAACAAATAGCTCGGCCCGCCGCGCTCCGGATTCAGGCTGCCCGTCACCGCCAGCATCGAATCCCGCAGCGACTCGGCGTCCATCCGACGCAGCGGCATTCGCCACAGCAGGCGGTTATCGGCGTCGATGCCAAACGCCTTCTCATTGATCGCCGACGCCTGACGATAGGCCCGCGACGAAACAATCTGCCGCTGCAGCCACTTCAGGCTCCAGCCATTTTCCATGAACGAAACCGCCAGCCAATCCAATAATTCCGGATGCGACGGCCGGTCGCCCATCAGCCCGAAATCGCTCGGCGTGTTCACAATGCCGCTTCCGAAATGAAGGTACCAAACGCGATTCACAATCACTCGCGCCGTCAGTGGATTCTTCGCGTCCGCGATCCAATCCGCCAGCGCGGTCCGCCGGTCCATATCGGACGCCGACGCGTCCAATCCAAATGAAGCGGGCCGATGCCCGGCTGCGGACAGCGCACCGGGAAAAACTTCCTCTTTCGCCTTCGCCACGCTGCCGCGCTCCAGCAAATACGCCGGTTCCACCGGATGCGGCTTGGCCGCATAGACCATCGCGGGCGGCGGAATCGCGTCCAGCTTTTTCTTCCAGGTATCGCGCTCCGTTAACAGCGCCGTTCGACGCTCGCGCTCCTCCATTGGCAGCGCCGCCACCAGTTCCGGCTCGCTCACCGACGGCAGCTCCAATTCGTTCGAGCTCACATGGTCCAACGAACTCGCCACCGCGCGCCAGTTCACGCCGTCATCGGAAACGTCCAGGGAATAGACGCGAATCGACCCGTCGCTCTTTCCCGTCACGCGATCCGCCGACCAAACCATCTCGCTCACGGTGGCCGGCCCATCGGAAGGAATGGGCAGAATCACCGGCGCTCCGGATGCCCCCGTAAAGTCGCGCACCATTAATCCCGCCGGCTTCAGTTCCAACAAATCGATCTTCGGCAACTTACCTGTATGCCCCGTAATCACAAGTCGAAAATGCCGAGCCGTCACCGGTGAAAACACATTGCGATTGAAGAACGGACTCAACGGCACGCGATACTTCTCCGCCCGGCGCCGTTCATCCAAAGCCTGGTACCGCTCGCGCATCATCCGGGTTCGCACGGGCGCTTCTATTCCATCCAGGACTTTTTGCACCCGCGCCAACTCGGCCTGCAACGGTTTCGCCGCGGCCTCGTATTCCCGCTTCGCCTCATCGGTGATTACTTCCCGCGTGCCGAACCCCACACCGCCAAAAACAGAAGTCAGCGAGTAATAATCCTTCGTCGGGATCGGGTCGAACTTGTGATCGTGGCAACGCGCGCAATTCACCGTCAGCGCCTGGAACGAATGGAATGTCGTCGTGACCATATCGTCTAGCTCATCCATTCGCGCCGTCTTCTTCATCAGCGCGTCCTTGTTCAACTCCGAACTCACCGAATCCCACGGCCCGGCCACCAGGAACCCTGTCGCCGCCACCATCCGCGGATCCTTCGGGGCCAGCAGATCACCCGTAATTTGCTCCCGCACGAACTGCGTATACGGCTTGTCCGTATTGAATGCGTCGATCACATAGTCCCGGTACCGCCACGCATGAAACCGCTCAAAATTATGCTCGCCGCCATCGGTCTCGCCGAATCGAACCACGTCCAGCCAGTACCGCGCCCACCGCTCGCCATACTCCGGCGACGCCAACAATTTTTCCACCGTCTCCGCATACGTCCGGCGATAGTCGGCCTCACTAGGAGGCAACCCAGTCAGTCCAAAATACAATCGCCGAATCAGATCCCGCTCCGAAGCCTGCGGTGAATACGCCAATCCTTTCGCGTTCAACTTCGCCAGCAAAAACGAATCAATCGAACCGGCCGTCTTTACCGGCGGCACAAACGCCCACCATGTTTTCTTCTTCGAAACGGCCAAATCACTACCCCATAACGCCCCTCCGCGAATCCAATCGCCAATCAGCGAGACTTCTACCACATTCAATCGAGGCCCGCCCAATGGCATCTTCCCCGACGCGACGTGCTGATAAAGCTTGCTCGCCTCCGGATCGCCGGTCACGACGACGGCCGCCTTGCGGAACGATTCGCCAGTCGTGATATCGAATCCCGCGGAAGTGCGCTCGCCTCCATGGCATCGCACGCAGCGCTCCGCGAATAGCGGGCGCACATCGCGGTCAAACTCCGCGGCGTGTAGCGCGGCAATCCCGATTCCCAAGATCAGCCATCGTTGGAGGACCATCACACAAATATGATACCGACCTGTGGCAGCCTGTACACGGACTCGAGGAGTTTTTGACCGTCGGTCCAGTGCCGGGTGAAGACCCCGATGGCATTCGCGGTGGAACCGGGACGAGGGTCTTCTCCGTTTACTTGGCGGCGTTCGCACGTGGAGTTGAATACGTGCCGGCGGCAAGCGGCTAAGGCCAGGCGCATGGTGACGAAAGCGCGCGCCATCCGCGAACGCTCAGTAGCTTAACGAGGAGGCGCGGTTTGAACGCTTCTCCAGGAGAACTGTTCAATTCTGGTGCGGTGCCCTGCGCCGTCTATGCGTCAATTGCACGCCAATCAAAGGGTGAGAGAATTGGCGATGATTCGGGTTTTGAACAGAATACCCGATTCTGTTCCAGTGATCCGGTTGCGCTATGCCGAATGAAAGCGGAAGTCTTCGTTATCGATCCTGTCTACCGGCACGCCCAAGCCCCGGCGCATTTCCAGAACCACATTGCCGAATAGTTGCTCCCGTAAATTAGGGCTCTTTTCCTGGGTTATGTCTACTAGAAAAATACGAAGCTTTCGTACTAATTCTTGATCGCCAAGCAGCCAGAGTTCGCGTTCGGCTGTCAAGAACTCTTCTTTTCGGCTCTTATCTGGCGTCGTGTCATACAAACTGGCAACGTTACGGACAATGGCGAGATACCGTTTAACCTTCTCGGCCCGTAGGGCTGAAGCTACTACGGCTTCGGCTTCAGTTCGTTTTACCGCCAGGTGAGTTTTCGCTATGTCCCGGCCAGCCGTGGAATAAGATTCGCGGGACGGACCACGCAGACGAATCCCGGCGGCCCCAAACATTCGGCGATCTGTTAGCATTGTTTCTGTAAGTAACAGTTCGCGCTCGACCTGACTTGTTACTATCGGCAACAACTGCCCTATGGACACGGTTTTTACCACGAAATCGTTTAATAAAGCCATCGCCAAGCTCCCGGCAAACTGGCAAAAGCGAATTGTGGCAAAGATCAAGGAGGTCGCGGTGAATCCCTACGCGCTCAACAACAATCTGACAAAGCTCCAGGGCCGTGATGCATACAGGCTCCGGGTGGGAAACTGGCGCGTAATCTACGAGCTGCATGACGACCGCCTCGTGATGCTGATATTGGAAGTGGGACCGAGAGGGGGAATCTACTAATGCGTATTGAGAAAATCACCCGTAGGGGCAAAGAGTTCGCAGTTATCCCGGTGGCAGACCTTAAGAGGTTGATGGACGATGCGGAGATGCTTGCCGACGTAAAGGCGTACGACGCCGCCAAGGCCCGCCTTGACCGTGGCGACGACGAGCTGATACCGCTGGAGATTACCGAGCGCCGCATAGCTGGCGAGAACCCCGTTAAACTTTGGCGTAGGCATCGCGCACTTACTCAGGAAGCGCTTGCCAAGGCATCCGGAGTCTCCCGCGCCATGATCGCCGCAATGGAGGCCGGCCATAAGACCGGAGGTATCGCTACGCTGAAGAAGCTTGCCGCGGGCCTAAACGTCGATCTCGAAAATCTGACCTGACGTTCCTCACCCCCGCCCCAACCCCAGCGCCCGAATCCGCTTATGCAAGCTGGTCCGTTCCATGCCCAGCGCCCGCGCCGCCGCCGACACATTCCAACTCGCCTCGTCCAGCGCCCGCGTGATGTGATCCCGCTCCGCGGACCGCCTCGCCTCCTCCACCGAGTTCGGCGCATCCGTATCCCGGCCCAGCCGCAGCTCGATCGGCGTCGCATCCTTGTCCAGCACTTCCCCCACGCTCAATATCGCCATCCGCTCCACCACATTCCGCAGCTCGCGAGCGTTCCCCGGCCAGGGATAGCGCTCAAACAGCGTGAAAACCGATTCGTCGAACTGCTTCGTCCGCACATTGTTCCGTCCGCAAAATTCTTCCAGGAAATGCGCGGCTAGAATGCGAACATCCTGCGGCCGTTCGCGCAGCGCCGGCACCCGCAGCGGCACCACCGCCAGCCGGTAATACAGATCTTCCCGAAACCGCCCATGCGTCACTTCCGCCGCCAAATCTTTGTTCGTCGCCGACAACACCCGCACAGTCACTTTCACTGGCAACTCCCCGCCCAAACGATGAAATTCGCCCTCCTGCAAAATGCGCAACAGCTTCGCCTGCGCCGCCTGGGGAAGGTCTCCAACCTCATCCAAAAACAACGTCCCGCCATCCGCTAATTCAAACTTCCCGCGCCTCAATCCCGCCGCTCCGGTGAAGGCGCCCTTCTCATGCCCGAACAGTTCACTCTCCATCAGTTCATTCGGAATCGCCGCGCAATTCACTTTGATAAAAGGCCCAGTCGCGAATGGCGAATTGGCATGAATGTGCGCCGCCAGCAACTCCTTCCCCGTCCCCGATTCCCCCATCAACAACACCCGCACATCGCTCTTCGCCGCCAGCGTCGCCTGCTCCACCGTCCGCTGAAAGGCCGGCGAGCCGCCCAACATTCGCGGACTCCCCACCTGTTCCTTCAGCCGCTTGTTTTCTTCCCGCAGCACCAATTGATCTAGCCCGTTCCGCACCGCCAGCAACACCCGGTCCCGATGCAGGGGCTTCTCCAAAAAGTCGTACGCCCCGGCATGTACCGCCTCCACGGCATCCGCGATCGTTCCATGCCCGGAGATCATAATCACCGGCGCAGTCACATTCGCGGCTCGCAACTCCCGCAATAAATCCACGCCCGACGCATCCGGCAATCGCACGTCCAACAGGAACAGCGCCACCTGCTCCCGTCCCGCCGCCCGCCGGTAGTCCGAAGCGCTGGTGAATGTCGTCACCGTAAAGCCTTCGCGCTCTAATATCAGCCGTAGCGAAAGCCCGATATTCGACTCGTCGTCAACGATCCAAATTCTTCGCATTCCCCGCTTCCATTACCGCCGCCGGCAGCATCACCACAAACGCCGCGCCGCCCAGTTCGCTCACCCGATGCTCAATCTCCCCGCCGCACAACAGCACGCTCCGCCGCGCAATTGACAGCCCCAGCCCCATCCCGTTCTTCTTGAAAGTAATCGACGGTTCGAACAGTGTTGACCGCGCCAACGCGCTCAATCCCGGCCCCGAGTCCTCCACGGCGATTCCCGTTCGGCCGCCTTCCACGAAGGTCTTCGTAAGTATCCGTCCCGCGGAACCCACAGCTTGCGCCGCGTTCTCCAATAAGTTCGTCAACACGCCCCGCAACAAATCCGGATCCGCCGTCGCCGCCACGTCCACCGCCAACTCCAGATCGTACTGCACCCCCGGATGCAGGGGCCGCAGAAACGCCACCCGCTCTTCCACCAGCGCGTTCAAATCCGTGGACCGCAAATGCGCCGGCGGCTCGGCCGCGAAGTCTGAAAACGCCCGCACCCGCTTCTCGAGCGTCGTCACCTCATCGGCCACAATCTGCGACGCCTGCCGCAAAAACCCCGCGTCCACTGAACCGTTCCGCGCTCCAATTTCCTCCATCGTCAACCGGATCGGCGTCAACGAATTTTTCACTTCATGCGCCATCTTGCGTGCCAGCGTCTGCCACGAAGCCAATCGGGTCAATTGGACCAACTCCTCCCGTGAATCCGCCAACTGCGCCGCCGTTTTGTTGAACGCGGAAATCGCCTGCCCCGCTTCGTCTGGCCCTCCGTCCGCCAGTCGCACCGTCAAATCGCCGGAGGCCAAAGTCTGCAAGCCCCGCGTCAACTCCCGCATCGGCCGGCTCACGCGGAACGCAATCAACACCAATACAGTCAAGGCAACCAGATAAACGCCCGCGGCCGTCGTCAAAAGCGTCAGCGTCAACCCGCGCCGCAGGTCGGTTTCCTGCGACCGGTCCACCAACTGCCGCGCCCGCGTGAATTGATCCGTCAGCCGGTTCATCCCCACGCCCAACTTCCGCTCGTAGAGCCAGATCTTCCCGTCATTCCGCCGCACCAAATACTGCAACACGTCCCCGCCGTTCCCGCTCGTCCCAAACCACTCCTCCTCACCGCTCGCGGCAAACGCGGCCACGGCCGCGTCGGCCGGCGCAAATTTCCGCGGCGCCGCCCGTCCCGCCGCGGCGTCGGACTTCAAGACCTCCCGTGCCGTCTGATACATCTCCCGCCCCGTCGTCCTCAATGACAGCGAGACCTCGTCCAACTCCACCGTCGTCGCCTGACTCAACCTCACCTCAAACAGATGAAGCGTCACCCACAGCAAAACCGCCATTGGCGCCAGCGTGGCGGCCAGGAAGACGACGATCAGCTTGGTTCGCAGGCTCACGGTTGCAGTCTAGCGCGCTAGCTCGGCCGGGCGAAACGGTCCATGTTCAAGAGACCACCGCTCTGACTCCCCCCGTTGCGCCCGGCCAAACCATTCGACAAGCCGGGTCAACGTCACCGCCGGATCCAGCAGAAACCCGCCCGCGTCTCTCGGTTCATCCGCTCGCAGTTCGGCCCGCACCCAATGCGCCGCATCCGCCTTCAACCCAAGGAGCGGCACGCCGGTATGGTCGAACATCCACCGCTCCGCCGCCTCCCGCGACAGGTGCGAAGCTTCTTGCTTCCCAGAGCCCAATCGTACTACCGCAAACTTCTCCTCCCACAAATCGAAGCTTACGACAAAACGTTCCACCTGCCGCCGTGACACCGTTCGAAACTGATCCGCCGATAGCGACAACTGCAGCGAAAAAACCAGACCCGCCCCGTCCTGTAATCGCCGCAGCGTGCGCCCCTCCAGAAAATGCAAATTGGGCGCCGCCACTCGCAGCACCCCATCGTCTTTCCGGATCGCCAGCGTCGTCGGCGCCCATCCGCGCAGGAATGGGATCGCCACGAACAACGCCGCTAAAATAAACAATCGTGCGGTGATGTTCAAAAGGTTGCCCCCGTCATCACCATCGGTTCAATCCGCCCATCCCGCAACGGAAACGCCACATAAAAGAAGAACCCATCTCGCGTCCGCAGTCCGCATCCCGCCGATGTCCGCGCCTCCGGAGCCACGCCGCGATTCCAAATGGACCCCGTATCGACAAACACCGACGCCTCCAGCTTTCCCTTCAACGACTGTCCATATTCCACGCTCGAAGCCAGGAGGCGCGTCCCGCCCAACGGGGCAATTTCAAACTTGTTCCAGCCGCGCAAAAAGAGCGTATTCCCCGCCGCGAATCGCTCAGTGAATGGCGCGTTCCCGCGCAGCGAACCGCCCGTAAAATCAATTGTCAATCGCGACCCGCCGCGCTGATGTTCCACCCCTCCGCGCAACTCCTGCCGGTCAAAAGAATAGTCGCCGCCGAGTCCGTTCGCCAGCGCCGCCAAACCCGTCAATGCCGTCCTCCCTGTTTCCACATCACCTCTCACGCGCCGGTATCGCAGAGTATTTACCAGCGCGTGGGAGGCAACATTGCGATTCGCCTCAGGGGACAAGAGCGCGAACCGCTGCAACCGCAAGCCGACATCCACCGTCAGTTCTTCCCGGTCGTCACCACGCCAGGGGATGAACGTAACTGTGGGTTGGAAACTGTCGACGTTGCGATATAGCTCATTCACTCCCGCAGCTTGCAGCGTGCGGGTATCGTACTGCGCACGCGCAGCCGAAACGGAAAAACCCGGCCGTATACGGCCATTCAACAGACTGCGCGAATAGCCGGCCTTGGCGCCACTGAATCGCTCCGTCGGCGTGTCTCCATCGGAGAAGACCCCCAAGCTCAATCGCTGTCTGTCCCGCTCTTCAATCGTCAACAACAGGTCGCCGGTCCAACCCTGCCGGGTGTGCCACGCCAACCGCGATCGATCGGTCGAAACATTCACTCGCCGGCCCATTACATCCAGGACGACACGCACACTCTCCGGCGCGCTTCCTTTCATCAGCTTCGGCGACACCAGCCGCGCCTGCAACTCATCTCGCACCCGGCCCGACAATCGCGCAAACGCTTCCGGAGAAAATCGTTGACCCACATAGCGCCGCAACTCTTCCCGCAGACCACGGGACAACCGCGCTTCACTCGCTCCTGTGATCTCCACGCTTTCCACGGTGTAACGGGAATTGACGTTGGTGTCGTCGCCGGGGTTCCAAGAGAACGCCCGCGCCGAAAACAAACCGAATAGGAACCCAGCCACGAAGACCGCGGCGACCATGCGTCCAAATGGGGTGTTGCGTCGCATGACTAATGAATAGCATTTTCCCGGCCAATCGCTAACACGTTGATTCTACGAGCCGGGACGCCCGCTCACGCGCTGCCCTCTGTGTCACCTGTGCCGCCCGTTCACACCCTGATATCCTCTCCCTCATGGATGCAAACACGTTGCGTGCCTGGTGGGCGCACAAACAGGGTCTCGACGGGTCGTTGCCCGGTCAATCCCCGTCCGCCGTTCTGGAACGATCCGGCTGGGCGCGTTCCGTCGCCGGGGTGAACCCGTATCTCACGCTGTTCGCCCGCGCCGGCACGAGCCGCGAAGAGGCTGATCGCGCCGTCGCGCAAACGGAAATCCACGAACTCCCCGCCGCCCGGGGCGGCACCTTCGTCGTTCCGCAATCGGACTTCGCTCTCGCCCTCCGCTGCGGCCGCGACGCGGCCAAGATTCCGATCAAAGCCGCCGCTAAGCTGGGAGTCACCGAAAAGGAAATCGACACTCTCTGCGCCGCCATTCTAAGTGCTCTCCGGAATGGTCCGCAAGACCCGGACGGTCTGCGCGAGGCTTCCCGAAGTCTCGGCCCCGAGGGCGTTAAAAAGGGGATGACGACGACCCTCCCGCTCGGCCTCGGCAAACTACAGTCCATGGGGCAAATCCGCCGCGTCCCCGTAAATGGCCGTCTCGATCAGCAGCGCTACAAATACATTTTGTGGAATCTGAATTCCACAAAAATGGAAAACGACGAAGTCTTCACCGAGATCGCCCGGCGCTTTTATAGCTGGATCGGCCCGGCCACAATATCGGAATTCCAATGGTTTTCGGCGCTCTTCAATTCCCCGAGGACTTGGACGCGCTCCGCGCCTTCAAAGCCCCCAAGAAAACCCAAATCAGCCTCTTCGCCGGCATTGACGGACTCATCCACCATCGCCGCAACCACGCATCTCTCTTCGATAATCCCGACGATCTCCACGCCAACATCGGCCACATCGCCGACCTCCCCAGCCACGCCATCGCCGATCGGGCCGCCTTATCGGCCTCTGGGAATTCGATTCCGAATCCGGTGAAATCGTCCGGCTGACTTTCGACAAGCCAGCGAAGGAAGCCGCCGCCGCCGTCAAAGAAACCGAGGCGTTCATTAAGGACCAACTCGGCGACGCTCGTTCATTCAGCCTCGACTCGCCGAAGAGTCGCGTCCCTCGATTGGACGCCATCCGTGGCGCGGCAAATCGGGCGCGGTAAACTAAGACAGAAACTCGGCCGTGAAGCCGTTCGGTTGAGATACAACACCGGATCCAACCACTGGGACGATCGGGCGATATTCTTCCGCATCGTCCGCTGAGATTCCGCGGCCAGGGAAGAGACTTTAGTGACGGCATAGATCTGAACTGGACATAGTGAATGGCGTACCGTGACGACCTGCTGGTGCAGGCGCTCGATCTCGTACACAAAGATCCTGCGAGTCACACGCAAGCTGATCTGCGGCGATCCGTTTCAGCAGCTTATTATGGTTTGTTTCACTTACTCATCAGCGAAACGATCGTCCACTGGCGCCTCGATAGTTCGAGAGACGGGTTAGACAAGATGTTTGAACATCGGGTAATGTCGAAGGCGTCGGACAGGGTTCTTGATTCGAAGTTGTTTCCCTTCGATGGTGAAGATCCGGCAGTCGTCCAGAAACTGCGAAAAATCGCCCAGGACTACTTGGTTTCGCTGTTAATCAAACCTCGTGGCGGCCCCTCGTCTACCGTAAATGAACCGGATTCACCAGTCTCCTCCTCAATCGCGCCCCCTCCTCAAAATCCCCCCGCAACTCACCATCCCGCAAACGCAAGCGCATCGCTTCCAACCGCTCAATCAACGACACCAACGCCGCATCAACCGGCCCCGCGTTCGTAGTCAAAATATCATTCCAAATGTCGTAAGGACTCAACGCCAAACGAGTCATATCAATTAATCCGGGCCCGCCGGCTCGCAATTGCTCATCCCGCTCCAACCCCGCTCCCACCGTGCAACCTAACGCGGTCGCTATCAACTGCGGCAAATGCGAAGTCAACGCCACGGTCCGGTCATGTTCTTCCGGTCTCATGACTAAAACATGCGCACCAATTTTCCGCAACCAACTAACAAACGGATGTGAACTCTCTCGCGTCAACACCCAAGTCCGCCCCCGGAACAAACCGCAATCGGCACTCGAAGCGCCGCGCGACTCTTTTCCCGCCATCGGATGCCCGCCCAAGAACTGCTCCGCCGGCAGGAACCGCGCCGCCGCCGCACAAATCAGGCTCTTCGTACTCCCAGCATCCGTGACCAATGTCGAAGGCCCCAAGAAGGGCGCCATCTCTTCAATCTGCGACACAATGCGCCCGATCGGCTGCGCCAGAAACACGACATCCGCCCATCGCGCCGCCTCCGCCAGGGTTATCTCGCGATCGATGATCCCGTGCGAAAGGGCCTCCGCAATCGTCCGCTCCGAACTTACGCCCGCGATAACGCCGGCAAAACCGGCCTGCCGCAGCGCCAAAGCGAAACTCCCGCCGATCAAGCCAACGCCGGCGATGGCAACAGTATTCATTCCGCTATCGACCGCCCCACGGCCGTCGCAATCATCCGCAACTGCTGCATCAACTCCGAGAACTGCTCCGGGAACAACGACTGCGCGCCATCGCTCAACGCATGGTCCGGGTCGTGGTGGACTTCGATGAGCAACCCATCCGCGCCCGCCGCCACCGCGGCCCGCGCCATCGCCGGCACCAGCGGGCGCTTGCCCACCCCATGCGACGGATCCGCAATCACCGGTAAATGCGTCAACTGCTTCAACACCGGAATCGCCGAAATATCCATCGTGTTCCGCGTTGCCGTCTCAAAGGTCCGGATTCCCCGCTCGCACAAAATCACGTTGTAGTTGCCGCCCGACATGATGTATTCCGCCGACAACAGGACCTCTTCAATCGTTGCCGCAATGCCGCGCTTCAGCAGGACTGGCTTTCGCGCCAACCCCAATTCGCGCAGCAAATTGAAGTTCTGCATGTTGCGGGCGCCGACCTGCAGGATGTCGGAATACTTGACTAGTAAAGTAATTTGCGACCGGTCCATCACTTCGCTCACCACCAGCAACCCATGCCGGTCCGCCGCCACCCGCATCATCTTCAACCCGTCTTCGCCCATGCCCTGAAAACTGTACGGGGACGACCGCGGCTTAAATGCGCCGCCCCGAATCACCTTCGCACCCGCCTTGGCCACCAACGCCGCGCAGAGCTCAATCTGCTCCTCATTTTCCACGCTGCACGGCCCCGCCATCACCACCACTTCGGGCCCGCCGATTTTGACGTTTCCAATCTCAATTACAGTGCCCTGCGGCCGGAAGCGCTTGTTTGCCAACTTATACGGCGACACGATCCGGTGGCACTCCTGCACGCCGTCCAGCACTTCGAACTCCGCCGGGTCAAACGTCTCCAATGGCCCAACGCCGCCCAACACCGTATGCGTCACGCCCGTCGATCGATGGACCGTAAAGCCCATCATCACCAAGCGGTCGATCACCTGCTGCACCTGAGATTCCGGCGCGCCCTCCTGCATCACGACTAGCATCCGCTACTTTCCCCCCATTCGCGTCCGTTGCAACGTGCGCATTTCGTCAATGATCCGCTCAAAAATCCGCCGGATCGCCTCGTGCGAAATCGGCCCTTCATTCGCCAAAATAATGTTGGCGTAAACTTCATCTTCCCGCTTCGGTTCGTACACCGGCATGCTGACCAACTGCTTTATTTCGCCGATCCGTTCCACGACGCGGCTGCGTTCATTCAACAACGCAACGAGCCGCCGGTCGATTCCATCAATCTCACTCCGGCACGCGCTCAACGTCTCTTTCGCTTCGTCCAGCGTCATTGAGTTCTGCCCCGCAACGCCCCCATTTTCAACTCGCGGGCCAGCGCTTCCAACTTGCCTTCCATCTCCGGTGTACCCGCGTACTTTTCTATCACGCGCACGAAAGCGCTGCCGACCACGACGCCATCCGCCAGCCGTCCCACCGCCTCCGCGTCCACCGCCTTCCCGATACCGAAACCCATCGCCAGCGGCAAATCCGTGTGCGCCCGCATCGCGGTCACCAGCGGCAATGCCTGCGCCGAAAGCTCGTCCTGCTCGCCCGTCACGCCCGTGCGGCTCACCAAATAGACGAAGCCCGACGAGTAACGGCCAACCAGCGCCAATCGCTCCGGGGTGCTAGTCGGCGCAGCGAGAAACACGGTATCTAGCCCCGCCTCGCGAATGGTCTTCACATAAGGTTCGGCTTCTTCCACGCTGGCGTCGGTCATCAGCACACCGTCCACGCCAGCCGCTTTCGCGTCCACCGCTAACTTAGCGAACCCATACCGCATCAGCGGGTTCAAGTACGAAAACAACAGGATCGGAACTTCGGACGCTTCGCGAATCTTCGCCGCGCAATCGAGCACCCCGCGCAACGAAGCGCCATTGGCCAGCGCCCGCTCCGCGCCGCGCATGATCACGGGCCCATCGGCAATCGGATCGGAGAAAGGAACGCCGAGCTCAATGATATCCGCTCCGCCGCGTTCCAACGCCGCCACCAGGCCAACTGTCGCCGCCAGCGACGGGTCGCCCGCTGTAATGTAGGCCACCAGCGCCGGATGGTTCTTCTCGCGCAGCTCCGCAAACCGGCGCCCGATTCGAGTGTTATTCATCCAGGTCCTTTAAGTTCTCGCGATAGATATCCATGTCTTTATCACCGCGCCCGGAGAGGTTCACCAGGAACACTTTACCCTTTTCCAACGGCGCACGCCGGATCGCTTCCGCCACCGCGTGCGAAGACTCCAGCGCCGGTATAATCCCCTCGGTCCGCGACAACGTCAGCGCCGCTTCCAGAGCCGATGCATCGGAACAGTTCACATACTGCGCCCGCCCGCCATCCGCAAGAAAAGCATGCTCCGGCCCGATCATCGCATAATCGAGTCCCGCCGAAACCGAATGCGTCAACGCGATCTGACCGTCGCTATTCTGCAGCACGTAACTGTAGCAGCCCTGCAGCACGCCGGGCGATCCGCCCGCGAACCGCGCCGCGTGTTCTCCCAGGGTCAAATTTCGCCCGCCTGCCTCCACGCCCACTAACTCCACGCCCGTGTCCGCGATGAACTCATGGAACATGCCAATCGCGTTCGACCCGCCGCCGACACAGGCAAATACCGTGTCCGGCAGCTTCCCTTCCCGCTCCAAAAACTGCGCGCGCGCTTCCTTGCCGATGACGCTATGGAAATCCCGCACCATCATTGGATACGGATGGGAGCCCAGCGCCGAACCCAATAGATAATGAGTGTTTTGGACGTTTGTCACCCAGTCGCGCATGGCTTCGCTGATCGCGTCCTTTAGCGTTCGAGAGCCATTCGTCACGCTCACAACCTTCGCGCCCAACAGCCTCATACGGAATACATTAAGGCGTTGCCGCCGCATGTCCTCCTCGCCCATATACACCGTGCAGTCCATGCCAAAGAGAGCGCACACAGTGGCCGTCGCTACGCCATGCTGCCCGGCGCCCGTTTCGGCAATCACGCGTTTCTTTTCCATCCGCCGGGCCAACAAAATTTGCCCCAGGCAGTTGTTAATCTTGTGCGCGCCCGTATGCAGCAGATCCTCGCGCTTGATATAAATCCGCGCGCCGCCGAGCAGTCCCGACAGCCGTTTCGCTTCCCACAGCGCCGTCGGCCGACCCGCGTAGTTGGTCATCAAATCCGCCAACTCCGCATGGAACGCGGGATCGTGTTTCGCCGCTTCGTAAGCCTTCTCCAACTCGTCCAGCGGCGCCATCAACACCTCGGGCACAAAGCGCCCGCCATATGGGCCGAAATGCCCGCCTTTATCCGGTTCCGATATCGTGATCATACAGAATGAGCCGCCGCGATAAATCGCGCCATGCGGCCATGGTCCTTCTTTCCAGGCGCCGATTCCAACCGCGAACACGCATCCACGCCCCATGGCCGCGCGACCGCGATTGCCACCCGCACATTAGTCTCATCAAGCCCGCCGGCAAGCAAAATTCGCCCGGCCCCGCCGCGCGCCCGCGTCCAATCGAACGTGTGCCCGCTCCCGCCATACATTTCCGTGGGCGCGTCGAGCAAAAACGCTTCCGCTGGGAACGTCTCCAACTGCTCCAACTCAAATGCGCCGTCAACGCGAAACGCTTTCCAAACCCTAACTCCCGGCGGCACTCCATCCGCGTCTTCATCGCCGTGCAGTTGGGCCACGTCCAAACCCGCCTCCCGCACGATTGCAGCCACCCGCGCCGGCGGCTCATTCACAAAAACCCCAACCTTCAAAATCCGGGCTGGAATCCCGGCCGTAATCGCAGCAGCATCAATCGCGGACAAGTACCGCGGACTCTTCGAGTAAAAATTGAACCCCAACGCCCCCGCGCCGGACTCCACGGCCGCCCGCGCGTCCCCGGCGTTTGTTATCCCGCAAACCTTCACCAAAGTCACGCCCGCAACGCCTCAATCGCCGCCGCCGGATCCGGCGATTTCATCAAATGCTCACCAACCAGGAACGCCTGGTACCCCGCGCCCCGCAGCAATCGAACATCGTCGGCCGAATGAATTCCGCTCTCGCTTACCCGCAGTACGCCCCCCGGAATCCGCTCCGCCAACCGCAGCGAAGTATCCAGATGCACCGAGAACGTACGCAAATTGCGATTATTCACGCCGATTATCGACGCGCCGGATGCAAGCGCTCGATCTAATTCTCCCTCGTCATGCACCTCAACCAGCACATCCATCCCATAGCTCTCGGCCAATTCCCGGAACCGCCGCAGTTCGCCCGTCTCCAGAATCGCCGTAATCAACAAAATCGCATCCGCCCCATGTGCCGCCGCTTCAATAACATGCAGCGAGTCAATTGTGAAATCCTTCCGCAAGACTGGCACACGGACCGCCTTCCTCGCGGCCTGCAGGTCCGCCCACCGTCCCTGAAAAAACCGTTCATCGGTCAGCACGCTTAATGCGGCGGCCCCGCCCTTTTCATACAGTGGCGCTATCGCGGCGGGGTCGAACGTCTCACTCAAAAGGCCCTTCGATGGAGAGGCCTTCTTGATCTCCGCGATGATCGCCGGGGCCGATGCTTCCAGAGCTTTCCGAAATCCGCGACGCCCAGGCGCGGAGGCTTCCGCCGGCTTCTCCAACAAGCGCAATTCCGCCCCTCGCTCAGCGAGGTCCAAACGCTTGTGGGCGACAATACTGGCGAGTATGTCCGGCACGGTCATTTGGCGGGTTCCGGTTTCCGTTCCGCCATCTTTACCTGCACCTGCGAGCGCAGCGAATTCATCCACTCCCGGCTCTTGGCAACGCGGAGACGCTTCGTCAATTCCTCGCGAACTTTCTCCACGCCCGGCTCTTCCAACGCAATCAATTTGAAGAGGTAATACCCATTGGGTAACTGCACCGGAGCGCTCACTTCGCCAGGGTTCAACTCCCAAATCGCCTTTTTCGCCGCCGGCGGAAAATCATCGGTGATCTTCAACGGACCGTAGTCCCCGTTCTTGTCCCGTGAGACCGGATCCTTCGAATACTGCTTCACCATCTCCACGAAATCCGCGCCGCCCTGAATTTTCTCGCGCACTTCCTTCGCCAGTTCCAGCGCCGCCTGATTCTCCGCCTCGTTGTCCTGCGCCGCCGAGAAAAACACGATCTTGAGCTTCGCCAGCGAGACATACTTCAGGTTCTCCGCGTAGGCCTTCTTTACTTCGGCATCGGTCACGACGATCGATTTTTCTTCGGCCTGCATTAGCGCGTTCGACAGCGCCTGCAGCCGCGTCAGTTCCAACTGCTGACGGAACGGCGGCGTCTGGTCCAGCTTTCGCTCGACCGCGATCTTCGTCATCCGCCGCATGAAGCCAATCCCGCGCAGCATCTCCTCCGGGTTATCGCGAAGATTCGCGCGCAGCTTTTCGTCCATCGCGCCCAGATAGGCTTCGATCTCCGCCGGGGTGACGGGTTGCCCGTCCAGCGCGGGCGACGGCTTCATCGCCACCGAGACCGCCTTCCGATGCTTCTCCACCCATTCAAGGTTCCGCTTCTGCTTGATCTCGGTAAAAATCGGATCCTTCACCTTATCGTACGGGTCCACGTCCACGCCCGTGCGTTGAAAAATGTAGTACCCATTGGGCAGCCGCACGGGCGGGCTGTAACCGCCGTCTTTCAACCCGAAGACCACTTCCTTGACCGTCCGCGGAATTAGCTGATCAGACATTCGCAGTTCCGGGAAATCGCCGTCTTTTTCCCGCGACTCTTCGTGCTTGGAATACTCTTTCACCATCGCCACAAAAGGCGCCCCGCCTTGCAGCTTCTTGTGAATATCTTCCATTTTCCGCTTCGCCTGCAACTCTTCCGTTTCGCTTGCGAATGGCAGATAGATCAGCTTCAACTTGACGCCCGAATAGGCCGCCTGATTCGCCTGATAGTAGCCGCGTTGTTCGAACGGCGTCACCACTTCTTCAATTTCGTGCTGCTGAATAACGGCATTCGACAGCAATTGAATCCGCGTCATTTCCAACTGCAAACGCAGCGGACTCTGGTCCGGTAACCCGCGCTTTTCCGCCTCCGCGCCCATGCGCCGGAGCCAGCCAACGTATCGGAGAATCTCCGGCGCGCTATTCCGCGCGGCCTCTTTTGCCTTCTGGTCCAGGGCAACGATTAACTGCTGGAACTCTTCCGCCGTGATATCCTTACCGTCCAGTGTCGCTACCACCTCGCGCGGACGGCTGGGATCGATCTCAATCTGGCGAACTTCCTGGGGTTTAATGGGTTGCGAGAAAACGCCGCCGGCGATTAGAAAAACAGCGACTAATCGAATCTTCATCATTTTCAGTGTACTTAAACTCCTATACTAATAGACGATCCCCAGGAGATATCGTGACTTTCCGACCCGTGATTGTTACCGTCGCCGTCTATTTTCTTACACTTGGATTTTCGCTTGCGGCCGCTCCGGAAAATCCGGAAGCCATTCTTCGCAAGGCCTTTCGAAAGCCGCCGGTGCAAGGTTGGATCCAAATTCACCTGGAGGGGACGCCCGCCGAAATCGGATATCAGCATGGCAATCTGCTGGCCAAGGAAATCGCCGAACTTCAGAAAGTGATCGCGCTCGAACTCGAGCACGACACTAAAAAGGATTGGGAGTTTTTCCGCAAGGCCGCCGAAGAAGTTCTTTGGCCACGCGTGGAGCCGGAATATCGCGATGAACTGCAGGGCATTGTCGATGGCCTGCTCTCCCGTGGCGTCGAGTTGGATATTTGGGACGTCGTCGTCCTCAATTCCTTCCTCGAACTCGGTCCCTACTACGTCCCCTTTTGGGACAAGAAACAACCGGACACCGAACAGCCGAGACCGGTCTCCGTTCCCGAACGCTGCAGCGCCTTTATCGCCACGGGCGGCTATACCAAAGACGGAAAGATCGTCATGGGTCACAACGCCTGGACCGGATACATGGACGGCCAGCGCTGGAACATCGTCTTCGACATCGTTCCCGAGCGCGGCAACCGCATCTTCATGGATGGCCTCCCTGGCGTGATACACAGCGCCGACGATTTCGGCGTGAACTCCGCCGGCATGATGATCACTGAAACCACCATCAGTCAATTTTTCGGCTTTGACCCCGATGGCATACCGGAATTTGTCCGTGCCCGTAAAGCCATGCAGTATGCCACCTCCATAGATGAGTTCGCGCGCATCATGAGCGAAGGCAACAATGGCGGTTATGCCAATAATTGGCTCGTCGGCGACAACAAGACCGGCGAGATCGCGAGCCTGGAACTCGGCCTGAAGAACGTCACTCTCCGCCGCAGCACCGATGGCTACTTCGTCGGTTCCAACTTCCCTGTGAGTGAAAAGCTCGCCGCAGAAGAAACGACGTTCAACATGAATGACCGCGGCGTCAGCGCCAATGCCCGGCGTATTCGCTGGGAGCAACTCATGAGCGAATGGAAGGGACGTATTGACGTCAAGGCCGGTCAGCGATTTCTCGGCGACGCTGTCGACAGTTTCACCGGTAAGATCGACCCGAACGAGCGCACTCTCTGCGGCCGCATCGACCTTTCCCCTCGCGGCGTGGTTTCCTGGGTGCCTCCGTTTGGTCTCGCGGGCGCGGTTCAGAACAAGGTGACCGATGCCGCGATGGCAGCGCAACTCAGCTTTACGGGCGCCATTGGCCCACAATGCGGCCCGCCGTTTCGCGCCTCCCGCCATCTTGCCAAGCACCCGGAAAACAACTGGACGCGACCGTACCTGAAGGACATGCCGGCGCGAGCGTGGACGACTTTAACGGCTGATCCCAAGCCCCGCTGAACTACCGCTTTTCCTATCGGGCAGAGCGGTTCTGCTTAGCTCCTGCGAGCGAGGATGCGATTCGCCCGCCGGTCGATCTTCTCCATCCGGCGCTTGCGCGTCGTGATGTTAAACCGCTTCGCCTTCTCCGCAAAATCCACATTCTCCAGAAAGGCGACCGCACCTTTCATCGCCGGATCGTTCGCCAGGGTGTCGAGGATCGCAGCCGCTGGGATCGCATCTCCGTCCTCCAGCATCCCCTCGATATGCAGGCGCAACGCTTCGACAGCCATCCTGTGCGCTTCGTCGAGCGTCTTGCCAGCCGTCACGCAGCCCGGAAAATCTGGAAAACTTAGGCTCCACTCTACGAGGCACATCTACGGATTGCCGACTCGGCCAAGTGGATTGGTCTACACGGCGCCGTTTTGCGGGTTCTATCGGGGGGACGCTCGAAATTCACAATCCCGAAGGAATCCCAGGGTATCTCGCCGCGCGGCTGGTACATAATGAAGAAGTTGGGAACAAGAATGAAGAAAACGATTCAAGTGCGGATCAGCAGAGGGGATCGCCAGTTCGTGGCCGAGTGCCTTGATCTGCCAGTGGTAACCCAGGCCCTGACGCTCGATGAATTGTTCGTCAATATTCGCGAGGCAATTGGCCTTCACTTGGAGGGCGAGGACCTAGCTTCCTTAGGAATTGCCAGCAATCCCACTGTGCTGGCAACCATGGAACTCGAAGCTGTGGCCTGATGCCGAAGCTGCGGGCCCTGTCCGGAAGCGACGTGCTGGGGATACTAGCCGAGTTTGGTTTCCAGCCGTTTTCGCAGCGGGGCAGCCATATCAAGGTTCGTCGAATCACCGGGCAGGGCCAAACTCAAACACTCACGATCCCAAATCACAAGGAAATCGACCGCGGTACGCTTCACGCGGTCTTCCGGCAGGCATGCCGTTTCGTTGCGGAATCCGAACTCCGACAGAGGTTCTTCGCCGACTGAAGAGTTTGCGATATTGTGGGGATCGCGGGCAACAATCTAGAACTGCGGGCCACTCTGGACCATGCCGGCAATGTTATAGGCTGCGAATGCGACGCAGTGCCGGGTTCGAACGCTAGTTGGGTGGATGTTGCACTACTTGACGGGCCGACCATTCACCATGCGCTCATTCACGGTCAGTTTTTCATGCATCCGGCGTTTCCATCCGGTGGATGTTTTTGACCACGTATCGCGGACGTGGGAGCCGACCCACACGCTGTGCGCTATACCCTCGACGATCTCTGTTCGCGTGTTGCCGACGAGGCAGAGGATAACCGCTCCGTCACCGTCCAGTTTCAAGTCATAGATCTGAATGCCAGATGACGTGCCATTTCGTTCGTAATCTGGCCTCCAAGAAGCGGACCAGCCCGGCGGCGGTTTCATGCTCGCAATATTCCTGCGAATGAACGGCTCCATCTCTTGGCGTGACCTTGGTTTCTGTCCGACGGTAATGCTGACCCAATCGGTTGTATCAATCTGCATTGCCGCATCGGCGTCGCCTCGCTGAAGTGCATCTAGTGATCGTCGATAGGCCGCAACAATGACCTTTCGGGCTCCATTCGCCGGTGCGGGGGGCTTGGCAAACTGCGCTCCGATTGGTAAGGTCAGAAGATCCATAGGGTGTTTCGTAGCATTTGAGTCTCCACCTAATTCCGGCAGGCCCGGACTGTTCTAAAGGCTTTGAAATTCGACACCGGCAGGGCCTCGTTTGTTCCCGAAGGCTCCTAAGTCCTGCCTTGTCGCGCAGTGTTCCGCGAAGCGGTACCAGGAGTGTCGACGTACCGATGGGATCGACACCACGACACCAGCGGGAAGAATGATGATGCAGATGGTCGGGGCTTTCGCTGAATTCGAACGGGCCATGCTACGCGAGAGAACGAAGGCGGGTTTGGATTCCGCCCGACGGGAAGGACGCATCGGCGGGCGCGCCCGCTGAAACTCTCGCTTCAACAACAGGCCGAGATCAGAAAGACGGTTTCCAAAGGAGACAAAACCGCGGCTGATGCTGCCCGGCTATTCAGAATTCATCCGGCGACCGTCTGTCGATGCGGCACGGGAGAGCCAGTAATCGGACAGGGTTAGAAAACTCAACACTGCGCCGTTAGTATGGATCTATCCCGCGCCAATGACGCTACGAGTCGGCCCGCCGAGACATTTTCATCCCGTCTGATCGGCTACAATTTAGCCGAGGGAACTCAGATAAACTATGGAAGCTATGCACAAGACACTGTGGCTTTACGGCTTAGTGGCAGCCTTTGGGCCGACGCTATTTGCTCAATCTGTAGAGTACGACTTTGTTCGTAACGGAGTTCAATCAGCCAAAGTCGAAGTAGCTAGTGGGATCCCAAGGTTGTTGATTAACGGTCAAGCGGTACCGCCATTCCTCTTCTTCTACAATGCAAGGTCCGCTGATCGCATTCAGAACTTGGATCCGCAACTCCGCCTGGCGGCTGCGAATGGGGTTCATATCTACTCGTTTAGTCACGACAGTTGGCCTTGGGATAACCCGGCGAGTCCGACACCGAGTTACGACGCCTCAACCAGGAGAATCGAACAGTTTCTGGCTAGCAACCCTCGGGCGGTGTTCCTCTTGCGCACTGGAGTCTGGCCTGGTCCCAATTGGGCACCCCCAATTGCACCTTCCCGCGACGAAGACAATCAGTATGCGGATGGCTCTACCGAGCCCGTCTCCTTAGCCTCGGACCTCTACTTTCAGGCGTTTTTGTCGAGCTTCCGTAAGATGGTTCGTTTCTACGAAAACTCATCACATGGACGCAGAATTATTGGCTATCACGTTGAGGCACAGAATTCGGGCGAATGGTTTCCTATGTTGTATCGGGAACGTGGGATTGACGTGTCGCCGGCAAACGCCAACGCTTTTCGCCGTTGGCTTGCCACGAAATATCAGAACGGCGATGCCTTGACCCGAGCCTGGGGCCGGACTGTTTCCCTGAGTAACGCAGGTCTACCGCGGGCCCTTACTGGAAGGTTTCCGATGCGGGGTACGCCAGAGGGTGCCCGTGTCGAGTTCTTCTACCGTCCGGGCATAGATCAAGATTGGATCGATTACTCCGAGTACATTTCAGACTTGGTCGCAGATCGCATCCTGCAGGTGGCCCGCATCGTGAAGGAGGAGACAAACGGGCGGAAACTGACGGCATTCTTCCACGGATATATGTTCGAATTGCCGGGAAGCATGAATGGCCATATGAAGTTGGAGCGGCTGCTGCGATCGCCCGATGTTGACATTATCGCGGCGCCAAACGCATATTGGGACCTGAAAGAGAGGAATGGCGGGGGCGCTGGGGCAGCGATGGGTGCGGTGGACTCAGTCGCGCTGCACGGCAAACTATGGATGAACGAAGACGACCTCCGTACGCATATCGCAGGGGCAAGTCCCTTGCAAGATCTTGGTTACAACGGCAATCTCCCAACGGCTAACCTCGCCGAAACCATCGGCGTCCTGGATCGCAACATTGCCACGAATTTCTTCCACCGGACAGGGACTTGGTGGATGGATCTAAACGCGGTAGGTGCATTCAGCGATCCGGCACTCTGGGAACTGGCGCGAACCCGTGCTCTCTCCCTGTTCGATCAGTTATACGCAGCTCCAACACCATACGTTCCCGACGTGGCGCTTATCACTGATGAAGCGTCGGTGTTCAACGAACGGCTCGACGCCGACATCCAGTTAACACGTGGCCTGCTACAGAATAGCCTTCGCCACAGTGGCGCTTCGATCGGGTCTTACCTCCTGCGCGACTTTCTCGAGGGGCGATTGCCGGCTGCCAAAGTATATATCTTCGCCAATATTTGGCGCCTGACGGAGGAGCAGGCTCGAACCATCCGCTCGCGTTTGGCTGCGCAGCGAGCTACTGCCATATGGCAACTGGCACCGGGCTATTCCGATGGAACAGTGAGTTCCGCGGGCAATGTGAGCCGAGTCACGGGAATATCGCTGAAGCAAGTCGACGGCTTTGGAGGGAGCACTGGCACCGGGTTGCTCTCCGGTTCGGTTTGGGGTTGGGCTTGGGGACAACGGCGCAATGTCCTGTCGCCCCGCTTGGTTGTTGACGATCCGGATGCGGTAGTGCTCGGACGTTACTGGGCGGACAACGAGGCCTCCACCGCATCGAAACGTACCGGCGGATTCCAATCCGTGTTTGTGGGAGACATCGGCTGGAATGCCGAAATGCTTCGTCCGCTGCTGCGGGCCGCCGGTGTGCATTTATGGAGCGAAAATGGAGACGTTGTGCAGGCCGACGACCGCTGGTTGGCTTTTCACTCGTCCGCGGCGGGTATTCGCACCTTATCGGTTCCCTCGGATACGGTGGTGTCCACGCTCGCGGGCCAGACTGTTACGCTATCGATCGGGCAAGTGACCATTACTTCGCGACAGGCTGGAGAAACGTCCTGGTTTCGCCTGGCCAAACAGCCCGCCGGTCCGACATCAAATCCGCCTGCGGTTGTACCGTGGATCGGAGTAGTTAATGGCGCCAGTTTCGGCGACGGCATTGCTGGCGGAAGTTGGTTTACCATACTCGGCCAGAACTTATCGGCGACAACGCGAATCTGGAACGGTGACGATTTCGGGGGTGATCGGCTCCCTACTCAACTCGACGGCGTGCGAGTTCTTGTCAACGGCAAGAGTGCGTCTGTGTACTACATCAGCCCCACTCAAATCAATGCGCTGATGCCGACGGAATTCCAAGGACAGGTTGTAACGATTCTCGTCGCCAATTCCTCGGGGATGTCAATCCCAACTTTATTCCAATCGAAGAGGTTCGCGCCAGCCCTGTTCACCATCGACCGTGACCGGCGCTACCCAGCGGCCGTGTTTCCTGACGGAGTTCTGGCCGGCCCTCCGAACCTACTTGGCGCCGGTGTCGCGATGCGGGCGGCCCGCCCGGGTGAATTCCTGGCGATCTACGGCACCGGTTTTGGACCAACATCTCCCATCGCCGCTGACGGTGTGCTCGTCCAAGCCCCGCTTCGACTGAGTACGGCATTGGAAATTACCATAGGGGGCGTGGCTGTCACCGCCGACTTCGCGGGACTGGTTGGCTCGGGCCTCTACCAGATAAATCTTCGAGTGCCGCAACTTCCTGCCGGAGATCATGACATCACGCTGAATGTAGGCGGGTCGCGCTCTCAGGTGGGCCTAAAGCTAACAATCGGGCCGTAACTCCGCGCTGACGGCGATGTGTAATCGACAAAGGGGCCCTTCCTCCCGACGACGCGCCTGGATCGAAATCGTTGATTCTACGTTGGCAGGATCGGGCGAAAGGGTGTCCAGAAACACTGCTGGCATTAAAGGTCACGATCAGTCGCGATTGCGACCGGAAAATGGAACCGCGCGAGGAGTGGCACCAGCGGGACGGGCAAGTGACGGCTTGCGGTGGTACCTCACCGGGCAGCGGACTAGTCTTCTTCCCCCTGCGCCGTTTTGCGGGTTTTATCAAACTCGCGCGATCAGGTCCAGACAAAAGCGCTCAAACACCCGTCGAGTCGTTGCAGGCTTGATGACTGTCATTCTCGATGAAAGCGCCCAGCGAAGCTTCGCCTGTTGATCCGCGCAGCGCCAGTGAAGTGGTATAACTGTAATACCATAATGCGCTTTAGCTTCGATCCAAAGAAGAGCGGGCGATTGAGGGCGAACCCGCGCCGCGGCCCGGGTTTGAGGAAGCACGAGATCTGTTCCGGCAGCCCTATTACCTTGATCGCCGCAGCGATTCGCCCGAGCAATTTATCGCAATTGGATGGGTTCGAGGCCGCTTGTATTCGGTTGTGTTCGAGGCCCGCGAGGACGAATCGGGCGAGGTCCTGCATTTGGTCACCTTATGGCGATCCACCAGAGAGGAAATTCATTTGTATGAAGCAAAGCAGTAGAAAGAAGCCACCATCGGCGGAGGCGATTGCCCAGCTTGCCGATAAGGGCAAGAGCGTCCTGTCATTTTACAAAGGGCAGGGCCGCATGGTTCATCCCGAGACCGCGCCGCCGATTCAGCGAGTCAACGTGGATGTCACCGCCGGGATGCTGGAAGAATTGGACCGCGCCGCCGAGAGTCTCAATGTGAGCCGGCAGGCGGTCATCAAAACGCTGGTGCGTCAGGCGCTCGACCAGCACTATCTGGCACAGCAACATCGGCCAGCGGTAAATCGGAAAACAGTGTAGTCGGACGCTACCGCCACCTAACCGAAAACCGGAGCCGCGCCCGCTCTGCGTACCAGCGGACGGGGCGACGGATCTCTCATCTTTCGATTGTGGAGTTTGAATCCGTACTGTAAGCGCCAGGCGCTAATTACGCCAGTACGGAGTGACGGATGTCCTCCGGACTCTCAATGCCTTGCAGCTAGCCGTTGCCCTTGACCTACAGCAGTCCGGGCCCGTTGGTGTACTCGTCGCGGCCGATAAGATTCTCTGCCGCATCTCCGCGTTGGCCGGTTGCCCCGCTGTGAACCCGGACACACCGGGTCCGCTGTTAGTATGACTGGTTGGGGGCAGCGGCGCCCGCCAATCTACTTCCGCACCCGCCCCTCCCACCGCAACCCTGCCCGCCACAAACGCGGCGCGCCAATCGCGGGAACCGGCGTGAACCCGGTATAAAAGCGGCGGTCCAGCAAGTTCTCCCACGACGCAATGGCCGATACCCGCGATGTCAATCCGTGGCGCATCGCCAATTGTACGGTCGCAAAACCGGGCAAGCGGAAAACGTTTAAATCGTCTTCAAACTGCGCGGCAAAACTCCGCAGCCCGCCGCTCACCAGTGTCTTGCCCTTGGCCCAGATTAACATCGCATTGCCGGCGTGCTTGGGCACCTGTGGAATGCGCAGGCGATTCGCAAAACGGCTTTCGCTGTAGAGCCACGCCAGTTCCAAACGATAGTCTTTCCAGCGCTGCGTCACGTTTGCTTCAACCCCCCGCGTCAACGCCGCCCCCGCGTTCCGGCGCTGCCGCTCGATCAACGCCGGCGTCGAAAGTAAGGTCACATTCGTCACCAGGTCCGTCAGCGAAGTGCGGAAAAACGTCAGGCCAGCGCGCGTCGTTTCGCCCGAAAAATCAATTCCCAATTCCGAGCCGAAGGCAAACTCCGGCTTCAACGCATCGTTGGCGCGCGTCACCGCGTTGCCAACCCGGAATTCACGGAATAGCTCATTCAACGTGGGCGCACGGAATGAGCGATACATGGTCCCCCGTCCGCGCCACTGCTTATTCCCCAACACGAACCCGCCGCTCGGCGAAAAGAAGCCGCCCTGATTGCCCGCCGCATGTATGCGGCCGCCGCCGAACAACTTCAGCGGTCCCGCCTTCACATCGGCCTGCGCGAACGCTCCGCGCTGCCATTGCACGCCGCCGCGATTGCTGAAGCCGGTGGGGAAACTCGTCTCGACGCTGTAACCCTCCACACGCGTAAAATCCCCGCCAAATAGGGCATTCACGCCGCTTCGCCGGAGCCGGTACAACGCGGAAGATCCCGTCACCTCGGCCGGTACCTGTTGCCGCATCGTTAGCCGCTCTGTTTGCCGGTTCGCGGCGATCGCCGAAAAGCTCGCGCGAAACTCCTGGCGCCCATGCCACGCCGTCAACGACAAATTATCCTGCCCAATCTCCCGGAAATACTGGCCGGACAAATTTCCCAGACTGGTCGAGTTCCGTTGCACCACGGTGCCATTCGCGCGGTCCTCCGTCAATGCGTCGAGCTTCAAAAAGAAACGGTCCTTCGCGCCCATATAGTCCAGCCGGACGTCCCCCGCCACAAAGTCCACCCCGGCCCGCGAATCCGCCGCTCCGCGACGCCCGTCTTCGATAATGTAGAAGCCATCGGTGCGAAATGCCCTCCCCTGCGTACTCATCGCCCAGCGGGGCCGCAAATGGCTGAAGCCGGCGCTCAACTGATGCGTGTTTTTGTTGCCGCCCTCATAGGCGCCGTGAACCCGCCACGGCTCTGCCGGCCGCGAAAACAACTGGATCGATCCCCCTATCGCCCTATCCCCAAACGCACTCGTGGAGGCCCCGCGCACGACTTCGATCCGCTCAAGTTCCTCCGGCGCGAATCGTGTCCAGTAGACCCATCCGCCAAACGGATCGTTTGCCGGTACACCGTCCCACAACACCAGCGTCCGCGAAGCACCGCTCGATCCTAATCCTCGCAGCGAGATTCCCTGCGTCGTCGGATTCGCCACGACGCTCGATGTCCGCCGGAACAACGTAAAACCCGGCACCGAACGCAGCCTGTCGTCCAAGTTCACCCCCGGGTTTGCCTGCACCTGCAGCTTATTCAAAACCGTTATCGATGCCGGCGTCTCAGCGGCGATTTTCTCATTGACCGTGATCTCGGTGCGAACCGGGTCCAGCTTCGCGGCCTCTTGTGAGAACAGCGCACCGGCAAAACAGACCACTATCAAGATTCGTGAATTCATCAGGAAACCGAAGGTTATCACGACCCCACCACGATGCCCGTTCGTTCCGCCACCCGCGACGGGCTCGCGGTGAGCACAATCACGTAGCCATCCCCCTCCGGCGGCAGCACTCTTTCCAGTCCGTCTTGTTCGCCAAACGGCGACGGTTCGGCAACCGCCAGATACCGCAAAACAGTATACAAATCCCCATCCCGCGGTACTTCCACGATGCGTTCCTGCGTGCGGACGGAGTAACTTACACCCGCTTCCTCCAGCCTCGAACTCAGCCACGCCGCCGTCTCCAACGCCCGTTCGAGCCACGGCATCCCCGCGTCGCCCAAGAACAGGTCGATCACGATATGCACCGTCACCGCGTCCTCCTGCGCGTTCTCCCGGACATGCAACTCGCCGTGACGCGCCGAGGACCGCCAGTCAATCCGCCGCGCCGCGTCCGTCGCCATATAAGGCCGCAGCCGGTAGAAATCGTCTCCCTCCCCGGCGCGCCGCGCCATTATTTCGCCCTCCACCTGCGCCAGAAAGTCCTGCGCATAAGGCTTCGGCTCCAGCGCCGGATAAACCAGCACGTCGGCATGAAGCGTCACCCTGGCCCGCCGCTCGGCGAAGCCAAAAGGGAAACGCGACGTGAACTCCAAAGAGTTATCGCGGAATCGCCCGCGCGTGCTGAACCGCACCGCCGCGTACTCCGTCAGCGCCTCCCCTCCGCCGATCATCGAGAAGAACAACGGCTGGGCCAAACCGTCGGAATGCAGCGATTGCAGCCGCGTTGCAAAACTCGGCATCCAGCTTTTTTCATTGCGCACAACCAGCTTTGCCGTGGCCTGTTCGCGCGCGAACAAATGCTCCGGCGGATGAAATTCAACTTCCAGCCCGGCGAGCGACAATCGATTCACCAATCCGGAAACCAGGAGCGTCGCCATCAATGCCGATGTGATCAAAAAGATCAAATTGTTCGCTGAAAGAAACGCGGCCGCGCCCGTTAGAAACACGGCCAGAGTGAAGCCCAGCCCGGCCTTCGTAATCCGTTGATCCAGCCGCTTGCGCCAGGCCGCCGTAATGCGCCGCCAAACTTTCCGCATACTATTGACAATACCGTTATGGATACAGCCCCCGGTCTGCGGCGCGCGTTACACTTTCGCCATCTCATCTTCATGGGCCTAATCATTATCCAGCCCACCGCTCCCATGCCGCTGTTCGGCGTGGTCAGCAACAAGGCCGGCGGGCACGTTGTGTCGGCCATTCTCGTCGCCATGATCGGCATGTTGCTCACCGCCATCAGCTATGGCCGTATGGCCCGCCTCTATCCCAGCGCCGGCTCCGCCTATACGTACGTCGGCAAAGAAATCCATCCCACAATGGGTTTCCTGACGGGCTGGGGTCTCCTGCTCGACTACGTCATCAACCCGCTCATCTGCGTCATCTGGTGTTCCAAAGCGGCCGGCAATCTGATCCCAGCCGTCCCTTATCTTGCGTGGACCATTCTCTTCGCTTTGCTTTTCACGTGGCTCAACATGCGCAACATCCAAGCCGCCGCTTCCACGCACAAATACCTGGCCATCGCCATGGGTGTGGTGGTCGCCTGGATGCTCGCCGCCACGGTGAAATTCCTTCAGACCAACCCGGCGGACTTCCTCAAGCCCTTCTACGATCCCTCCACTTTTTCTGTATCGACGTTCTCCGCCGGCACGGCGCTCGCCGTATTGACCTACATTGGCTTCGACGCGATTTCCACGCTGTCCGAAGAGACCGTCGACGCTGAAAACACCATCCCGAAGGCTACCGTATTCGTCTGCCTTCTCATCGGAGCGCTGTCGGCCATTGAAGTCTACGCCGGTCAACTCGTCTGGCCGCACGGCCAGCCATTCCCGGATGTCGACACGGCCTACGTCCACATCGCCGGCCGCGCCGGCGGACCCTGGCTTTTTCACGCTGTCAACTTAACGTTGCTCATCGCGACCATCGGGTCTGGCTCCGGCGGACAGATGGCGGGAGCGCGATTGCTATACGGTATGGGCCGTGACAACGTCCTGCCGGCGGGTTTCTTCGCGAGGATCGACGCGGTGCGGCAAGTCCCCGCTTTAAACGTGTTGTTGATCGGAGCCATCGCTCTCGCGGGCGCCATGACACTGACCTACGAACTGGGTGCGGAACTGCTCAATTTCGGAGCGTTTATCGGTTTCCTTGGCGTCAACCTGGCGGCGTTCCTGAGAGCGATCCGCGATCGCAGCGCCGCCGCCATCGCTCCCGCCGTTGGCTTCCTGCTCTGCCTCTATATGTGGGCGAGCCTTAGTCCGAAGTCTTTGCTCTTGGGCGGGGCTTGGGCGGTGGTTGGACTGGCTTACAACCTACTCCGGAAACGGTCTTAAAAAGCGCTGGGGCGCGAACCGGAATACTTGCCTTCAAGCCAGGGGTCCCACCATGTCCGTCCGCAACCGCACGTCGCTGGCGACCCCGTCATTCAGCTTTGTGGATCGCCTGGCGCGCCTTCGTCTGCCAGTACGCCAAAAGATCCCCGATGTTGACATAAGCCTCGAGGTCCACCGTTTCATCATCAGCTATCGGCAAGGGCCGTCGACATGCCGCGGGCCGGTATGTCAAATACGCTGCTTAAGACTCGCGCCTACGAATTCGCTTGGAACGCTGGCTGAGACATCTCGATTTCGGTGTACCTCCGACAGCCCGGCGCCTCCGCGTTGAGCCCTGTCTGAGTTGAGATGAGGGTATGGCGGCCATCTTTCAACATACAAAGGATCTTCCAGAGTACGACGGCCCGCCGATCCCAGGCTCGAAGCCGCCTATTCGCGAACTACTTTACTGCGATGATGGCGATCCGGCTGAAGTTGATGCCTTCCTGGAATTACTCAGAGAAATTCCAGGAAAACCACACAAAGCCGATAAATGAGGGTCTTGCTTCTCGACACAAATATCGTGTCGATCTTGTTAAGCGTGGAACACTCTCTCCGATCGAAATGCATAAAGGAAATTGGCGACGCGCAGTGCTATATATCATATATGATAAGCGGGGAGCTTCTACTGTGGCCGAAAGCTAATCGTTGGGGCGACGAGCGCCGTGCGAACCTGGATCGGCACATCGCGCAATTCACCACGCTGTTTCCCGATGAAGAAAACTGCGCGCTTTGGGCGGGCGTCATGGCGGAAAGCCGCTGGACTGGACGTCCTATGGCAACATCCGATGCCTGGATTGCCGCGACTGCCGTATCTTCTCAATAATTCGGGGAACGTCGAAGGCCGACGGGAAGGGGGCGCTGGAAACCCAACCGGAACTCTGCAACATTTTTGATT
>Ga0163151_10000673_pt1 | contig 59326 bp, 44 predicted proteins | sample OliLakLV19MP5IB2_FD_145596 | JGI IMG/M metagenome (GOLD analysis project Ga0163151, IMG submission 145596) | Freshwater microbial mat bacterial communities from Lake Vanda, McMurdo Dry Valleys, Antarctica - Oligotrophic Lake LV.19.MP5.IB-2 | ecosystem: Environmental > Aquatic > Freshwater >... | reverse complement strand
CATATAAGCAAGTAGGGGATGATATTGCCGCTGGAAATTTTGTGGTGCCTCAAAACATTACTTATACGCACGAAGGCAGCATCGGAAATCTGCAAAACAAAGAGATTAGAAAAGAGATGAGTGGGGTAATGAATAAATTTAATCAGAAATTCCGAAAAGTGGAGGCTGCGCTCAACAGACTAAGAAAATAATTCTACGATAGACTCTCCCTTTTTTAGAAAGCGGGTAGCAATCCCTAATTTATTTGCCCCCTCAATATGTTGAATAGAATCATCTATGAAAAGCGTCTCTTCTCTTTTTAGTTTATTTTCTGACAACACATATTCAAAAATTTCAGCATCTGGCTTACGCATTTTTATTTCATGCGATAGGTAGGTTTTTTCAAACACATCTGAAAACACATCGCGCTTAAATTTATTTTTCATGTATCCCGAAAAAGAATCGTAGTGAATTTTATTGGTATTGCTGAGTAAGAAAATACGATACTTATTTTTTAAGGCATCCAGTAAATTCACTCTTTCCTCTGGTAGATCCAATAACATAGCATTCCAGGCTTCGTCAATCTGCTCATCTGGCTTATCAGAGCCTATCACTCTCCTAATTTCAGCTCTAAATTGAGTGGGTGTTATCTGCCCCTTTTCCAGACCATTAAACAGGTCATTTTGCATGGCCTGAGAATAGATTTTGCCAAAATCTGTCAACCCCAGCTTGGCAAAAGCCTTTTCGGTAAGGGTATAATCTATATTAAGGATTACCCCTCCAAAATCAAAGATGATGTTCTTTATGTTTGTAGGTATACTCAAAGTATTAAATTTGCAGCCTTATTGTCCCTTTGTAATAACATCATTAAAGCAAAGATAATAATCAGGTCCTTAGTCCCGATAACTATCAGGACTGGTTAGAAGGGAAATATTAAAGAATAAATTGAAATAAATAATCGGGCCCTTAGCTCATCTGGTTAGAGCAACAGACTCATAATCTGTGGGTGCTAGGTTCAAGTCCTAGAGGGCCCACTTCTAAAAGTTAGAACTTCGTGAGTATCACGGAGTTTTTTCTTTTTTATATTAGAATAGTATAGGATTTGGTTGAACGAATTAGTTGATCCTTCTTTTATTTCAGAGTTAAAAATTTTAGAAGCGCTTTGTATCGGGATTTTCCGGATGTGTTTTAACTATACATAGGGCGTACAACAAAACGCATTTTCCAATCCGGCCTTCGAGAGCCTCAGGCCTCGGGTTTAGAGCTAAATTTGTGGGCTGAGCTTGTCCAAGCCCACCATAGAATATTTTAAAGTGCATTTTGTCGTACACCCTACACAGACTGACACAGCTCCACCAGCACGCCATTGGTGCTTTTAGGATGTAAAAAGCAAATCAATTTATTGTCTGCTCCTTTCTGAGGCTCTTTGCTTAAGAGGGTAAAGCCTTCTTTTTCTAATCGTGTCATTTCCGCTTTTATATCCTCTACTTCAAAGGCAATGTGGTGTATGCCTTCGCCTTTTTTCTCAATGAACTTAGCAATGGCACTGTCCGGATTGGTTGCTTCTAATAGCTCTATTTTAGTTTCCCCCATCTGAAAAAAGGATGTGCTAACTCCTTCGCGCTCTACCGCTTCGGTTTTGTAGGGTTGCTTGCCAAATAACTTTGTGAATAATGCATTGGCCGAAGCCATACTTTTTACCGCAATGCCTATGTGTTCAACTTTTTTCATTCTTCAAAAAAAAACCCTAACGAAATCGTCAGGGGAAAAATTAATATTGCTGAATTAAGAAATTATTTCTTAATGAATTCTGCTGTTTTGTTATCGTAGTTTAAGTAGTAAACGCCTTTAGATAAGTTTCCGCAATCCACTACTTTTCCAAATCCTTTCTTCACTACGTTTCCGTATTGATCGTATATCTCGTATAGTGTTTCTTCAGAGAAGGTAATATCCTTAGACACTTTTACTGGGTTATAAGTAATCTCGGCAGAAGTAGAGCGGTATTTTACCGGTCTTGAAATTCTTGGCTGGCTGGAATAGTCAACCTGCTTCACACGAATTTGGTTTTCGCCAGAGTGTAAAGTTGGTATTTTGAAAACATATTCGTTGTTATCGCCAATTCCTTTTCCTTCAATCTCACCTGCTTTTACCCACTTGTTCCAACGGTATTGCTCAATAATGAACGCTAATTTTCCGGTTTCGTTTTTAGTATTCCACTTTAAAGTACCATCGCCTTCTAATTTCATAGATATAACGTCAAAAGTGCTCTTAGGCTTAAGCACCTCAGGATTAAGCACTTTAGGCTTACAATCATCCTTGTGGGTTATTTTAACGGTAATCTTATCTCCAATCTTAAATTGGTAGTTATTAAAATCTATTTCGAACGCACTAGAGTTAATCTCATCCGTAGTAACCTGTCCGTTTACTTCTACTTTTTGAACGCAAAAACCTACACCAGAACCCGCAAAAGGATTTTGAACATAAATGTTTTTGCCCTGATAATTGCCTTCAATAATAATGTTTCCTCCTGAAGCCAGGAAAGAAATACCTAGAAGAGCTTGAATAAGAATTATTGCTTTTTTCATCCGCTTTTATGGGGTCATTATCGCTCCGCAAATATAATACTTTATTGAAATACCAACTTTTTTTCAAAGATATTATATAGTTTTTTCGAGCTAATAATTACTATTTTTGACCCTATTTTGTAGTCTATGTGATGAAAAATTATATTTACTATCTATTTCTTATTCTGCTATTTGCCTCTTGTGGCATAGGAGAATCTGATAATTCGTACCGCGAAAATCCTAAAGGAGGACGTGTTTACGGTGGCACTCTCCATGTAAATGAATCCTATCAATATCTTTCTTTATATCCCTATAAAATTACGGATGCTGTTTCTCATAATATTGCAAATCAGATTTACGAAGGGTTGGTTAGGTTTGATAGAAGAAATATTACCGAGGTGCAACCCAGCATAGCAAGTAGATGGGAGATTGATGCTACAGGCACTCAATATACTTTTTACTTAAAAAAGGATGTGTTTTTTCATGACGATCCTTGTTTCCCAAATGGTAAGGGCAGAGAGGTTAAGGCGCAGGATTTTAAATATTCTTTTCAATTACTTTGTACAAAGAGCGATGACAACCCTTTATTTGAATCAACCTTTAAAGGAAAGGTAAAAGGTGCCGATGCATTTTATAGTGGTGAAAAATCATCCCTAGATGGAGTTATCGTAATTGATGATTATACTTTACAAATAAATTTAATTACTCCAACAAATTCTTTCTTATATATATTGGCTGGAGAAGGTGGTACCGTTTTAGCGCAGGAAGCAGTAAAGAAATATGGTCGAAATATTACTGTTGGAACAGGACCATTTATTTTTAAAGGCAAAAACAGTTTGGATCAGCTAGTTTTGGTGAGCAACCCAGTTTATCACCGTACAGATTCTTTAGGGAACAAACTCCCATTCATAGATTCCTTAGTTTTTAATTTTATTGTAGACAAAAAAGAAGAGCTGGAAGCATTTAAACGTGGAGATATTCATATCATATTTGAACTTCCTTCTGAGTCAATCAGTGAAATGGTGGAAGCGCAAATTGCGGACTTTGATAAGAAATCAGCAAAGTATCTTTTGTTTCGCACACCGGTTATGTCCACTCAGTATTATCAGTTTAATATTTTGAAAAAGCCATTTACCGATTTGAAAGTCAGACAAGCATTTTCGTATGCTATTAATAGAAAAAAAATTATTACCGATGTGTTACATTCAGAAGCCTTTGGGCCAGGCATTTGTGGGTTAACGCCTCCTGGAATTCCGGATTACGACATCACTCAAATCAAAGGCTATATGTTTAATAGCGATAAGGCAAAAAAACTATTGGCAGAAGCCGGATATCCGGATGGAAAAAATTTCCCCAAGATTACCATTGAGTTGAATAGTGGAGGAGGAAAGCACCTTGCGGTTGTTGAAGAGATAGAAAAGCAATTAAAAGAGGTGCTAAATATTGATGTAGATTTTATAGTAGTTCCATTTGCTCAAAAGCTTGAGGATGCAAAGTATGGTAAAATAGATATGTGTCGTGCCGGTTGGGTAGCGGACTATCCAACTCCAGAAAGTTTTCTGAGAATTTTTTCTGGAGAGAATGTGCCCGATAGCATGAATTTACCTTCTTTCCCAAACACAATCAAGTATAAAAATCATTCGTTTGATAGTTTGTTTCAATTAGGCGTTTCTGCTAAAACCCCCGAAAAAGCATATGAGGAGTTTTTGAAAGCAGAACAAATTATGATTGATGATGCACCGGTCATGGTGCTTTGGTATGATGAAAGTCTTAAAATGGCTCACTCATTTGTAAAAAACGTTTTTTTTAATTCGATGAACTATAAAGAGTTTTCCGAAGTGTACCTTCAGCGTGAATCTGACAAAGCCGCACAATAATATTTTATGGAGCTTCGCTGTCTGGTTAAGCCCCAAAGTAAAATAGACAAGATACAAGTAGAGTTGGATGGAACTTTGAGAATTAAGATTCGCGCCTTGCCTGTAGCTGGTAAGGCTAATCAATATCTGATTACTTACTTAGCCTCCGTGTTTGATGTTTACAAGGGAAGCATTCAGATTATTTCAGGTTTTACTAATTCACATAAAAGAATTAATATTGTGGCTGACGAAACAAAAATTATAAACAAGCTCAAAACTTTATAAACTCATTCCTATGCGCTACGACCAAATCCCTTCCAGTCTATTTATAGAAAATAGAAAAAAATTTAGTAAAGAGATTCCGGCAGGATCATTGGCTATATTTCAGAGTAATGATATCATGCCTTCCAGTGCGGATGGCACCATGGCATTTAAGCAGGCTACGGATATCTTGTGGCTTTCAGGCGCAGATCAAGAAGAAAGCATCTTATTAATATTTCCGGATTCCAAATTGCCGGAGCACCGTGAAGTATTATTTCTGAAAGAAACTAACGAACACATTGCAATATGGGAGGGCGCTAAGTTCACCAAAAAACAGGCTGCCGAAGTTTCTGGCATTCAAACTGTTTATTGGCTTTCGCAATTTAAAACGGTGTTGCATACGCTTATGTGCGAATGCAAGCAAGTGTATCTAAATACCAACGAACATCTACGAGCAGTTATCGAAGTGGAAACACGCGATGCTCGTTTTGTAAAATGGTGCAAAGAGCAATACCCACTACATACTTATAATCGCGTGCAACCTATCATGCATAAGTTGCGAGCAATAAAATCAAAAGAAGAAGTTGTTTTAATTCAAAAGGCTTGTGACATAACAGAAAAAGGATTTAGAAGATTGTTAGGATTTATTAAACCCGGAGTTTGGGAATATGAAATTGAAGCGGAGTTGATTCATGAGTTTGTGCGAAATCGTTCCAAAGGATTTGCCTACGGACCTATTATAGCTTCCGGATTTAATGCTTGCGTATTACATTACGTAGATAATAATAAGGAATGTAAGGCTGGCGATGTAATATTAATGGATGTAGCTGCCGAATATGCAAACTATGCATCGGATTTAACTCGCTGCGTTCCTGTATCCGGAAAATTTACTAAGCGACAAAAAAATGTGTACGATGCAGTGCTGCGTGTCATGAATTCTTCCATTGCCATGTTAAAGCCAGGCAACAACATCATTGACTATCACGAAGCCGTTGGCGAATTAATGGAAGCGGAACTGGTTAAGCTAAAATTATTAAATGCATCGGCAATAAAAAAACAAGACCCTAAGAATCCACTTTACAAAAAATATTTTATGCACGGCACTTCTCATTATTTGGGACTTGACGTACATGATTATGGCGATAGATACCGAAAGTTTGAAGCTGGTATGGTTTTTACTTGCGAGCCAGGCATATATATCAGGGAGGAAAATTTAGGCATACGCTTGGAGAATGATATTTTGCTTACAAAAAATGGAAATGTGGACCTTATGAAAAACATTCCTGTTGAAGCAGAGGAGATTGAAGACCTAATGAATGCCTAATGATACGTTACGCAGATTTTCGAAATGTAAAAGTCCGGTACGCTGACATTGGCAAGGGCAGAGTAGTGGTACTGCTTCATGGTTTTTTAGAAAGCCTGGAAGTGCTCGAAGAACTTGCCCTCAAGCTATCAAAATCTTTTCGTGTTATTTCTATTGATCTACCCGGGCACGGAAAAACTCCGGTTGTAGGTTATATGCACTCTATGGATTTGATGGCACAGTGTGTGAAGTCTGTGTTAGACTCCTTGCATTTGAAAAAATATGTTTTGGTTGGACACTCCATGGGAGGTTATGCAACTCTGGCATTTGCAAATCTGTTCCCAGTTCCACTAGCAGGTTTTTGCTTGTTAGATTCTACGGCATTGCCAGATTCGGAAGAAAAAAAAATGGACCGGGATCGTATGATTGAAATAGTAAAAAAAGAGCACAAAAATTTTGTAGCAGATTTAATCCCAAAACTATTTGCGCCCGAAAATAGTTCATTGTTTAAAAAGGAAATTGCTGTTGCAAAGCGTGTAGCCATGGAAACATCTGTTGAAGGTACAGCTTCTGCTTTGTTGGGAATGAAAACTCGTCCCTCTTTTGAACACACGCTTAAAAATTCAAAAGTGCCCGTATTATTTGTAATAGGGAAAAAGGACGTTCTTTTAGCTTGGGAAAATATTTTGTTGCTAACCAGCTTGCCTAAAAAATCTTATCATATTATTCTTGAACATGCAGGGCACATGGGTTTTTATGAAGCTCCTGAAGAAACGCACAAGGCTATTCGTAAGTTTTGCAGGATGTGTTTCGCATCAGCTAAGTAATTATTTCTGCGGCATTCCAAGCCCATACTCTTTTTTATTTTTTTGTTTGCGCATTGTTTTCCGTTCTTTTTTCGAAGGGCTAAATTTTCCGGTCTCATCTCCGCTTGACTGACTCATTTGCTTTTCCTCTTTTGAGCTGCGCTTGAAAAACTTCTTTTTTCCTTTGGTTTTATGTTTTTTTGTTTTGCCCTTTGCAGCGTTAGAAGAAGCATTCTTTTTTAATTTAACACGTGTTGCAAATGCATCATTTCCTCCAGCCTTAGATTTTTTTAGTTTTCGCTCAGATCTTTTTTTAACTTTTTTCCCCTGTGCTTTATCGCCATAATCCATCGTGTAATCGTTACTAACTGTAAAGCCACCATCGCTTACATCTTTCCCTTTTACTCTTTTGTTTTTCTTTCCTTTTACTCTTTTTCCTTTTGCTCGATCACCATATTGTTTTGATTTTGAATTGGTAGCAAAAGCATCCGATGAGCCATCACTTTTAGTTTTATTTTTTACACGCTTGCTTCTTTTGCCTCTTGCTTTATCACCGTATTGTTTAGATTTTGAGTTGGTAGCAAATGCATCCGATGAATTATCTCCTTTATCCTTGTTTTTTACACGCTTTGTTCTTTTCCCTTTGGATTTTTCTCCATACTGTTTGGATTTTCTTTTTGAAGCAAATGCATCGGAAGAGTTATCGCTTTGTATTTTATTCTTCTCCTTTTTTACTCTTTTGCCTTTTGATTTATCTCCGTAACTTTTAGATTTAGTTTTTGCAGAGAAGCCATCACTCGTCTTGCCTGATTTTTTTTGACGTGGTGCTTTAAAACTTTCTTTTTGCTTAGCCTCCTTACGCTTACTTTTCTTTCTTCCAAAAAAACCACCTTCTGTATTAGTTTTATGTTTAGCAGGTTTATCGGCAGCAGGCTCCTGACCCCAAACATTTATGGAGGAGAGAATAAATAGAAATAATATAAATAGAGACTGTATCCTTACCGGCATATCTGTAAAGATACAAAAAATGAAAAAAAGATAAAATTAGTCGAGCGGCTCGGCTAAAACAATATCCTCCAATTCTACAGGAGTTTTTAGTCGTTCGCAGGTGGTTCTATCATTTGCCTGCTCGGCCATTTTGTAACGCATGCGCTCCGAGGCTGTGGAGAAGAAATGTATCAATTCATTTCCAAGGCTGTTTTCCCAAATAACGCCAAAGACTTCTTTGCCGCCTTTTAGTTTAAACTTACACAAGGTGTCGTTGTATTGTAGAAAATCGTTACGTTTCATAGGTTTGGTTTTACATTATAAATATTGTTAAGTGAAACGTAAAGCCCAAATTAATAGTTACATATAATTCTTCACAATAAAGATAGGATTGTTAATATCCTTAAGGAAGGTGTAAATTCTTACACTATTTAGCCCACATAAAAACTCTAGGGTTGTTTTCAAACTGCTTAAACGCCTCTTCGTCTGCAGAGAGAATGGCAATGAAGTCTACAATGGGAAGCACTAAAAAGCAACCTCCCAGCGTACCAATGTAAACAAAAGGAATGTAAGGCTTTGTGCCTAGGGCAATTCGATGTAAGCCAAGTAATCCAAAAGGAAAAGGGAAGGAAAGTATCGCAGCCATCAACTTTTTCTTTTTATAATTTGAAACTTTTAAAGAGTCGTATGCAGCAATAAGCGGTATTTCGTTGTTGATTAATGGAATAGCTAGGCTATCAGATAAAAACGATTGTTCAGTTTCTGCTGTATGTAAAGTATCTGGTATGAATAGTGTATTGTGATTTGCCTGAACAGCAGTTATTGAAAAAAGAAAAATATAAAATACGTACACCAACCTGTTCATAAAATCAAAAATACAATTTGCTACTTGATACCATTCCTAATAAAATATATTTATTTTTGTACATATCAACAAATCTATAAACCAAATCAACATGAAAAAAATCATTACTTATACTTTCTCAATGATTGTATTGATTTCTGCAGGGAGTGCTTTTGCAGGAAACGGATTTATTGAGAATCCTTTGCAGCTAAAAAAGAACAAAAAATCAAATATTTTAAATTCAAGCTACAAGCTTGAAGATGAAGGCGCTAAGGCTTTTGGAGAAGGGAAACTGACTTTATCTTTAGGGTATGGCGCTGGTTCTGGCGGAATATTAAAAGCAATACTTAAAACTTATGAATCTGAAGCCGGCTATAATTTTACAAGTTTAGGCCCTATTCATTTTAGAGGCGAGTATGGATTAACAGATAAAATGGGATTGGTGCTTAGTGTAAACCATAATAGCTGGCAGGCAAACTGGACACATACAGATTCTTCTGCAGTTGGAGTCATCTACCAAGATGAGTTTAAGCGTTCTGTAACCAGTATTTTGGCAAGATTTAATTTTCACTTTGGAATTACTGATCATGTGGATCCTTATTTTGGAGTTGGAGCGGGATATAGATTAGTAAATTATGCGTTTAAGTCTACAGATCCTGCTTATAATATCTCCTGGACTAGCCCTCTAAATTTAGGCTTTGAAACAACGGTTGGCGTACGCTACTTTTTTACTGAAAGCTTTGGTATTTATGGAGAAATTGGACTTGCACAATCTTTTGTGCAGGGAGGATTGGCATTTACTTTTTAAGAGCATAACAAATTACATCAATAGCTCTGGCAAATGTCAGGGCTATTTTATTTTATGGAGGTAAAGCTTTCTAGAATAATATTGAAGTCAGCATCGTAACTACTTTGCTCCTCGTTTGTAATCCCTAAAACGATTTTATAGTATGTTGATCGGCTTTCTATTACTGCAACTCTATAGTAAATGTTAGTTTTGCCAACCAGTCCCCTGATGTTGCCTATGTAGGAATTAAGATTGTTTATTTTTTTCGGGTAATATTTCAATAAACTTCCGCTATTCATTTTAGAAATATATTCTTGAGCGGAATTGTTGAATGTAAATTTTAATGTATTGCTTGAATCAATAGGGATTTCGTAGACCAGCATAAAAATATTTTCTTTTGAACCAAAAAGTTGAAGTAATGCGCTTGAGTCTGCCTGGTTGGATGCTGATAAATAGGAGGGTATTGATAAAGAAAATTTATCCGGCACTACAACCTTTCTGTATTCTATATTCTCAGTATGGAAAAAATGCCAAAAGGAAAAAAGTGTAATAGGGGTAATCAATAAAATGATAAAGACAAACTTTCTTAAATTCAAGAAATTACAGTTTAGCTTTTACCTCTACCTGCTCGTATCCTTCAATGATGTCGGCTGCTTGAATATCGTTAAAGTCGGAAATGCTTAATCCGCATTCCTGACCAGATACTACTTCTTTAACATCATCTTTAAAGCGCTTTAGCGATGAAAGTGTGCCAGAGTGTATTACTACACCATTGCGGATAACACGAATTTTTGTGTTTCGGTTAATCTTTCCATCCAACATAATACATCCTGCAATGGTACCCACTTTGGTGATGTTAAACACTTCTTTGATTTCGATGTTGCAGGTAATTTTTTCTTGAAACTCAGGAGCCAACATACCTTCCATCGCATCCTTCACTTCATTAATTGCATTGTAAATAATGGAGTATAAGCGAATATCTATCTGTTCTTGTTCGGCTAATTTTCTTGCTGAAGCAGAAGGGCGTACGTTAAAGCAAACAATGATGGCATTGGATGCAGAGGCAAGAAGAACGTCTGAATCGCTAATCTGTCCAACTCCCTTGTGTATAATACGAACCTGAATTTTTGGAGTCGAAAGTTTCAATAAAGAGTCTGATAACGCTTCTACGGATCCATCTACGTCTCCTTTAACAATAATATTTAATTCTTGGAAATCACCAATGGCAATACGTCTGCCAATCTCATCCAGTGTAATATGTTTTTTAGTTCGAAGCGATTGCTCGCGCTGTAATTGCATTCTCTTGTTTGCAATTGCTTTTGCCTGACGTTCGTCATCCAGAGCATGAAACTTATCTCCCGCTTGAGGAGCACCATCCAATCCAAGAATTTGTACCGGAGAAGATGGACCTGCTTCGCTGATAGGCGTTCCACGTTCGTTATATAATGCTTTGATTCTTCCACTGAAGGGACCAGCAATTAATACATCACCCATTTTTATTGTTCCAGCACTCACCAAAAGAGTAGCTACATATCCTCGGCCTTTATCTAGCGATGATTCCACCACAGTACCAACAGCATGTTTATTTGGATTTGCAGTAAGTTCTTTTACTTCGGCTTCCAGCAATACTTTTTCTAATAGTAAATCTACATTTAGTCCAGTTTTTGCTGCCACTTCCTGACATTGATATTTTCCTCCCCAATCTTCAACGAGCATATTCATTTGAGATAATTGCTCTTTGATTTTTTCAGGATTGGCGCCAGGCTTATCAATTTTATTTATGGCAATTACAATAGGCACCCCTGCTGCTTGAGCGTGATTGATGGCTTCTGTTGTTTGAGGCTTTATGCCATCATCAGCAGCTATTACAATAATTGCCACATCCGTTACCTGTGCTCCACGGGCACGCATGGCTGTAAAGGCTTCGTGACCAGGAGTATCAAGGAAAGTAATTTTTTTGTCATTATCTAAAACTACACTGTAAGCGCCTATGTGCTGAGTAATACCTCCTGCTTCACCGGCAATAACGTTAGCTTTTCTAATATGATCGAGTAGGGAAGTTTTTCCATGGTCTACGTGACCCATTACCGTTACGATAGGAGGACGAGGCAACAAATCTTCGGGCTTATCTTCAACTTCCTGTACATCTTCAAGCGCTTCAACACTAATAAATTGTACTTGATAGCCAAATTCTTCGGCTAGTAATGAAATTGTTTCAGCATCCAATCGTTGGTTGATGGAAACAAATATTCCAAGACCCATGCAAAAAGAAATAATATTGGTGGGCTGCAACTCCATCATAGTTGCCAGCTGACTAACCGAGATAAACTCTGTAACTTTTAGAATTTTCTTTTCTGCTTCACTCTGCTGATCTTGCTGATCTTTTTTCTCTGTAAATGCTTCGCGCTTTAATTTTCTATACTTCGCAGCTCTTGATTTTCCAGAACCTCCAATTTTAGATAGCGTTTGTTTTATTTGAGATTGAATTTCTCCCTGAGTAAGTTCAGTGCGTGGGGCAGAAGTTCTTCCTCGCCCAGCGCTTTGTCCGCCACCAGGACCACCTCTTCTTCGTTGTTGATTTTGTAGTGGTTTAGCGTTAGTGTCCGATGGTTTCCCTGCATCTTTCGCAAAACGTGCAAACTCATCCGTTTGGACTTTTTGTTTTTTTATCCTTTTCTTTTTCTTTCTAGTATCAAAGCTGGATCCTTTGCTTCCTTCTTTTTCTACAGGAAGAACAATCTTTCCAACCACTGTAGGACCTTCTAGTTTAGAGAAAGTAGTTTTGTGTTTCTCAGGTTCAGGTTCTCGAGCAACTATTTTTTGAACAGGCTTAGGAATTTCTTTTTCTACTGGCTTTACTTCTTCCTTTTCTTTTGCTTTTGGCTCAGCTTTCTTTTTGTTGGAAACAGCGTCAAGATCTATCTTACCAACTTCTTTAATATTAAATTGAGTTTTTTCTTTGGGAGCGCGAATTATTTCTTGTTCACTTACATTTCGAATTACTAATTCGTCTTCTTCGTGTTTTTTAGTGGTAATTTCAGATACAGAAGGAGCAGCCTCTTCAGAAATAATCGCTTTCTTTTTTTCTTTCAGCTCCGTAATGCGCATACTCTCCTCCTTGTCCTTCTTTTCAGAAAGGAAGCCATCGGAAAGCAAATCATATTGCTCCTCAGAGATTTTTGTATTAGGATTACTAACAACATCATGTCCTTTCTCCTTGAGAAAATCAACAATCGTAGCAGTGCTGATGTTTAGCTCCTTGGCGACTTTACTTAGGCGATGTACTGTAGCTTTTGACATATCTGTTTTCTTATTTCTCCAAAAGATTTTTAATCAAGTTTTTAAAGGAAGGCATCAGTATTTTGCCAATGCCCCTAAAGTCCTTATTCAAACTCTTCGCTTAAAATCCTTTTAACTTCATTAATTGTTTCTTCTTCTAACTCAGTTCTCTTTACAAGATCATCGTTTGGCAATTCTAAAACTGCTTTTGCAGTATCACAACCAATACGCTTTAGTTCATCAATAATCCATCCTTCAATATCTTCTGAGAATTCATCTAATTCCACGTCTTCAATTTCTTCTTCCACATCGCGGTACACATCAATTTCGTAGCCGGTAAGTTTACCTGCTAAGCGAATGTTGTGTCCTCCTTTTCCGATTGCCAATGAAATCTGATCAGGCTTCAAATACACCTCAGCACGCATTTTTTCATCATCCAGTTTAATGGAAGTTACTTTAGCGGGGCTAAGAGCACGCTGAATAAATAATGTTGAGTTAGAAGTATAGTTAATTACATCAATATTTTCATTTTTCAATTCGCGAACAATACCGTGAATACGCGAACCTTTCATTCCCACACAGGCACCAACTGGATCGATACGGTCATCGTAACTCTCTACAGCCACTTTAGCGCGCTCGCCTGGTTCACGAACAATTTTTTTGATGGTGATAAGGCCGTCAAAAATTTCTGGAACTTCCAATTCGAATAAACGCTCCAAGAAGAAAGGAGAGGTTCTTGATAAAACAATAACGGGGTTGTTGTTTTTCATTTCTACACGTCCTATAACGGCACGAATGGTATCGCCTTTTTTGAAAAAATCGCTTGGGATTTGCTCCATCTTAGGCATGATAAGCTCGTTGCCTTCATCATCTAATACAAGCATTTCACGTTTCCAAATCTGATATACTTCGCCAGTAATAATTTCGCCAATTCTATCTTTATATTTGTTGTAAACAGCATCTTTTTCAAGATCTAATACACGACCAATTAAGTTCTGACGGATTGTTAATATGGCTCTTCTTCCAAAGTCGTCCAGTTTTACTTCCTGTGCAACATCTTCGCCAAGTTCGAAGTCCTCATCAATTTTATGAGCTGCAGTAAGAGATATATGTTTATTTGGATCGTAGTCAAAACTATCATCGGCAAACTCCTCATCCACTACCTGACGGTTATGCCAGATTTCGGGTTTTCCTTTGTCGTTAACGATAACGTCAAAGTTTTCGTCTGAGCCGAACTTTTTGCGGATAATTCCACGAAATACATCTTCTAGAATACTAATGAGGGTAACGCGGTCAATGCTTTTTACCTCTTTAAATTCCGAGAACGACTCAATCAAATTTGAAACGTCAATCTCTTTTTGCTTAGTTGCTGCTTTAGTAGCCATTTGTTTTATTGTTATTGTTCGTTTTTAGAAACAAAAAGGGGGACTTTGTCAATCCCCCTTTCCACCATCATATCTATGCGCAAAGTTAAAAAAATATTCGTACACGCATAAACATCTAAACCTCAAAAAAGTAGTTATTTTATTGTCCTTCACCGCTAAATAGAACTCGGTGATGTGCTTTTGTTACTTTTGTATTCAATGAATTTTAAGCATTTTTTCTTCTTTTTTGCAATGTTTAGCCCATTTTTTATGTTTGGGCAAATTTCTACCACTTCGGACACTTCTAAAATGGATACTTTATTTTTTCTTAATGGAGAAACTAGAGCAGTTAAAATTGTTGATACTGTTGCTCATTTAGTGCGTTTTTTACCGCAAAAAATAAATGGAAAAGCTAAAGTGCAGGACATTGAAAAGGCAAAAATATTTTCATTAAAGTTTTCTAATGGGCAAGAACGAATTATGTATTTCCACGATTCTATATTAGGCAATGTGTTTTCTGTAATGGAAGCCAAGATGTTTATGCTGGGAGAGCAGGAGGCGGAAAGAAATTATAAAAATAAATGGCCATTCATTATAGGTTTTGCTAGTGGTATTATTTATCCTATAGTACTTTCAAATGCTGTTTTGCTGTCTCCTATACCGGCAGCAATAACTCCGTTGCACACTATTATCCCTGTAATTAGAGTCAACACTAAAAAAATAATTAACAAAAATTATTTACAGTACGATACTTATTTGATGGGCTACGAACGCGTTGCCCGAAAAAAGAATTTTTTTCATTCCATGGTTGGCGCGGGCATAGGGTTAGCTGCCGGCTTTGGAATATGGGCAGTATTAAAATAATACATGCATCATGAAAAGAGGGTTCAACTTTATTCTTTACAGTAACCTATTTATTTCTTTTTGTGCTGCTGCCATTACAGCCGAAACTTTTTTGCTAATTGGTGTAGCCATAAACTTTCATTATGTGCTATTTGTTTTTTTTGCAACGTTGGCGCAGTACGCTTTTCCGGTTTTAATAGAAAAAAACTACTCGCTAGCAAATTCAGAGCGACATCAATGGGTATTTAAACATAAGAAGTTTGTGCTGGCAGGATTTGTAATTTCATTAGTAGTGACAGGAGGATTACTGCTTTTTTTTCCTCATATGTTCATCGTTTGGTTTTTACCTATTGGAGTTATTTCGTTTGCTTATTATATCCCTCAATCCGGATTAAGAAGTACGGCAGGTGTTAACGCAGGATCGGTAGCTATTGTGTGGACGGGCGTAACGGCTTTGTTTCCTATTTTATTTGCAGAAGATTTTTTATTGCTTGGCCCCGGGAATTATAAATATGCAACCATTATGTTTTTAAACTTCTTGTATATTTTTCCTCTATGCTTAATTTATAATGTACGCGATATGGAGGCTGATAGAAAAGCAGGCATAACTACTTTTGCATTAGTGCATGGTGTAAAAAAATCAATTGCGCTAAGTGTGATAACACTTGCTTTGTTTGTAGTATTTGTAATTGTAGCAACATTTAGTTTAGAAATAAAAATTGCACTTGCATTAAGCGCAATAATCTCAACCATCGTTATTTATTTTGCTTCCGAAAAAAAGACCGATTATTATTACTCCTTTTGGATTGATGGAATGATACTACTGCAAGCAGTGCTGGTGTGGGGTTGGAGTTTTTACTAACGAAAGAACAATTACAGTTTTTGCACTTACCTTAATGCATTTCCAATCACCGCAGATGCCTTTTTTAAGTCCTCCTCACTGTGTGCTTCGCTTACAAACCCAACTTCGTAACCGGATGGGCCAAGGTAAACCCCATTCTCTAAAAGTGTGTGATATATTTTTTGAAATTGTTTCATGGAATCAGGATTTATCTCTTCGGCAGATTGTATTTTCTCTTGATCAGTAAATGCAAGCCAAAATATACTGCCAATCGAAAAAATTTGGCAATTGGTAGTTGGCAATTGGCAAAAAGAAATAAATAATTTTGTTTTACGTTCAAGCTCAGAATAAAAATTAGGTTTTAAGCATTCCGTAAGTTGTGCAATTCCAGCAGCCATAGCAACAGGATTTCCGGAAAGTGTTCCGGCCTGATATACATTTCCATCGGGCGAAATATGACTCATGATTTCTGCACTTGCTCCATAAGCACCAACGGGTAAACCTCCTCCAATAATTTTTCCGTAGGTAATTATATCGGGCTTAATGTTGTAATAACCTGCAGCTCCTGTAAACCCAATCCTGAATCCTGAGATTACTTCATCAAATATTAAAAGCGATTTATTTTCTGTGCAAATGTCGCGAAGAAATTGCAAGTATTCTTTATCTTGTAAAAGCAAACCGTTGTTGGCTGGAATAGGTTCAATGATGATGCAGGCAATTTCATTTTTAAATTTTGAAAACGCTTCTTTTACAGCCTCTTTATTATTAAGTGGACAAACAATGGTTTCATTTACAAATGCTTCAGGTACTCCAGCTGAAGAAGTATTTCCAAAGGTTACTAAACCAGATCCTGCTTTTACTAAAAGTGAATCACTATGGCCGTGGTAACATCCTTCAAACTTTAATATTTTATTTCGCTTGGCAAAACCTCTGGCTAATCGTATGGCGCTCATCACCGCTTCGGTGCCCGAACTTACAAAGCGAATTTTTCCAATGAATTTATTATTGGATAAAATTAAGTCAGCTAATTTATTTTCCAGTTCTGTGGGTGCACCAAAGGAGCTGCCTTTTTCTACAGTAGTCTTTATTGCTTCTACTACTTTAGGGTGTGCATGTCCTAAAATAAGTGGCCCCCACGAACAACAAAAATCAATAAACTCGTTTCCATCTGCATCCCATATGTGAGAGCCTTTTCCTCGCTCAATAAACAAAGGTGTGCCACCTACTGAGCGGAATGCTCTAACAGGAGAATTTACTCCACCCGGAAAATAGGTTTCTGCTTTCTCAAAAAGTGCTTCGGATTTTTGTTTTTTCATATACAAGTTATGAGGTGCAAATATATATCTTTGAGCGAAGAAAAACCTATGAAATACGAAAACACACTTCCCTTCGCACAAGCACAAGATGCTGCGGACCCACTTAAAAAATATAGAGAACAATTTTACTTTCCTCAGATGCATGGCAGGGAAGTAGTGTACTTTACCGGCAACTCTTTGGGACTGCAACCCAAGAGCACACAAGATCATGTTATAAAAGAACTTGAGGATTGGGCTTCGTTTGGTGTTGAAGGTCATTTTCATGCCCGCAATCCTTGGTTCTCGTATCACGAACAATTTGCAGAGCCAGTTTCTAAAATAGTTGGAGCAAAACCTACGGAAGTGGTGGTTATGAATCACCTCACCAGCAACTTACATCTGTTAATGGCCTCGTTTTACCGCCCTACTAAAAAGAGGTTCAAAATAATTTGCGAGTACAAAGCATTTCCTTCCGATCAGTATGCCATAGAAACACAAGTGCAACATCACGGTTTTGATCCAGCCGATGCAATTGTAGAGGTGAAACCCAGAGAAGGAGAATATGTGATTCGTACCGAAGATATTTTAGCTGCGATTGAAAAAAATAAAAATGAGCTGGAGTTGGTATTATTCGGAGGTGTAAATTATTTTACCGGTCAGGTTTTTGAAATGGAAGAAATTACCAAAGCAGCACATGCTGCAGGTGCCATGGCTGGTTTTGATTTAGCACACGCAGCCGGAAATATAAAAATGAACTTGCACGATTGGAATGTGGATTTTGCTTGCTGGTGTACCTACAAATACATGAACTCCGGACCGGGCTGTGTAGGTGGAGCTTTTATACACGAGAAACATCATAAACTTCAAACACCCAGACTTGGTGGTTGGTGGGGGCACGATAAAGCTTCGCGCTTTAAGATGGAAAAAGGGTTTAAACCTATGTTAACTGCTGAAGCATGGCAGCTTAGTAACGCACCTGTTATTGCTATGGCTTGTCACAAAGCAGCCATTGAAATGTTTAGCGAAGCGGGCATGGATGCATTAACTCAAAAAAGCGAAAAACTTACAGGCTATTTAGAATTTATAATTCAGGAAATAAATTCTAAAAAGCAAAGTCCAAATTCAAAAGGGCTGGAAATAATTACTCCAAAGGAAAGAGGGTGTCAGCTTTCAATTGTAGCTCACGGAATGGGAAAATCTTTGCATGAAAAACTTACTGCAGCAGGAGTAATTGCAGACTGGAGAGAGCCCAATGTAATACGATGCGCACCAGTGCCGCTTTATAATTCGTACGAAGATGTTTGGAGGTTTGGAGATATTCTGACAAACGCTTTATAAACTAAGCGTTTTGATTGATAGGGCAAGAACCGCAACCGGTTTCTTTCTTTTTGAAAAACGCTAGATATACTCGGTGACCAAGGTATAAAATTGCAGAGCCGAATACGATATAAACTAAAATTGATTGGGTAGCCATATTCATCATTTATTACTCCTCAAAGTTACTACTTTTGTTACTTAATTAATACTCTCTTTTAGGTATTTAGCACATGATTAACGCAGATTCTCTCATAAAATTCAATAAGAAAAAATATTCTGATGATATTTTACTTGGGCTTTACAAAGCGCTATTAAAACCTCGACTGATAGAGGAAAAGATGCTGATTTTGCTTAGGCAGGGAAGGATTACTAAATGGTTTTCCGGCATTGGACAAGAAGCTAGTTCAGTAGGTGCAGCCATGGCGCTGGATAAGGACGAATATATTTTGCCTATGCACCGTAACCTGGGCACGTTTACAGTTCGAGGAATTCCACTTGAAAAACTATTTGCTCAGTTTCAAGGAAAAAAATCCGGATTTACAAAAGGGCGTGACCGCAGTTTCCATTTTGGAACGCAGGACTATAAGATTGTCGGCATGATTTCTCACCTAGGTCCACAAATGGGTGTTGCTGACGGGATTGCTTTAAGTCATTTATTGAAGAAAGAAAAAAAAGTTACGCTTGTTTATACCGGAGATGGAGGAGCATCGGAAGGAGATTTCCATGAGAGTATAAACGTAGCAGCAGTATGGAATTTGCCGGTGATTTTTGCCATTGAAAATAATGGATACGGGTTATCAACCCCATCTTCAGAACAATTTAAGTGTAAACAATTTATTGATAAAGCTATTGGTTATGGAATAGAGGCGCATCAGATAGACGGAAACAATGTGTTGGAAGTGTATGACACAATTCGCATTCTTTCAGACTCCATCAGAAAAAATCCTAGACCTATTCTATTGGAGTGCATCACTTTCCGTATGCGTGGACACGAAGAGGCAAGCGGCACAAAATACATTGACCCAAAACTTTTTGAAGAATGGGGAAAGAAAGACCCAATACTGAATTACGAGAAATTTTTGTTGGAAGAAAATATCCTTACTGAAGAAATAATTTCAGAATACAAAGCGGAAATAAAAAAAGAAATTGAAAAAGGAATTGAAGTTGCATTTGGTGAGGAGAATATTGTTGCTAATACAGAAGAAGAAGTTAGGGATTTGTATGCAAGCCCCTCTTCCGTCTCCCCCAAAGGGGGAAAAACCAACACCACGCTACACTCTCCCCTTGAGGGCGAGAAGGAGAGGGGTAGTAAGTCAATGCGCCTTATCGATTCCATCTCTGATGGACTACGTTTAGCAATGAGAAAACATGAAAATTTAGTTTTAATGGGACAGGACATTGCAGATTATGGAGGAGTATTTAAAATTACGGATGGCTTTGTAAAAGAATTTGGAAAAGAAAGAGTGCGTAACACTCCACTTTGCGAGAGCGCAATTTTAGGCGCAGGGTTAGGTCTTTCAATCAACGGTATGAAGGCCATGGTGGAAATGCAGTTTGCCGATTTTGTGAGCGAAGGCATGACGCAGATTTGTAATAACCTAGCAAAATCACATTGGCGCTGGGGTCAAAATGCCGATGTGGTGGTGCGCATGCCAACGGGTGCAGGATCAGCAGCCGGACCTTTTCATTCGCAGAGTAACGAAGCATGGTTTTTTCATATTCCCGGATTAAAAATTGTGTATCCCGCATTTCCGTTGGATGCTAAGGGATTGTTGCTCTCAGCCTTTGAAGATCCCAATCCTGTGATGTTTTTTGAGCATAAAATGTTGTACCGAGGAATGAGCCAAGAAGTGCCGGAGGATTATTTTACCATTCCGATTGGCAAAGCAAAAATTTTAAAAGAGGGAAACAATTGCACCATTATTACCTATGGAATGGGCGTGCATTGGGCTTTGGAAATAATAGAAAGAAATAAACTAACTGATGTAGAGCTGGTTGATTTACGCTCGCTAGCACCGTTGGATACTGAAACTATTTTTGAAAGTGCAAAGAAGACCGGTAAAGTAATTATTCTGCACGAAGATACTTTGACTGGCGGAATAGGAGGAGAAATATCGGCTTTAATTACTGAAAACTGTTTTAACAGCCTAGATGCTCCTGTGATGCGTGAAGGCTCTTTAGATACTCCTGTTCCATTTACGGAAACTTTAGAAAAAAACTTTTTACCTAAAGAAAGGTTTGAGAAAAAACTTTTGCAATTGCTGGAGTACTAACAAAAAAAAGCGAAGAATATTCTTCGCTTTTTTTTGTCATTGAAAATTATTTATTTCAAAATAACTTTCCCTTTCCAAACTTCGTCACCTGCTTTTAAAATGATGTAGTACATTCCTGCAGGCTGAGAAGAAATATCAATTCTTTTTTCATAATTGCCAGACGTGTTTTCGGCTAATTCAAAAACAGACTGACCTAGACTATTTACGATTTCAAGTGTGCTGTTATGTGTTTCGGTCAGAGGGATATTAATGTTTAATATTCCGTTACTGGGATTTGGAAACACGTTTATATTATGTGTTAAGATCTGATCATGAATTCCGTTACTTGTTCCGCCAGGAATTGTGCCAGAAATAAAATATTGTCCCAGTGAACCAAAATCGGAATAACCTGTATTTAATGGAGAGCCATATCCAACGCCATCAATTTCTAAAAAGTAATTTCCAGCAGAGAGGCTTTGAGAAATTGTAACAGCAGTTGACAATACACCGGTAGGATCTACTTTTATTATTTCTGTTCCATTTACATCCAGTATTCTTGCCTGGATATCTAAATCAGGAACGCTGGCACTTCCAGGTTCGGTTTTTGCATTGATGGTTAAACTTACGGTGCCTCCGGTTGTTGTAAAAGAAAAAATATCTAAATCTGTTCTTCTTCCAATCACACCAAAATTAGAAGAGGAAGAAACCGTTCCTGTTCCCCCAATCACTAATGCAGTTGCTGTTGCTATAGTGCTGCCATGATCATCTACGCGGTATGGTAGACGGTTACTAATGATAGTAAGATCATCTTGCTGATTATTTGCGCCTGTGTATTCGCCTTTGCTCCAATGTACAATAGGTCGGGAATATACTGCGCCCATGATTGGCCCCCAGCTTGCATGCCCGGCATAGTACTCTTGCGAAGCTGTTCCATCGTGGCTTAGGCCAAGTGTATGTCCGCATTCATGTGCGGCAGCTTCTTCGGCACTTTTAACACTACTGTTAAATACCCAACAAGGCTCTCCGCTTCCCCAAGAATTTAAATAAGCAACACCACCAGCACCGGGAGCAGCTGTATTTGTTGGAGTAAATATAATTTTCATTCTTTGAGAGGTAGGTGCGCTATTAAATACTGCAACGTCCGTTGTAACATTTACATTAAAAGGACTGTAGTCCTCAGACATGCAAGTCCAGATAGTTGTGATGTTTGCATTTGAAAAGCTCGAAGGGGCAGCATTAATGTTACCCCAATTACTGTTGGTTACATTCTCCCCATCAAAATCAAGGTAAATGGTACGTGCAGCACTGGGCAAACTGTTGAGTAAAGGGGCAGCAGTAGTTTCATTATTTTTTTGTGCAGATGCATTGTCAGGTACTTCGTCTAAGTTAGTTTCTTTAGCTTGGTATTGGTTATAATCAAAACACATAACCTGATGAATATCAATTGGAGTAACAAAAACATCTCCTTTATAATTCGTAGAAATATCGAAAGCTTCTTTAGATTTTCTGAAAATCACTTTTCCTGACAAAGTGTTTCCTTCTTCATTTAGAAAAAAAGTAGCTTGCTCGTACCCAACTACATTACCAAATACGTGCATCTTACCATCTCTATTGGAGTTATTACTAACGATAATCCACGCAGTTTTATCGGCAGCTAATTTAATGGAGTGCTGTTGTTTGTTGCTTGGATTTATTTTAGAAAAACTTTTGATGAGCTCTTTAGCTGAGCCTAGATATACAGCATCAGATTTTTCATTTCCAAAGGAAAGGTTAAACGCCAAGCAAAAGGAAAGCGACACTAAAATTCCTCGGAAAATTTTTGTAGTGTAAAATGTAACCATAGAAAAAAAGTTTAGTGTTGGTTTGAAAGAAGGGTAAAGGTACATATACGATTTCAAAATGCCAAATTAATCGGCAATAATTAATGAAAGAATAAGAAAAAAAGGGAAATGCTATTCTGTTTCAGGCACAGGAACTGGGTCTGTAGGGGCTTTAAACCGTAAACCTATCATTAGCTCATGTGTTCCGTTATTATAATTTTTTAAGTTAGAAGTAGTTACATCGTAAGAATAACCAAATGTCAGGTTTTCTTTATAGGTATATCCAACCAGAATTGCCATAGCATCTTTCGTACGGAATGTAGTGCCCGCCCATGCTTTATTTTTATAAATAACCCGTGCACCTAAATCAACTTGAGCCGGAGTAGGTGCAACCATTTTGAAAAGCAGGGATGGTTCAAGAGCAAACTCATCTGTTAAAAATAATTTGTAGCCTGCCATTCCATAAAAATGCGTTGCAAGTTTACCTGTGGGTTTAGGGTTATCAAAAAGATTTAGCTTAGCAGGAAATATTTGAGGAACATAGCCCCCCACCCACCAATTTCCTGTTCCATTTGATTTAGGTAAATTATATAAGTAGAAAGAGGTGCCTAAGTCTGCAACAACTTTTGATTGATAACCATTTGCAAAGACATAATCGCCTGTATTATCCAGCGTTAGTTTTGTAGCATCCACAGCAAATTGCACCGCACCTGCAGAAAGGGAAAGGGATAACTTTATTTCTTCATTAATTTTTACATGGTATGCATAGGATCCACTGAATCCCATTCTTCGTGTTGGCCCTGTAACATCGGTAAATAAATACCCGCCAACTCCCATGTTTTTATTCTTAATGGGCCCTTGCATGCTTAAAGCATAGGTGCGTGGGGCGTCTATAATACCAATCCACTGAAGTCGATTTGCAGACACAGCGTCAAAAAATGGTCTGCTGCCTGCTACGGCTGGATTTTGAAAATAATCGTTCAGCATATATTGCGAGAACAGCGGTAGCTGCTGAGCAAACATACCGATAGACAAAAGTCCCAAGCAAGTAGCTGAGATTATTTTTTTCATATTCTATTTTATTTTTAACTAACGCTTCACTTGTGATTAACAATAAATCAAAAGTCAAACTAATATTATCTAAGTATCGTAATAGGACCCGTTATTGGATCGGGCTGCATTACAGACTTCAAATTAATAACGTAATAATATGTTCCTACTGGCAACTCCTTGCCATTGTACTTAGCATTCCATTTATTGTTGGGGTAATCGGTAGTGCTAAACAATACTTCGCCCCATCTGTTGTAAACTTCTACTAATGCTCCAGGAAAAGCTTCAATATTTGGAATTTCCCATATATCATTTATTCCATCACCGTTTGGCGAAAGTCCATCATTTGGTTTTACAATTCGGACAATAGTAATCGTTACAAAATCGACCGAGGTACATCCGTTTACATCTGTAACTAATAGTGTGTAAGTTGTGGTAGTGGTTGGATTAGCTGCTGGGTTTGCAATTGTAGTAGAGCTAAGTCCAGCTGAAGGAGACCATAAATAATTACCACTTCCGCTACCATTAAGTACTACAGTACCTGTGGTCAGTATTGTTACATCTGAACCTGCATTAGCAACTGGACCTGTATTCACTGTCACAAATACTGAATCAGTATCAGAACAAATTCCGTTAGAAACAATTAATGCATACGTTGATGAAACGGCAGGTGAAACGGAAGTGCAAATGACTGTATTTGTTAATGTCCACGTAGGCAGTAAATACCAGTTATATGTTGCGCCATTTAAACTATTTGTACCACAAAGTAGAACGCTGCTTCCTGCACAAAGTGCGGTATCGTTACCAGCAGCTGAAACAGGCGGAGGCAACACAGTTACTGAAACGGAATCAGTATCCGTACAAGTGCCATTGAATCCAATAATGCCATATGAAGTAGTTCCTACAGGAGGTGATACGGAAATACATGAGCCGGTAGAAATAGGAGACCAAGCGGGTAATTGATACCACATATATCCATTGGCTCCAGCAGCGCAAATAGACGCGCTTGTGCCGGCACAAATTGTTGTATTGCTCACAACCAATATAGGGTAGTTGTTTACTATTACAGCTACCGTATCAGTATCAGAACAAATGCCGTTAGTAGCAATTAAAGCATAATTGTTTATCCCAGCAAAAGGAGATACAGAAATAGACCCCGTTGCTCCTAGCGATGTCCAAGCAGGAAGCTGGTACCAACCTAAGGTGATTGCATTTACGCTAGAGCTGGTAAGAGTTGCTGTTCCACCTAAACAGAAAGTAGTGTCAGCACCTGCATTTGCAATAACAGTTGTTATCACTCCAATCGACATGGAGTATGTTGCAGTACAAGCATTAGCATCTGTAATTGTAACAGAATATATTCCTGCACAAAGCCCAGACACATCTTGTGTTGTTTGCCCGCCTGGAACCCATGTGTATGAATATGGAGTAGTACCACCAGTTGGAGTAATGTCAATTAATCCATTGCAAGTATTGTTGCAACTAGCATTTGTACTTACAAAAGTTGAAGTTAATATTGCAGGATTTGTAAGCGTAATTGTATTTGAACCCAAACAATTATTTGCATCACTTAATTGTAAGGAGTATGTGCCAGAACATAAGCCAGTAACGGAAGTGGTTGTTTGTCCACCTGGCATCCACAAATAGGTGTAAGGTGCTGTGCCGCCCGTAGGTGCTGCAGAAATAATTCCATTACATGCGTTGTTGCAAAGTGGGTTTGTTCCGGTAATATTTAACGCTAAAGCTGCAGGTTGTGAAATTGAAATTGTATTTGTATGCGTACACCCTACTGCATCTATAACCGATATGGTATAATTACCAGCACATAAACCCGTTGCAGTTGAAGTTGATTGTCCACCTGTCCATGTGTAAGTGTATGGTGATGAGCCGCCTATCATTGACACCGATGCTGTTCCATCGCATGCAGCATTACAAGAGTTATTTGTAGAGGTTATTGTAGAAGTAAGTACTGTATTTTGACCTATGGAAATTGTAGTTGTTAAAGAGCAGTTATTTGCGTCAGAAAGAGTTAAAGTATAGTTGCCTGCACATTGTGCGGAAATAGACGAAGTTGTAGCGCCTCCCGGTAACCAGCTGTAAGTATATGCTCCAGTTCCGCCAGTAGCAGCAGTTGTTATACCGCCATCGCAAATTCCAAAGCAAGTTGCATTAGTTGCTACTGCATTGGGTACCAGTTGGGCGGGGCCAATTATGTTTATGCTTTTAATTGTAGTGCAACCGTTAATATCAGTCACATGCGCAAAATATTGGTTAGGACATAAACCCGAAACACTTTGCGTAGTTTGTGAACCTGCAGGGAACGTCCAAGCATAAACCCAAGGAGGACCATTGCCAGTCGAAGAGACTATAGTTCCAGTTCCGTCACATGCACCAAAACATGTTACGCTAGTGCTGCTAACGGTTACAAATGGTCCTGTACTGTTGCTAACGGCATTCGTGTCAAGGCTAATACAACCATTGGCATCCATCACAGTGTCAATATAAACTCCAGCACATAATCCGGTTATAGCAGCAGTAGTAGCTCCTGTTCCCCAAAAGAAAGAGTATGGACTAGTACCACCATTTCCCGCAACCGTAATACTGCCGTTACATACTAAACAAGTTGCAGCAGATATAGAAGAAGATTGTGTAAGTATTGGTGGTGAAGTAATGGTTATTGCTTGAGACGCGGAACAATTATTTGCATCTGTAACTACCAATGTGTAAGTGCCAGCACATAGACCAGTTGTTATTGCCGAAGTGCCTCCATTACTCCACTGAAATGTATAGGTGCCCGTTCCTCCTAACGGAGAAGAAGTGGCAGTACCATCACAAGTATAATTACATGTAGTTTGAGTAAATGTGATATTTGCTTGTATTAAACTTTGGGAAGAAATTGTAAATGGAGTTGGAGAAGTACAAGCATTGGCATCCGATACGGTTAGTGTATAGTTGCCAGCACAAAGTCCAGTAACTGCAGAAGTTGTGTATCCGCCCGGATTCCACAAGTAGGTGTAACTACCAGTACCGCCACTTAAATTTACGGAAGCCGATCCATCACATCCACCAAAACAGCTTGCGTTGGTTGTTGTAAGTGTAGGAGAAATTGCAGTAGGCTGAGTGATGGAAACTGTTTGAGAAGAAGTACATCCATTAGCATCTGTAACAGTTCCAAAATAATTACCTACGCATAATGCAGATATTGTAGAAGTGGTTTGTCCACCTGCCAACCAAGAATAACTATAAGCGGTTGAACCGCCTGATGCAGATAATGTTGCAGTTCCATTACATATGGAGTTACAAGTAATGTTTGATGATGCTACAGTAGTAGTTAAAGCAACAGGTTGAGTAATTGATACAGTAGAAGTAGCAGTACACCCTTTTTGATCTGTTACAGTCAATGAGTAGTTTCCTGGAGATAATCCAACGATAGTAGGGAATGAAGATCCATTACTCCATGAATAAGTATATGGTGTAGTGCCGCCCGATACTGTTGCGTTGGCACTGCCATTTCCAGACCCGTTACAAGTTACGTTTGTTGCAGTTATAGAAACACTTAAGAGCGCAGGTTGGGTTACAGTTAAAGCTAAAGTATCATCACACCCAGAAGCGTCTGCTAAAATAACGGAGTATGTTCCGGCAGTAAGTCCGCTAATACAAGAAGTAGACTGACCACTAGACCAAGTAAATGTGTAAGGAGTGTTGCCGCCAGCAGGCGATAAACATATGCTGCCATTATTCCCTGAATTACATGAAACATTTGAAATAGTGGGGTTAGCGACTAACTGTGGTGGATTAGAAAGTACAACAGTTGTGAAAGTTGGACAAGGCACATTGTCATCTACTTGAAGAATGTATGTTCCAGCGCACAGACCAGTAGCAGCAGATGTAGTTTGTCCACTAGGAGTCCATAAATAAGTGAAAGGTGAATTACCTGCAGCAGAAACTGCAATTGCTCCATCACAACCCGCGTTACAAAGTGGATCTAATGCTGAAATAACTGTAAGTGTTGGACCAGTAAGTGAGCCTAATGCTATAGGGAAAACAGCTGTACATCCCGATGCATCAGCAATGGTAACTGTATAGATTCCTGCAACAAGTCCAGTAATACAAGAAGTAGTTTCTAGACCTGGAGCCCAAGAATATGTGTAAGGCGATACGCCACCGGATGCACTAGCACATATTGCACCATTATTGCTACCGCAAGTTGTAAGTGTTGTAGAAGGATTATTGCTGATGGTTGGAATTATTCCAACAAGAACAGTATTGGTAGAGGTGCAATTATTTGCATCGGTTATTAATACAGAATAATTTCCAGCACAAAGGCCTGTTGCTGTAGTTGTATTTTGAGAAGGGAATCCAGACCAGGCATAGGTTAAGGTTCCTGTTCCTCCAGATGTAGCCACGGTTGCTGTACCATTACAAATGCCGCATGATGCAGCAGTACTGCTAATTGTGTTTGTAAGAGGAGTTGGCGAGGAAAATGAAACCGTTTTAGTAGCTGTGCATCCCGAATTATCAGTAACCGTTACAGAATAAACGCCTGCACATAATCCAGTTGCAGTAGCGTTTGTTTGTCCGCCTGTCCAAGAATATGTATACGGATTTGCTCCACCTGACGGTGTAGCTGTTGCGGATGCATCACATGAGCCAGCGCAAGAAACAGAGGGGCCAGAGGATGACAGGGTAACATTTATTTTAGAAGTAACATTTACAGTAAGTGAGTTTGTGCAATTATTTGCATCAGTAATTGTTACAGAATAAACACCAACGCATAGTCCAGTTGCAGTAGAAGTTGTTTGTCCGCCCGGAGACCAAGAGTAACTATAGGGTGTAGTCCCACCTGTTGAAATAATACTTGCGCTACCTGTGCAAAGATTACAACTGGAAGTTGAAGTAGAGATAAAAGATAAAAGAGCACTTGGCTGAGTGATATTTAAATTATTTATATTGGAACAACCTTTAGAATCAGTAACCATTACACCAATAGCCCCTTGACACAATCCAGTAATTGTTTGTGTTGTAATACCACCACCCCATAAGTAAGTATAAGGTGGAGTGCCTCCTGTAGGCGCAGAAGTAGCAGAACCATCGCATGCACCGGAGCAGGATACATTATTAATTACAGAAGCATTTGCTGCTACAGCTGAAGGCTGAGTAAGCGTAACAGTTTTTACTACAAAGCATCCTTTGCTATCTGTTACAGTTATTGTATAAAATCCTGCACATTGTGAAGTAATTGCAGATGTAGTTTGTCCGCCAGGTAACCAAGCATAGGTGTAAGCTCCTGTTCCTCCAGAAGCAGTTATTGTAACAGAACCAGTACAACTTCCAAAACAAGGTGGGTTAGTAGAAGAAAGAGTAGACGTTAAAACAGTGGGTGCAGTAAATGTAACAGATGTAGTTGCGGTGCATCCGTTTGCATCAGTAGCTGTTAAAGAATACGCTCCTGCACAAAGTCCAGTTATTGAAGCAGTAGTAGCGCCAGTAGACCAAGCATACGAATAGGTTGGAGTTCCGCCATTAAGATTTATAAGTATTGACCCGTCACAATCGCCATTACATTTTAATGGATTGGGTGTGGCTGATCCGATGGAAGCAGTAAATAAATTTGGTTGCGTAACATTGATAGTTCCAGTAGCGGTACATCCTGCGGAACCGGTTATAAGAACCGAATAACTTCCAGCACTTAATCCCGTAGCAGTAGAAGTAGTTTGTCCGCCAGGAGTCCATAAATAAGTGTACGGAGATACTCCTCCTGTTGGCGATGATGTAGCGCTGCCATTAGATAAGCCATTACAAGTAACTGATGTGCTACTTAAGTTTGGAAGAATTGGAATTGGAGGAGATACTGTAATAGTTGCGGTAGCTAAACAGTTTTTTGAATCTCTAACGGTAATTGTGTAATTGTTAGGACATAATCCAGTAGCTGTTGATGTTGTTTTTCCTCCTGGCGCCCATAAATAGGTGTATGGAGCAGTACCTCCAGATACTGTTGCAGTTGCAGTACCATCACAAGAGCCAGCACAAGTTTCATTAGTTTTTGTAGGAGTAATTGCAAGAACTGCTGGTTGAGTGAGAGTTATGGAACTTACTTTAGTACAACCGTTTTGATCTGAAATAGTTACAGAATACGTATTGTTACAAAGATTAGAAACCGATGAAGAAGTAGCACCTCCTGGAGTCCACAAATAAGTGTAAGGAGAAACACCTCCGGCAGCATTTGCATTTGCTGTTCCATCGCATTGATTAAAACAATTAATATTATTTCCAGTTGGAATGGATGTTATAGCAGAAGGTTGAGTTAAGGTAACCGTAGCAGTGGTAACACAATTATTAGCATCTCTAAGAGTAAGGGTATAGCTTCCCGCACACATTCCTGTAACTGCAGATGAAGTATATCCTCCAGGTGCCCAAGCATAGGTATATGCACCCATTCCTCCAGATGCAGTAGCGGTTACCGATCCGGTGCAAACACTATTGCAAAGTAAATTAGATCCTGTAACCGTTACCGTTAACAAAGCTGGTTGAGAAATAGTAGTTATATAGGTGGTGATACAAATTTTTGTATCGCGAATCGTACATGTATAACTCCCCGGACATAAATTAGATATTGAAGAAGTCGTAGCTCCGCCAGGACTCCAAGAGTAAGTATATGGAACATTGCCGCCTGTAGGTGCTACAGATGCAGTGCCGTTACATAACCCAAAGCAAGTAATTGAAGTAGTTGTCCCATTCGATACAAGTGGAGCAGGTTGCCCAATGTTTACATTTCTAACAGCCGTACATCCATTGGCATCTGTTATTGTAACAACATAAAGTTGAGCGCAAAGTCCGGTAGCTAATGTTGTTGTTTGAATAGGAGCAGTATTCCATGAATAAGTGTAGGGCGAAGTTCCTCCAGTGGGAGTTGCAGTTGCTGAACCATCACATAATCCAAAACAAGAACTTACAGGGGCGGGCGGTGTAATATTTACAATAAGTGAGGCAGGATTTACAAGAGCAATAGAGCCACTGCAATAACCACCAATAGTAGCATCCCAAACCTGAATTAGGTAAGTATTGCCTACTAAACCAGTTATAGATGCAGTTGTTGCAGAGCCACCTGGCGGAGACCATAAATAAGTGTAGGGTGTGGTCCCACCACTTACTGAAACTGAGGCAGATCCATTTGCAGCCCCATTACATAAAGGATCTGTGCCACTAATAACTAGAGTTAATGTTCCACAAGTAACTGTTGTAGTAGCAGCAAGTGGAGTTGGATCTGCAACAAATTCTTTTTGAGCAAAGACACCTACTACACTACAAGAAAAAAACAGTAAGAGTAAAAATCTTTTCAAACTGGAAATTTTATTTTGTATCATCTGTTTACGAACAGAATGCAAAGATGTTACATTTTTTATAAAAAAACGCATAAAATTGCGGCTTTTTATAAACTATACGATGTGTAAAGCTAATTTGGAAGTTCGGTTTTTTAATACAAAAAAACTAAAAGCTCTATCTATAAGGATTTTGGCTCTTTTTTTCACCAGGATGCATTTTTTTCCATCTTTTAGCCATGTCTTTTCTGTACTGCTTTTTAACCCTCTTAGAGCTAGAGCCAAATTCTTTAGCTAGCTCGTGGGGCTTTTTACCGGAGTGCAAACCATTTTTCTCAATGTATTCTTTTGGAGCGCGCGCTTTGCATGAGAACAGCAACACGCAAATGCCGACAAAAAAAAGTATGATGTATTTTTTAACCATTATCATGCTAAGGAAATAGAAAATTCATGCAAAAAAATCTTTCAGAAAAACGAATTCGAAAGAAAAATATTTTACCAGCCAAGTATGTATGCAAACATTAACGGTGCAACAATACTTGCATCTGATTCAATTACAAATTTAGGAGTGGTAGTATTTAATTTTCCCCATGTAATTTTTTCATTGGGTACTGCTCCAGAATAAGAACCATAACTTGTTGTTGAATCTGATATTTGACAGAAGTAAGACCAGAAAGGCGTGTCTTTGCGTTTTAAATCTTGAATCAGCATCGGCACAACACAAATTGGGAAGTCTCCCGCAATGCCTCCTCCAATCTGGTAGAATCCAATTCCTTTTCCTTTGCAATTATTAGTATACCAATCGGCAAGAAAAGTCATGTACTCAATTCCTGATCTTACAGTAGTTGCTTTTAAATTTCCAGTAAGGCAATACGAAGCAAATACGTTTCCAAGCGTAGAATCTTCCCAGCCTGGGACAATAAGAGGAATATTTTTTTCTGCAGCAGCTAACACCCAAGAATCTTTGGGGTCGATTTGATAATATTTTTTTAATTCACCATCCAAAAGTAGTTTATAGAAAAACTCATGAGGTAAATAACGTTCGCCTTTATTGTCTGCTTCTTTCCACAATTTAAATATATGTTTTTCGATTCTGCGCATCGCTTCTTCTTCGGGTATACAGGTATCTGTTACTCTATTGAAGCCTTCTTCAAAAAGTGTCCATTCTTCAGCAGGACTTAAATCTCGGTAATTGGGAATTCTTTTATAATGGTCATGCGCAACAAGGTTAAAAACATCTTCTTCTAAGTTTGCACCAGTACAGGAGATGATCTGAACTTTATTATTACGTATCATTTCTGCTAAGGAAACACCCAGCTCGGCAGTACTCATTGCTCCAGCAAGTGTAATCATCATTTTACCGCCTTCTGCTAAATGCGTGTTGTAAGCTTTAGAAGCATCCACAACCGTTGCAGCATTAAAATGCCTATAATGTTTTTCAATGAAAGCGGAGATTGCATTTTTGGTTTCACCTTGCTTTACAGCAACAGCATCTCCGGATTTAGTTATTGTGCTCATAGTTGGTATTTTTAGGTATCTAAAAAAGAGCACAAAAATATTTATTCTTTCTGAAACAAGCAAAAAAATATGAAAAACCTTTCAAGTTTTTTTCAAGATAAAAAGCAGAAGTAATAGGATGTTATCCGGCTACGCGGATTTTTATTTTCTGTCCAGGAATAATTTTCCCCCCATCGAGTTTGTTCCACTGTTTTATATCTTCAATAGTTACTCCGTTTGATTGTGCAATGCCCCAAAGTGAATCTCCTTTTTGCACTACGTGCAATTTTACTTTTACGTTATCCTCTGTAATAATATTTTCAGCAGAAGATTTAGCAGCAGCAGAAGTCGAAGTTTTTGTAGTATCCGCTACAGCTGTTGCTTTAACAGTTTCAGATTTAATGGGAGCTTTTACATTAATATAAACCGTAAGCTTTTGACCAATATTTAGTTTGGAGCTGCGTAAATGGTTCCAAGCTTTAAGGTCTTCGGGAGTACAATCATAGCGAGCCGCTACTCTGCTAAGCACTTCTCCTTTCCTTACAATGTGTACTTTGGTGATTTGCTTAATCGCCAAGGTTTGCATGGTAGAATCTTTTTTTGCATACTCATAAATCTGAGCCTCATTCGTAATGAAACTTCCTATTTTAGCTGTAGGCAAACATAGCGAGTAGCAATTTTCTTCTGAGTGTGGAATGATTTGTCTTTTGTACGAGGGATTTAAATATTGAACTTCTTCAACAGTCATATCCATGGCTTTAGCAATTTGATGAAAAGAAAGCTCCTGTCTTAGATTTACGGTGTCAATATCTGCAAACGTAAGTCGTGGAGTTACTGGATAAAGATTATGTTCTTCTGCATGTGTCATCACATAATTAACGGCAATAAACGCAGGAACATACCCTTGTGTTTCTCTAGGTAAATAGGGGCGAATTTCCCAATATGTATTTTTTCCTCCAGATCTTCTAATGGCTTTGCTTACAGTGCCGGGCCCTCCGTTATAGGCTGCAAGAACCATTTGCCAATCCCCAAACATGTTGTACAAAAACTGTATGTAGTCGCAGGCAGCTTCTGTGGATCTGTATAAATCGCAACGCTCATCCACATAGGATGTAGTTTTAAGCCCCATCATTTTCCCAGTGCCATACATAAATTGCCACATACCCATTGCCCCAACTCTGGAGCGAGCTTTTGGGTTTAATGCAGATTCTACAATAGCTAAATATTTAAGTTCTAGTGGAATTTTTTTACGATCAAGTATTTCTTCTATTAATGGGAAATACAATTGAGATAAGCCAAGCATGCGCTGAACTGTAGCTCGTTTTCTCACAGCATACATCTCTATGTAATTTCGTACTGCGTTATTGTAAACCAACTCAAATGGAGATTCTTCATCTAGTTTATTCAAGCGAAGAGCGTAAATTGAATCAGAATAGTTTGGTATAGAATCCCCAGCAAATCCATATTTATTTGCTTCAGTTCGTATCGAGGGGCTATCAAAAAATTGTAAGCGCGAAAGGCTATCTAACATAGCAGCAATTGGGTCGTCAGCAAAAATGCCAGTTGAATCTTTTGATAATATATCTGTTTTTTGAATTTGAGAATATGCTGTATTTAACCCAATCGTAGTGATTAAAAAATTTAAAAAAAATACACTAGCAGGTATAAGGTTTTTTTTCTGCATACTATGTTAAACGATAAAAAAGCCCAAAAGGTTTACCAGAAGGGCGAATTTTTACAATAGTAGTGGAAAATCTCCGTGTTTTTAAATAAAACACCTTCCACTTATTAACGAAGCAATGTTAATGCCAATTTAAACATAAACTATAGTAGGGTTTTTGCTTGTAGCAGTAAGGAAACGCCTGCATCATTCGCATACGTAATTTACCAGCTATTATTTTTATTTTCTTTGATTTCCTTTTTCTTTGTTTAGAATTGGAATGCATTTTTTTAATTTCTTTTTTTACTGCTTCGCAATCTTTACACGCTGTTTTCTCTGTATTCTTTATTTCTTGCTTCAGCTCATTTTGCCCCATTAATCGTAAGGGCAGCAAGAAAATTAATATGATTGCAAATATTTTCATAGTTAATAATAAATCCCCTCTTTGATTTAAAGAGGGGATTTTGGTTTAGCTAATTATACCGGCTTCTTGATGCTGATTTTACTACCCGCATTCCAGGTTTTAAATTCATTGGTGTAGTATAAGTAAGCAGATGATGCTTCCGATTCATATTCGCCAGGGATATCAGCCTTAAGATCTAAGTTTATGATTTTTGACTCATTAGGTCCCATGCCCCTGTAATACAATACCAAGTTACTTCCAATCACTTCATAGAAGTCAAACATGTTTTTTTCTTGCAATTCTTTTAGCTGCCAAGGCTGTAAAGAAAGACCGGCAGGAATTCCAATGATAGCAATTGGACTAGAGATACCATCGTTACTTTTGTTTTTTATTTCAGCAGTTAATCGAATGGTTTCTCCTTGAAAAATAACTTTGTTGCTTAGCCTAGTTTTTAAATCAAGCTGACATTCAGCTTCATTAGATGGAAGCGAAGTGTTCCAGCTTACTGCAACTGCATGAGGAAGTGGATTTTTTGTTCCAACATATTTTACCTTGAGTGTATGCTTACCTTCTTTTACAAATTGCTCTAGGCTATCAAGTACAATCGCTTCCTTTTCTCCCGCCTTATAGGATTGCTCAGCAACTTTTTTTCCATCTACAAAAAATTCTACTTTGCCATCTTCCGGTGTAGCTTTATTTGCTTTTGCATATTCTGTCATGGCTTTTAAAGCAAGTACCGTTCCTTGTGTGTTTCCAAAAGAGCCATACCCATTTCTGTTTTTTACCAAGTACGCTATCGCTTTATTAGTTGCTATGCTGTTTTTATTTGGAGATTTTAACATAGCCATAATAGCTAAAGAAGTAGTTTCGATTTTTAATGAGTTACCTGTAGAATGGGTAATTGAATGTGTAGTGCCGTCAAAGCTTCCATCGTTATTTTGTTTGGATAATAGTTCACCCAACGCTTTCTCGGCATTTTTATCCTGCATAACATATAGCGCATTAACGCTCATTGCTAGTTGATAAGGATCTTTGTTTTTCATAGCAGTTAAATAAGATTCTTCAGCCTCTTTTTTTAACTGGCTACCATAACCAGCTTCGGCAAGTGCATACACAATATATCCGTTCATCACCTCATCACTAATGCTCCCAAAGTCATGAAGCGCATACGAGTTTCTGTTAAACTTGCCTTTGCCATCTCTTTGAGATAAGATCCAAGTTGCAGTACGGTCAATCATTTTTTGATCAACCCCTTCGTAAACTTTTTTCAAATCATTGAATTGCATTAACCCATAGGCTGTTAGTCCTTGGTGACCAGGCGCTTTGCCAAACCACTCGTATCCTTTTTGAGAAGTCTCAAAAGTTACTAAGCGTTTGTAGCCTCTGTCTAACATATCTCCAGCATAAGCCAATAGCTTTTCATCTTTAGATTCGGAAGTTTTTAAATAATCCATCACCATGGCATTCGGATAGCTGCTCATGGATGTTTGCTCAAAGCATCCTCCCGGCTCTCGCAATATTCCATCTGCTCCGGTTAGTAAATCGCTAACTACGGATGGGAATGCTGTTAGTTTTACTTTGATTGAACCTTTAACTACGTTACGCATATCCACTTCATAAACCGATTCTCCTTTATCGCCAGAGAAAGAAGCAGTAATAGGAAACCCTTTTGAAACAACTTTTATGTTTTGAGAAAAAGCATCTTTCATTCCACAAGCTTTGAAAGAAACTTCAAGGTTGCCTTCCGTTATTTCATTTTTCACTTTGTAGTCTAGAAATAGTGTTGTTGCTTTTCCGGGAGCTAGCGTATGTAGTTTTGCAATGGTTGAAACTAATTCCAATCCAGCCGGAGCAGTAACTGTTAACAAACCGCTTACGGATGCAGAGGTATTATTTTTTAAAGTAAGTGGAATAGAAACCAAGTCTTCAGTTACAACTTCTGAAGGAAATTTTGTGGTTAGAGAAAAAGGCATTTGAGTGAAAAAAGTTTTTTCAGTACGACCAATACTTCCATCATTGCCAATACCTTCTGCAGTAGCTCTGAAAGAAGTAATATCGTCCGAATTGTAAAAGGAAACTTCTGCCTTTCCGGAGTTGTTCACCTGAACACTAGGATTCCAATATACGGTTGATCTAAAATCTGTTCTTTGCTCCGGATATTCATCTTTTTTATATACAGGTGCAGCAAACTGTTTGGCTCTGTAATAAACTACTGCCTTTGCCTGTTTATTTACTTCTGCAGCTTGAAACTCGTCTCTAAATTCTTTTCTAGCCATTCGATCATCGGCCATGGATATTTTTCCTTTGTTTTTAGATTCGTCTTGATTCAATTTTGCTACTTCATCTTCTTTTTTTTCATTTGATTTTTTTACTGCTTTATTATCCGAGGAAGGCACTTTGTCTTTTTTCAATGCTACTAACTCTGCAACTTGTATTTCATTTCTCACAAGCTTTTCCATTGGAGCATCAAAGTCCACTTCAGCATCATTTTGTACTCTATTGCCAGCAGCTGCTTGAGGAAAATTCCCATTCCCCCATGCACTAGACTTGGTGCTCATAGTATTGTATCGATTGTTGTTTAATGGATATAAGTAGTACGACAGATTTTGGCCGTAGTCGTTAACATTATATTGTTGTTGATTATAGTTTGATGCATTTACCAATATATGAGTAGGGTCTGACAGATCAATTTTTTTCAAAGAGAATGCTCCTTTATCATCAGTCTCAATGGTTGCGCCATCGGTACTCACTTTTAATTTAGCATTTGGAATTGGCTTTCCAGTGTATGCATCTAATACTATTCCGGATACAATCGATTTTTCTGCCGCATAGGTAATTTTTGGAAGATCGTCAGACATTATTTTTTCCCACGAAAATTTCCTCCATCCGCTCGTAAGCATTAGGTAGTCTAACGCTTGATTTGATTTAGGCTCCTTGCTGTCAAAATAAAAATTTGGCTCTTCAATTTTTTCTTTGATATCATATTCTAACAACATTTTAGAAAGTATATTCCCTTGTTTATCATCAGCAAATGCTAGCAGTTGATCATTTACTACACTCAGAGAAAGATTAGCAGGCATAGGCATTCCACGTTCATCCATTACTTTGATAATCATATTCACCTTTTCTCTTGGCAAATATTTTTCTTTATCTGTTTCAATGGATACACTCAGCTGTTGATCTCGGTGAGCAAAGGCAAGTCGTTCTGCACGTTCAATGCCTTTCGAATCAAATAAGGTAAATTGCACCACGCCTTTTGGAAATTTATTAGCCGGCACAATCAACTTGTTTTGTCCGGCAGTAACCTGAAGTGCGGTTGCATAACATACTTTTCCTCTAACTTGACCAATTAATGAAAGCTCTTCGGTTTCGGTGGTGCTTATGTTTATAGAAATTTCTTTTTCGTTATTATCTTGTACCGAAAGTACATAGCCACGTTGCAGCGATTCTGGCAAATCAAAACTTTCATTTATACCTGAGGGATTAGTGATTTTGGCCACATATTTTTCACCTAAGGCAGGAGTAATATCAAACGCACCCATGCCGTTATGGTAGCTACTGAAATCAGCAACTTTTTTTCCTGTGCTGTTAAGTACAATCCCTTTTACATCGGCAGGTTTTCCAAATTCATTCAAGGCTTTAAATGCTACCCTGCTTTCAACACCTCTAATAAGGTCTCCACCTTCTGGAAATAATGCAAATTGTATTTTATTCAGGACTAAAGGAATAGATCTGGAAATAGATTCCGTCTGTCCCTGATACTCAATCATTATATTTAGAATTCCATCATTCGACTTTAATTTTTCTGGCAACTTAAATTTGATAGACTTGTTTCCTATTGCATCTGTAATGGCATACTCTTCAATTAATTTTTCTCCATTAAGTTGAGCAACGTATTTTATTTTGTAGGAAGCCAATGGTTTGTTCTCATTGGTTTCTATTTTAATTTTTGCTGCTACTTCATCGCCTGCACCAAATGCTTTGCGATCAAAATCCAATTTCATCTTTAATGCCGGCAACACTACATCCTGAACCGTAATAGTTTTTTCAAAAAAAGAGGAATCGTTTTTTTGCCAATTTGTATACGCCTTCACTTTGTATAAACCACCAGCAACTTCTTTATCTAATAAGAAATCTCCCGAAGCTTTCCCGTTTTTAGAAATAAGTCGAATTGTTTTTTCAACATTTCCGCGCGGATTAATAAATTCAACATTCAGCATGTCGCTTTGGTCGCTTGGCTTTAAGTTGCTTCCGTTTCTCACATAGGCCGAGAACCAAATGGTTTCTCCAGGATTATAAAACGATTTGTCAAATTGTACATAAACTCGGTCTTCAGGAAATCGTTCCGACACTTCAGTGGTTTTCTTTTTTAATGTTCTTATAAATTCATTTTCAATGGTCGGTATTAAATTGCTTGGAGCCATCCAGCTCATTAAACCAATAAAAGAGGCGGAAGCAAAAAGAGCTATGGCCCCTTTTCCTATTTTTCTGTTTGTGGTTACTTTTTTCATTGTTATAGATTTTTAGTTTATTTCGGTTTGTTTATTAGAAGGATGCATGGTTTTTGTTCTTTCCATAAACAAAAGAGTTATTTTTTTTAGCTTTACTACTTATTACAAATTGATTGGCTAGCAACACCGACATAAAATCCTATTCCGATTCAGAGCTTGTACTAAAGTTTAAGGAAACTCGCGACAATGCCTTGGTGGGTGAGCTTTATCAGCGCTATACTCATTTGGTATTTGGTGTGTGCATGAAATATTTAAAAGATGAGGATGAAGCCAAAGATGGTGTTATGCAAGTTTTTGAGAAATTACTTACCGATCTGCACAGACATAAAGTAGAAAACTTCAAAGGCTGGCTTTACATGGTTTCAAAAAACCACTGTTTAATGTATTTTCGAACTAAAAAACAACATGTTGAGTTGCCCAGAGAGTTATCCAGCGATGGGATGGAGGAGGAATCTACTTATTTGAGTAACGGAGTTGGAGGAACTATGGAATTGTCGTCCGATTTGCATCCTATTGGTGAAGATAAAGAGCGGCAGCTTACCTCCATGGAAGCAGCTATTCTAGAATTAAAGAAAGAACAAAAGATATGTATAGAACTCTTTTATTTGCAAGAAAAATCATACGAAGACGTGGCCAAGCAAACAGGATTTAGTATGAATGAAGTAAAGAGTTATATACAAAATGGTAAACGAAACTTGAAAATATTAATGACTGCTAAATCTGTTCGCAGTTAAGTATTGCGCAAAAATGAAGAACACAAATAATATATTTGAACATTCGGAATGCATATCAGAAGAAATGTTGTTAGGCTACATTTCCGAAAAACTTTCTCCTTCCGAAAAGCATGCTGTAGAAAAACATTTGCTTGATTGCGCGATGTGTTCCGATGCAGAAGAAGGCTTGAGGTTAATTGCTGACAAAAACAAAATTTCTAAAATAACGGCTGATTTAAATAAACAGATACTTCAAAAAACAGGAAAGAAAGAAGCTAAAATTATTTTCCTGCAACAATACAGAACCCAACTTGCAATAGCGGCATCAATCGTTATTATTTTTGGACTCGTATTATTTTTCAGAAACAGCGTTTCCATGGACGAGATTGACTCCGCAACTGCCGAAAAAATATTTGCAGATAAATTTGAACCTATTCAAGAAGAACGCAAAGGAGAGACAAATCTCTCAGAACCAGAGCAAATTTCGCATAGCGCTAATGTTGAATCTGCAAGCACTCAAAAATATAACGTACAAGAACAAGAAGATGCTCCTGTAGAAAGCAGTGATTTAGAAGTTGCTGAAAACAAGCCTTCGGAGTCATTCTTAAAAAAAGCTGAGAGCAAGAACTCAGCAGCGGCAAAAGAAGTTGCTGTGGCACCTACACCTTCAACTCGGTCCGAAGTGGATGCTTTTGCAAGTGACGAAGCGCTCGAAGAAGTTGCTGTGAAACAAACTGCAGTATCCAAGTCCATGAGTCCAACTAAATCTGCAGCAGGTGTAACTTCAGACGCTCGTAACGATGACAACAAGGACAGAGATAATTATTCCAATGTTGAGATTTCGAAAAATGAAAACCAAACTCATCTTATGGCTTTGGAAACCAAGTCTAAATCAGAAAAGAAAAGAGCAAAAGGGAATAGAAGTGATAATCAGCCAGCACAGGCTGAACCAGCTACACCAGCAAATACATTATCAGTAGGAAATGTTATGAAGCAGGATAGTACAGCGTCCAATAAAATGAAAGCTAGTGAAGGAGCACAGTCAACCACAAGTTCCGTGCAAGCGCCCCATGAAGATGCTATTGTTGAATTTGAAAGAGTTTTAAAAAATGACCCTAATAACTATCACGCACTTTTTTATACTGGAGTACATTATCTGGGAGGAGGGGAGACGGAAAGAGCAGTCAAAAATCTTAATAAAGTGTTTGCCGTTAAGGATGGTGAATTTTACGATGCTACAAAGTGGTATTTAGCACTGGCGTATATAAAAATGAAGGATGTTAAAAGTGCTAGAAAAAATCTTAGTGAACTTGAAAAAAATCCTGATAGCAAGTTTCAAAAACAAGCAGCCGAGACGTTGAAGGAGTTAGCTAAATAATGTTTTTGAAGGAGTATCGAACAGAAAATTATTAGTGCTCAAACTGTATTTCGTAAATCTTAGGCCACATTTTCCCTGTAACATATATTTTATCTGTGATGGAATCAAAAGCTATTCCATTCATTTCAAAACTGCGCGGGTGTAATTTTCTAGCACTATCTGCTAAAGAGTTGAGATTTAATTTAGCAACTATTTTTCCGTTACTTGTGTCAATTTTTACAATGGTATTATTCCCCCATATATTCGCATAGATATAGCCGTTAATAAATTCAAGCTCATTTAAAAAATCCTTTGCATACCCATTTTCAGAAACTGCTTTTGTTTTAACTGGCTGAAGTGTATTTGGGTCCAAGTAGGTTAAGTTGTTAGTGCCATCGCTCATAATAATGTATTTACCATCTGTTGTTAATCCCCAACCCTCTTTATTTGAGTAGGAAAAGCTTTTTATTTTTTTAAACGTAGTGGCATCGTACACAAAGCCAATTTGATTTTTATATGTTAGTTGATAAACCTTCCCATTCAAAAAAATAATTCCTTCCCCAAAATATTTATCCTTATCTATTTCAACTTTAACATCTATTTTTCCTGTTTTTAAATCCACAATTCCAAATAATGATTTGGTTTGTGGCAGGTCCCCAGTTGCGCCAGTACTTTCAAATAATTGCCCGTTGTGAAATACTAAGCCTTCGGTAAAAGAATTTATATCATGCTCGTAAGAATTTACAAGGGTAAAATTTATGTCTCTTACAGACTCTTTTACTGCAGTTTGATTTTTGTAAGTTGGCGGATTGCTTTCTTCATTACCACAGGAGAATAATAATGTAAGAGAAAGTAATACGGACAGTAATCGAATCATTGTATAAAAAACTTATTTTTCTTTTTCCCAAAGAACACCATCTTTAGTGTCTTTAACAGAGATTTTTGTTTTTGCTAAGCCATCTCGAATTTTATCAGAAGTAGGGAAATCTTTTTTTTCTTTTGCTTCTTTTCTGATATCTAAAATTAAACCCATTAAGTTGTCAACCAACTCGCCATTATCAGCAGATGCGTTTTCTTCATTTAATCCAAGCACATCTACTATAAATCCGTGAAATAGTTTTTTTAGTATTTCAAGATCTGATTTATTAATTGTTTCTTTTTTGTCATAGATGGAATTAATAGTTTTTACTCCATCAAACAAATGCGATAAAAGTACTGGGCTGTTAAAATCATCATTCATTGCCGCAAAGCATCTATCCTGAAGTGCATTTACATCAAAAGAAGATTTTTCAGAAGAAATTAATTTGTCTAACTTTTTTACAGCGCTCATCAAACGATCATACCCTTTTTCGGATGCTTGCAATGATTCATTCGAAAAATCCAAGGTGCTTCTATAATGTGTTTGAAGCATAAAAAATTTTACCCCCATTGGAGCGTATCCTTTGTCCAGTAACTTATGACTTCCTGAAAATAGTTCATGTGGTAAAAATCCGTTTCCGGCACTTTTTGACATGCGCACTCCATTTACAGTAAGCATGTTCGTATGCATCCAATATTTAACAGGCTCACATTTATTGCATGCTTGTGATTGAGCTATTTCATTGGTATGATGAGTGGCAATTAAATCCATTCCTCCACCGTGAATATCAAATGTAGCGCCTAGGTATTTGGTGCTCATGGCCGAACATTCTAAGTGCCAACCAGGAAATCCCCATCCCCAAGGAGAAGGCCAGCGCATGATATGCTCCGGTTTTGCTTTTATCCAAAGAGCAAAATCTAAACGCCCCTTTTTTTCATCCTGGCCTCCAAGTTCACGAGTTCCTTCAAGTAACTCTTCCAGTTTTCGATTGGATAAAATGCCATAATTTTTTTCGGATGAATATTTTTCTACATCAAAATATACGGTACCGTTAGATTCGTACGCTAAGCCGGCATCCATAATTTGTTTGGTCATTTCTATTTGCTCCGAAATATGACCGGTTGCAGTTGGCTCAATGCTTGGGGGCAGCGTATTAAATTGTGACATTACTTGACGAAAGCCTACAGTATACTTCTGTACAATTTCCATTGGTTCTACCTGTTCTAATTTTGCTTTCTTAACAAACTTATCTCCACCCTCGTCCCTGTCTCCTTCCAAATGTCCTGCATCTGTAATATTACGTACGTAACGGACTTTATATCCTACAAATAACAGATACCTGTAAATTAAATCAAAGGAAATAAATGTTCTGCAGTTTCCTAGATGCACATCATCGTAAACGGTTGGTCCGCACACATACATGCCTACAAGCGGGGAGTGTAGCGGGACAAATGCTTCCTTCTTCCTAGACAGTGTGTTATAAATATTTATTTTTTGAGTGCTCATAAAAACAAAAAACTCCTTGCCTGAAGTTTAGAGTATAAAAGTAGATAAAAAAAGTAGTCCCGATAATTTCTTATCAGGACTAAATAGAATATCTATGTTTAATATTATCTGTCTTTATCTTCTATAGGAGCATCTCCAACGTATTTGCCCGCTTTGTACACAGCAATGCGTTCTAAAATACCATCTGAATTATAAACGTAATCTTTTCCGTCAATCAATCGGAAGTTTTTAAACTCACCATCTTTAGAAACCCTAGCTCCTGCAACAAACAATTTAGCATATCCATTTCCATCAAATGGCTTATGTGCTGCATTGGCTTTTTCTTTTGAAGCATCTACAATTTTAGGAGGTTCTTTTGAAGCAACTTCTTTTTTCTCAGGAAGTGGTTTTTTGGGAGCATACACCTCTGTGTTAGCTGCGTCTAAAGCACCATCGTTAAAAGCTTTTTTGGCGCGTAAATCTCCATTTTCGTATCGTTCTTCCCAAACTCCAGCTTCTTTTCCGTTATACATTTCGCCCTTCATCATTATTTGACCATTCTCGTAAAAATATTTTTGTTCACCTTCGCGTTTCCCAGTTGCAGTGTATTTAAAATCATAAAATGTTTGTCCATTTTCATAATATGACTTGTAATCTCCTACCCAGCGGTTATTCTCCCAATTTCCTTCTTCTTGAAGGTTTCCATTTTCGTAGTACATCTTGGCATATCCACTAGGGCGATTATTTGTGTAAGTAATTTCACTTTTAATGGTTCCATTTGGGAAAAACATTTTCCAAATTCCCATCTTTTTACTATCCGCAAATTTGCCCTCCTCAACTTTAGCTTCCATGGGATAGTTAGGTAGTTTTTTTACGCTATTTAGCACTATCCAATATCCTTGCTTTAAGCCAGAGGATGCGTCAACCTGATTCAATGTATCGCTATTGGTAGATTGCGCTACAGCAGTTTGACAAATAAGGATGAAGAGTAAGAGTTTCTTCATAAAGTTTCTTTTTGAGTTATAAAGTAAATGTAGGGGAAATACAGAGTTCATACGCTTAATAAATTGACTTTTAGACGAGTGATAGGTTTTTAACGATGTGTGGCTTAGTTTCTTCGTCAGATTTTATGGTTTTTATAAAATAAAACTTCTGTTTTATTGTTTTCGTAGGTTTTTTAGCATATCGCTAACAAGTTCAGGCAAGGTATATTTAGCATTCCAACCCCAATCTTTTTTAGCTTCAGAGTCATTAATATTGTTTGGCCAAGAGTCTGCAATGGCTTGTCTAAAATCTGGCTTATAGCTAATTCTAAAATCTGGTATATGCTTTTTAATTTCCTGTGCTATTTCTTTAGGAGTAAAGCTGACTGCGCCAACATTATAGGAAGAGCGAATCTTTATTTTATTGATATCAGATTCCATCAGCCCCAAAGTAGCGTTAATAGCATCGGGCATATACATCATAGGCAGCGATGTGTTTTCAGAAAGGAAACATTCGTAGCTACCCTTTTCTAAAGCTTGGTAAAAAATATCAACTGCATAATCAGTGGTGCCACCTCCAGGAAGGGATTTATAACTTATTAATCCGGGATATCTTAAGCTGCGTACATCTACATTATATTTCAAATGGTAATATTCGCACCATCTTTCTCCAGCCAATTTGCTAATACCATATACTGTCGAAGGTTCCATAACTGTAAATTGCGGCACATTTTCGCTAGGAGTAGTGGGGCCAAATACAGCAATAGAACTAGGCCAATAAACTTTTTTAATTTTTTTTTCTTTGGCAAGTTCTAAGACGCTGAATAAGCTATTCATGTTTAGCTTCCAGGCAAAATGCGGATTTTTTTCAGCGGTAGCTGATAAAAGTGCTGCTAGTAAATAAACTTGTGTAATGTTATGCTTGGCAATGATTTCGGAAAGTCTTTTCTCATCTAATACATCCAGCTCTTCAAAGACTCCTAAAAAGGTGGATGATTTTTTTAAATCCGATGCAATTACGTTTTCCGTACCATATATTTCACCTAATTTCTCAGTGAGTTCAGTTCCAATTTGCCCGGACGAGCCAATAACAAGTATCTTTTCTTTTGCTTGCATACAATTAAGCTGCTAAAGTATAAAAATCCTAATTTTGGAGTGTTATTTAGACATTAATAATCAATTGCTTGTTTGTTCTAATGCACTCAGATGTAATATGATAAAGCCACAAAAGTTCCCAAGCAGGAAAGAAATGATTAAGCGTTTGCATGAGGAGACTTTTAATCGAGTCACACTTTCTTTCTATAGGTATGTAATTATTGAGGATCCTCTGGTATTGAGGGACGAACTATTTAAAAGTTGGACATCGTTAAATATTTTTGGCAGAATATACTTGGCGCATGAAGGGATTAACGCACAAATGAGTGTGCCTGAACATAATTTTGAAGAGTTTAAGGCAGCTTTATATCAGGATAAACATTTTAAAGAAGTCCCATTTAAAATTGCAGTAGAAGATAATGGCAAATCTTTTTACAAACTAATTGTTAGAACTAGAAATAAAATTGTAGCGGATGGGCTACCAGAGAACACTTTTGATGTAACCAATGTTGGCACTCATTTAACTGCTGAAGAGTGGAATGAGGCCATGAAAAAAGAAGATACTATTGTAGTTGACATGCGTAACTTTTATGAAAGTGAAGTAGGGCATTTTGAAAAGGCCATTTGCCCCCAGGCTCATAGTTTTCGACAGGAATTACCTATGGTAAAAGATATATTGAAAGGCAAGGAAGAAGAAAAGATATTATTGTATTGCACAGGTGGAATCCGATGCGAAAAAGCTAGCGCATTTTTAAAGCATCATGGTTTTAAAGATGTAAACCAATTGCATGGAGGTATAATTGAGTATGCGCGCCAGATAAAAGCGAAAGGACTTAAATCAAAGTTTAAGGGAAAAAACTTTGTCTTTGACGAACGAATGGGAGAGCGTATTACGGACGATGTAATTGCAAATTGTTATCAATGTGGCAACTCTTCAGATCATCATTTAAATTGCGCTAACGATGCTTGCCACCTTCTTTTTATTCAATGCCAATCTTGTAAAGAAAAATACGAGGCTTGTTGCTCGGATGAATGTCAGCGTATTTATCATCTACCTAAAGAAGAGCGCTTGAAATACCAGCGCGAAACTGCTAAGAATGTTCCGGAATCTGTTTTCAAAAGCAGAATGAGGGCCCAAAAAATTACCTGATGGAGCGTTATGTCTCAGGCCTCAATTCTTTTATTAAACTAAGCTGATTGTATAATCTCTTTGTGAGATACAACCTGATCTTTATCATATCCCTTTTGACAATTCCATGACAGTTTAGCACTCTTCATTAATGAAATTTGCATAGACCGAAATACTTGATAGTGAACAATTTCAAAAGCATAGCCGTTACGCATAAACATTTCGATATCAGCGATATTGGGAAATTCCATATTGATGAAAAAGAATGGAATGACCGTTTATCTACATTGAAAAAAAATAATGATATTGATGAGTTAATGTTTTTGTCTACCTGCAATCGTGTAGAGTTTCTACTGAACACCAACCGTACGTTAGACAAAGAGTTTTTAAATAAATTTATTCAATCGGTTTACCCAGAACTAAAAACCGAAGATCTTGAAAAAACATCTGCAACAGCAAAAACTTTTGAAGGCGATGAGGCATTGAAGCACTTGTTTTGTGTTGCATCATCTCTTGATTCATTGGTTGTTGGGGAGCGTGAAATCATCACTCAAGTTCGAAACTCTTACGACTTATGCAAGAAGCTAACTCTTACAGGTGATTTGCTTCGCTTAGTAATTCAAAAAACAATTGAATGCGCTAAGCAGGTGTACACGCATACTAATATTTCAAAAAATCCTGTTTCGGTCGTTTCCTTAGCATACAGAAAACTTAAAGAGCTAAATGTTCCAATTGATGCTAAAATATTAATTGTTGGTTCTGGCGTAACAAACTCAACCATGGCAAAATATTTAAAGAAGCACGGTTTTAAAAATTTTGCTGTCTTTAATAGAACGCTTTCTAATGCAGAAAAACTTGCAGTTGATTTAAAAGGTGCAGCGCATTCTCTTCCTGAATTGATAAACTACAAAAATGGATTTGACGTCATAGTTACATGTACCGGCTCTTCAGAGCCCGTTATTACAAAAACTATTTATTCATCCCTAGTAGGAAACGATACTTCTAAAAAAATAGTAATTGACTTAGCAGTGCCCAATGATTTAGATGATGAAATATTGAAGAACTACGATGTAAATCTTATTGCAGTAAATAATTTACAAGAGATCGCAAAAAAGAATCTTTCTGAAAGAGAAAAAGAACTATCGGCCTGTGAAAAAATTATTGATTTAAACATAGTAGAATTCAGAAAAGAACTAAAAGAAAGAAAAGTGGAGCTTGCAATGAGTGCCGTTCCAAAAAAAGTAAGAGAGATTCGAGAAATTGCCGTGAATGAAGTTTTTGCTCGCGACATAGAAAAACTAGACGCAGGCTCAAAAGAAACGCTAGACAAAATAATTAACTATCTAGAAAAAAAATACATAAGCGTGCCCATGAAAATGGCAAGGGAGATTATGATGGAGAAGTAACACCCCCTCCCGAGCTTCGCTCCCTGCCTCCGGCAGTCCCGAAGGGGGAGAGATTATTCCAATGGATTCAAAGAAAAAAAAATCAGTAAAGTTTTCGTCCTCCGCCTCCGGCACTCTCCCTTTAGGGGAGAGCGGGGAGAAGGGTGGTAAAATTACAATCGGAAGTAGAGGTAGCGACCTAGCCCTTTGGCAGGCAAATTTTGTTTTACGAGAACTAAAAAAAATAAATATTCGAGCAGAAATAAAAATTATTAAAACTCAGGGTGATATTGCTCAAAATTTAAGTTGGGACAAATTAGAGGGCAAAGGTTTCTTTACCAAAGAGATTGAAGATGCGTTATTGAAAAAGGAAATTGACTTAGCGGTACACTCCCACAAAGATTTGCCAACAGATCCTGTGCCGGGATTAATTATTGCAGCAGTTTCGGAAAGAGAAGACCCAAGCGAACTTTTGCTAATCAATAAAAATGCAGTAGATAAAAATGAATTATTCTCATTGAAGAAAGGAGCATTGGTTGGCACTTCTTCGGCTCGCAGAAAATCACAAATGTTGGCTTGGCGACCGGATGTTAAATTGCAGGATTTGCGTGGGAATGTGCCTACAAGAATAAAAAAACTAAGGGATACAAATTATGACGCCATATTACTTGCCAATGCAGGAGTAACTCGTTTAAAAATCAATTTGAGTGAATTTCATTCCGAAATATTAGACCCAAACGAATTTATCCCCGCACCGGCACAAGGAGTTTTGGCATTGCAAATAAGGAACCCCTCTCCAGCTCTCCCCAAAAGGGAGAGAGAGAAGGACGAATGGCTTCTTAAAGTACTTCAGAAGTTAAACAGTAAAGATGCTCAAGAAATAATTTATATTGAAAGAAAAATATTGAACTTATTTGATGGTGGTTGCCAGCTTCCGCTGGGGGTGTATTGTCAAAATGTTGAAAATTTTAAAGGCGAAAGTGTTTATTCTGTTCGCATTGCAAAAGCAGAGCAATGGAATTCTTTTCCAAAGTATTTTTATTTTGAAACTAAAAAAACTGTTGGTTTTTCGGAAAAGATTGTTCAGCAAATAAAACGTGTAATAAAGCCTAGCGAGAGGCATTGTATTTTTATTTCCCGCAACGAAAAGCCCAACGATTTTTTTAAACGATGTCTTGAAGCAAGCAACTACAAGGTTTTTTTAAATGCGCTAATAGAAACCAAACAAGTTGCTTTTAGTAAGTTTGAGAAAACAGACTGGATTTTTTTCGCTAGCAAAAATGCAGTAAAATTCGGCCCACCCCCGACCCCTCCCAAAGGGAGGAGAGCCTGGCGTGTCGGTGTGATTGGAAAATCTACAGCCGAGGAAGCGCGGAAGCGCGGATGGAGAATAGATTTTATCGGGGACTCTAATGATACAAAAAGCACAGCAAAAAAATTTGCTGTTTTGGTTGGAAATGAAAGGGTGTTGTTCCCGCGAGCGAAAGAAAGCCTCAGAACGCTCCAGAAACATTTGAAAAAAAGACAAGTGGTGGATTTGGTAGTTTACGAAACGATTAGGAAAAACAATAGCCAACTGCCAATTGCTAATTGCCAACTTTTAGTTTTTACCAGTCCGAGTAATGTAGAATCGTTTTTTGAAAAAAATAAAGTTACTGCGAAGCAAAAAGTAATAGCAATGGGAAACGCTACGGCTAGCGCACTTAAAAAATATAAAGTAAAATCCATAATGCAACCTGCTTCATTCGATGATTTAGGATTAGTACAGGCAGTGTTTGGGTTGTAGCAATAGAGCGCAACGTTGTGTTAGTTAATTAGTGAAATCAGTGGCTGAGATTTGAAATATATATTTGCATTAATTATTTTATATGATACAAAGACCCAGACGACTCAGAAAAAATCCAATCATCCGCGAGCTTGTTGCAGAAACTAGATTGAGCAAGGATATGTTTATCTATCCCTATTTTGTGGTGCCGGGTAAAAAGCAGAAGCACGGAATTGATGCTATGCCAGGCATCAATCATTTTTCCGTAGATGAATTATTGAAAGATGTTGACAAGGGCTTGCGACTCGGAATAAATAAAATTTTACTTTTTGGAGTAGGGGAAGACAAAACAAAAGATGCAAGTTCGTCCTTCAGCAATAATTCGGTAGTTGTAAAAGCTGTTAAAGAACTTAAAAAGAATTTTGGTGATGACTTATTTGTAATAACCGATGTGTGCGTTTGTGCTTATACAGATCATGGTCATTGTGGGCTGTTAACTCCCCTCTCCCTTCGGGGAGGGGCAGGGGGTGGGGTGGAAGTGCACAATGATTCTTCGGCAGAAGTGCTTGCAAAAATGGCATTAGCGCATGCACAGGCAGGGGCGGATATGGTTGCGCCTTCGGATATGATGGATGGACGCATTGCAGCCATGCGAAGTCTTTTAGATGAAAAAGGTTTTGAGAATACTTCAATTATGTCTTACGCAATAAAATTTGCCTCTGCTTATTACGGACCTTTCCGCGAAGCTGCAGATTCAGCTCCTCAAAAAGGAGATCGCAAATCATATCAGATGGATTTTAGAAATGGACGCGAAGCGCTAAAAGAAGGATTGCTGGATGAACAAGAAGGAGCAGACATACTAATGGTGAAACCAGCTTTAGCCTACATGGATGTAATTTCAAACTTGCGTGCAAATACATTGTTACCCGTTGCTTGTTATAATGTATCCGGTGAATATGCTATGGTAAAAGCGGCAGCAAAAAATGGCTGGATTGATGAGCAGAAAATTGTAATAGAAAACATGCATGCTTTTTCAAGAGCGGGAGCGGATATTATTATTACGTATCATGCTAGAGATATTTTAGAGAAAGGTTGGATGTAGTTCTTGATATTTATTTTTTGTGATTTAGCTTTAGCTTTTTAGAAATTCGTATTTCGTACATTCGCAACAAATCGAAATTATTATTTTATGTTGATAGCAGTAAACACCCGTTTATTACTTAAGGATCGTCTCGAAGGCATTGGCTGGTTTGCTTATGAATCATTAAAGCGCATTACCCAAAACCATCCAGAGCATCAATTTCTTTTTTTATTTGACCGCCCGTTTTCTGAAGAATTTATTTTTTCGAATAATGTTACTCCTTTGGTTGTTGGCCCACAAGCTCGTCACCCTTTACTTTGGTATTGGTGGTTTGAACAAGCCCTGCCTAAGGTTTTGCATTCTCAAGATCCGGATGTATTTTTATCGCCCGATGGATTTTTGCCATTAAGTTATAATGCACCAGCAGGAGCTCGCAAATGCAAATTTGTTCCTGTAATTCACGATTTATATTTTGAGCATTATCCAAACGAAATTCCTTTTCTTGCCCGAAAATATTTTTTAAAATACTTTCCAAAATATGCTAAGAAAGCAAGTAGAATTGCAACAGTATCAGAATATTCCAAGCAGGATATTGTAAGCACTTATAAGTATGCTGCTGAAAAAATTGATGTGGTTTACAATGGCGCAAGTGAATCGTTTTCCCCTGCCCTTAAAGGGGAGAATTTGCTTAAACTCCCTTTAGGGCTGGAGCAAGGGACCTCATATTTTCTCTTCGTAGGCGCATTATCGCCCAGAAAAAATATTGCCAGATTATTACAAGCTTTTGATGAGTTTAAAAAATCCTCCTCCTCGGATATAACATTGGTTATTGTTGGAGAAAAACTTTTTATGACCAGCGATATTGAAAATGTTTTTGATAAAATGCAGCACAAGAGCGATGTGGTTTTTGCAGGCAGATTAGGAATACCTGATTTGCAACAAGTAATGGCTGCAGCACTTGCATTGGTTTTTGTTCCTTATTATGAGGGGTTTGGAATTCCTTTAGTGGAGGCCATGTATAGCGATGTTCCAATTATTACTTCCAATGTTACCAGCATGCCCGAGATTGCCGGATACGCTGCTTTATTAATAGATCCCTTTTCTGTAGATGCCATCAAAGAGGGAATGCTGAAAATCTATAAAGACGAAAATCTCAGAAAGCAACTAGTTGAAAAAGGCAGGCAGCAAAGAGAAAAATTTTCTTGGGATAAAACTGCAGCAAAGTTGTGGGATTGTATCGAGAAAACACACACGTCAAAATAAATGCTCAAACCGTATTTCAATAAATCATTTATCGAGGCAGGCTGCGATGAAGCAGGCAGAGGCTGTTTATCAGGACCGGTATTTGCGGCAGCAGTAATTTTACCTAAAGATTTCAAAAACAAAATCATAAACGACTCTAAAAAGCTTTCCGAAAAAGTTCGTTATGAGCTAAGAGAAATTATTGAAAAAGAAGCTATTTCTTTTGGAGTTGCACAAGTAAGTCCCAAAGAAATTGATAAAATAAATATTTTAAATGCTTCTTTTCTTGCAATGCATCGTGCTTTAGATAAGTTGGATTCAAAACCCCAGTCCTTATTAATAGATGGAAATAGATTTAACAGATATAAAAGTATTCCTCATCGTTGTATAATAGAAGGAGATGGCAAATATCTTTCTATTGCAGCAGCATCAATTCTGGCTAAAACTTATAGGGACGATTATATGCACAAACTACATAAGAAATACCCTATGTACGGTTGGAATAAAAATAAAGGGTATGGAACGAAAATTCATAGAAAAGCAATAGAAGAGTATGGTGCTGTAAATCAACACCGTATGAGCTTTACCTTCCTGTATTAATAAAACCAAAAGTGTCGAAATAATTTTAACTTTGCGCATTATTTTTCACACTTGAAATTTTTTAGAAACATAGTAATCGCCTTTTTTCTAGCATCTATTTTCCAGCAGGTAAATGCTCAGGATTTTCTTGGATATTCCAATAGTAACTATGCTGGCGTAAGTGGGGTGGATTTAAATCCTGCATCTATAGCGGATAGCCGGTATAAGTTTGACATGACCTTGATAGGAGCTAATGTTAATTTCTCAAATAATTATATAGGGATAAGCAAAAAAGCATTTAGTAATAAATCTACCGCATTTAAAGATTCGGCTTTTGCTGATAAATATTTGATTGAGAGAAAAGCGGCCTACAATAAATCGGTTCTCTTAAGTATACAAGGAGTGTTGCCGTCCTTTATGATTACCCTTTCACCTAAACATGCATTTGCGCTTACTACCAGAGTGCGATCGATTTCTAATATTGATGGATTAGAGCCAGAACTTGCAAGTATCATGTACCATGCTTTGCAGGATTCTGTAAACTGGAATCAGAATTTCAGAAACGAATTTTTTAGCGTCCAAACTATGACTTGGATGGAATATGGCGCTTCTTACGCGCGCGTGCTCAAGGATGAGAATGATCAGTTTTTAAAAGTGGGTGGTCGTTTGAAATTATTGCGTGGCATGTACGCAGCGTATTTATTTGTAGAAGATTTTAATTACAATTTAGTAAACGATACAACTTTAACTATCAGTAACACCGATGTTAATTACGGCCATTCTCAAACATTTACGTTGGATGATAACATGACAGGATTAGTTTTTGGCTCAAAGCCATCTGTTGGAATGGATCTTGGTGCAGTTTACGAGTGGAGACCAAATCGTGAAACCAAATATCGTTACGATATGGATGGTAAGACTGGCTTGGATATGCGTTACAAAGAAAAATATAAACTTCGAGTAGGCGCGTCTATTCTGGATCTTGGAAGAATAAAATTTGAAAAATCTACTGTAGGAAATTTTCATGCTAACGTTACCAATTGGCCTATTGATACTTTAAATTCCGATACTTCTATATCGCCCATAGCAAATCTGGATAGTATTATTGCTCACACATTTACTATTAATGAAGGAGTAGGGTCCTTCAAAATGAATTTGCCTACTGCATTAAGTCTTCAAGTGGATTACAACATCTGGAAAGATTTTTATGTAAACTTCACAACTTTTTATGCGTTTAAGTTTAAGAAAAACAAAGATAAAGTTCACGACCTAACTAATTTTAGCATCACTCCTCGTTGGGATTGGAAATGGTTTGGTCTTTTTGTTCCGATTTCTTATAGTTCCCACCGATATACTTCCATTGGACTTGCAACTCGCTTAGGTCCAATTATCGTAGGAACAAATAATCTTTCTTCATTGCTTGGTTTGACAGATGTTTATAGCGCAAACGCGTATTTCTTGTTGAAGGTTCCAATTATGTATGGAAGAACAAAAGATAGAGATAAAGACAAAGTTTCCAATAAGAAAGATAAATGCCGTGACATTCCAGGTACTTGGGAATTTTTAGGATGTCCAGACCGCGATGGTGACCATGTTGCTGATAACAAAGATGATTGTCCGGATGTTCCAGGATTACCAGAGTTTAATGGCTGCCCAGATCGTGATGGAGATAAGATAATAGATAAAAAAGATTCTTGTCCTGATGTTGCCGGCCTTGCAGAATTTAATGGCTGTCCAGATCGCGATGGAGATAAAATTATTGATAAGCTTGACTCTTGTCCAAACGAAGCTGGTTTAGCGCAGTTCCATGGTTGCCCAGATACCGACCACGATGGTGTAATGGATAAAGAAGATGATTGCCCTACCGACTCTGGAAATGTGGCTATGAGAGGCTGTCCGGATATTGATGAAGATGGAATAGTTAATAAAGACGACCGTTGTCCAGACAGAGCGGGTCCAAAAGAAAACGATGGTTGCCCACTTGCAGTATTACATTTACTAGATAAGCAAGGAAATATTATTGCTTCAGCTACAGTAGATAACGAAGGTAAATTTACATTCACTTCATTACCTATGGACGAAAGCTCCTTATTAAGGCTTGAGTCTTATGATGTTCTTGTTACAAATGAAGTAACCGTAGTAACAGGCAAGCTAGTGCGTATAGTTCGTAGAGGTGCTGATGGCTACTTCCACTTTGAAAACTTACCAACTGAAAAAGATAAACTTGGTAAAATGGATTTGGCTGATGTGCAGATTAAGCTTAAAAAGGAAGAAGCCGAAGCAGTTAAGAAAGCAATGGAAACGTTGGAGTTTGACTTTGGAAAAGATGTTATACGAGCTTCTTCTACAGATGGATTAGACCTTGTAGCTGAATTATTACACCAAAATCCTGATTGGAGATTGAAGCTTTCTGGACATACAGATAATGTTTCTACTTTAAAATACAACATGAACCTTTCTAAAAAGCGTGTTGAGTCAATTAAGAAATACATGCTTAAGAAAGGAATAAAAGAAAATCAAATCGTGTTAAAATGGTACGGACCTACTAAGCCTGTAGCGTCAAACGATACCGAAGAAGGCCGTCAGAAAAATCGTAGGGTGGAATTCCTTATCATTCGGTAATTACTGAATCAGCAGCGTATAATTCGCAACCTGTAATTACCTTTTTTACATTATTTTTAACAAATAATTGAATTCAAGAAGGAGTAGCTATGTTAATCAAGCCGTTCAGATTTAATAAAATATCAGGTTTACTTCCTTCGGATCAACCACGGATACTTGATGTAGGTGCAGGTAGCCATTCTGCAACTATCACTAAACAGTGGATTCCGAATTGTCATTATGCAGGAATTGACATAACGAGAGAGTATGATAATACCGAAGATGACTTTAAAGCAATGGATGATTTTTTTGAAATGGATTTAACTAAACTTGATTTTAATAGCATTCCCAATAATTCATACGACTTAATAGTAATGAGCCATGTTATTGAGCATCTTCAAAATGGCGATGAGGTGATAGTAGGCTTGTTGCCTAAATTGAAACAGCACGGCATTTTATACATTGAATTTCCCTCTGAAAGAAGTGTGAATTTTCCATCCATGCGGGAGACGTTGAATTTTTATGATGACCCAACCCATTGTAGGATTTACACTACAATGGAATTAAGTAAATTATTAAGCGCAAAAAACTTTTCTATAATCTCCTTTGGAATAAGAAGGCAATTGATAAATATTTTGGTGATGCCTGTAAAAATTATAATTCAGCTTTTAACGAAAAGATACGTGAGGGCTGGTGTTTTTTGGGATTTGTACGGTTTTGCCGAGTTTGTTGTGGCTAAAAAAATATAATACGATAGCGTTAGCGTTTGAAGCATGCAAAAAAAGTTTGTCACCAATTTAGCCTTTTTACTTTTTATCAATTTATTGATAAAACCTTATTGGGTATTGGGAATCGACCGCGAAGTTCAAAATGTGGTAGGAGCAGAAAGCTACGGAATATATTTTGCACTTTTTAATTTTACGTTCTTACTAAATATTGTTCTGGATGTTGGAATAACAAATTTCAACAACAAGAATATTGCACAAAATAATCATCTGCTTACCAAGCATCTTTCCTCTTTAGTGGTTGTAAAGTTATTATTGGCAATTATTTATATCACCTTAACTGCAATAATTGGTTTAGCAATAGGCTACGATTACAGATTAATGAAACTGTTGTTGATATTGGGATTAAATCAATTCCTTATTTCATTCACACTTTATTTGAGATCAAACTTGGCAGGGCTGCATCTTTTTTGGGTGGATAGTATTGTATCGGTGTTGGACAGATTTATCATGATTATTTTGTGTCTCATTCTATTACGAGTACCCAACTTAATAGGAATTGAAGGTCCCATTGATATTATGCATTTTGTTTACGCTCAAACTGTAGCTTACGTGGCTACCAGCATTATCACATTTGTCATTGTTATTTCTAAAGCAGAGTTCTTTAAGTTTAAATTAAGCAGGGCTTTCACGATGATGATATTTAAGAAAAGCATTCCATTTGCTGTGCTGGTAATGCTTATGGCCTTTTATAATCGACTAGATACAGTAATGTTAGAGAGAATGCTGCCCGATGGGGCTCAGCAAGCAGGTATTTACGCGCAGGGATTTAGGCTTTTGGATGCTGCGAATATGATAGCATTTCTTTTTGCTGGATTGTTGATGCCTATTTTTTCGCGCATGTTAAAATTTAAAGAATCTGTCGAAGCTTTAGTAAAGCTTGCATTCTTGCTATTGATTACTCCTGCCATTGTGGTAGCAATATCTTGTTGGTTTTATGCTGCCGAAATGATGAAGCTGTTGTACATCGAACACATTGAGCAGGCAACAGTTGTATTTCCATTATTGATGACTTGTTTTGTTGCAATCTCCACCACCTATATTTTTGGCACCTTGCTAACGGCTAATGGAAATCTTAGAGAGCTTAACTTGATGGCTACTAGCGGGATTTTGATAAACATCGTATTGAATTTATTTTTAATTCCTAGATTCCAAGCTGCTGGATCTGCTGTATCCAGTTTAGCAACTCAATTTCTTACTGCGTTAATACAAGTGTTGATTGTGCAAAATATTTTTAAGTTCCGTATAAATTATAAGCTAATCCTTACGTTATTCATTTTTATCACAGGCGTCATACTTATAAATTATTTTTCTAAAACTATTTTTTCTGATTGGAAATTAAATTTTGGTCTTATGCTTATAGCCTGTGTAGTATGGGCGTTTGCAATTAGAATAATTAATGTTAAATCTATGGTACGCATACTTAAATACGGGTAAAAGTTTAGGTTTACACGTAGACTATAATAATTAATGATTAAGCTTTTTAAATCTTTATTAAGTTTACTTTTTTGGAGTAAAAAAATTCCACCAAATTCTAATTCTGGAAGTGCAAGCCATAATCTAAAAAAACAATTTTTTAAAAACCGTCTTGGTGTTTACTCGCTTAGAATTCTTTTTTGTTTTTCCATAGTAGCTTTAGCAGCAGATTTTTTAGCAAATGATAAGCCTATAGTTGCTAACTATAAAGGAGAAATATATTTCCCGGTCTTTAAATCGTTCTTGGTAGAGAGTAATTTAGCTCAGTGGCAGCCTCAATTTCAAAATATTGATTGGAGCAAACTTAGTTTTGATTGGTCGTTTTTTCCTCCTGTTCCATACCTCCCTCAAAATATGGATAAGAAGAATGTTCATTCCGTAAGCCCCTTTGATACGCAAATAATACCTTCTTGGCGCTGGAGACATTGGCTAGGCACAGATGAGCTAGGCAGAGATATTTTATCTGGAATGATTTACGGTACCAGAACTGCCTTAACGGTGGGATTAGTATCCATGGGCATTGCCTCTTTTTTAGGAATATTTATTGGTGCTGTTTCTGGTTATTTTGGAGATGAGCGACTAAAGATTTCTAGAGCAACGCTTTTTGTGTCCACCCCTTTTGTAGTGCTAGGAATTTTTTTAGGATTTATTGCGCGATCATTTGAGTTATCAGATGCATTAGCTATTTCATTTGGAAAATTCTTTCTACAAATTGGATTTTCATTAATTATTTTATTTTTAGTAGTGTTTGTAGGCATTTTATTTTCCATCCCCCTAAAAAAAATCCCATTTTTCAAAAAACAAATTTCTATACCAGTCGATCTTGTCTTATCCAGATTCATTGAAGTAATGATATCTGTGCCCATTTTATTTTTGATTATTACAGTATCCTCCATTGTAACTCATCCTTCAATATATATTGTAATGACGATTATTGGCCTAACCTCCTGGACTGGAATAGCTAGATTTATACGAGCGGAGATGTTAAAAATAAAATCGCTAGAATACATCGAAGCGGCTCATGCCCTTGGATATTCCGAGTGGAGAATCATTATTCGTCATGCAATTCCCAATGCCTTATCTCCGGTTCTTATTTCTATCGCTTTTGGCATAGCAGCAGCCATATTAATTGAGTCAACGCTTTCTTTTTTAGGAGTGGGTGTTTCTCCCGAAACTGTAACCTGGGGTTCTCTATTAGCAGAAGCTCGCCAATCTCCTTCGGCTTGGTGGCTAGCTATTATCCCAGGCACAGCCATTTTTATTACTGTTACAGTTTTTAATTTATTGGGGGAAGCACTAACCGATGCCTTAGATCCTAAGCAGAAAAAATAAAATGTATTTTAACGTTTTGCAAGTTTGCGCTCTGCGAATTTCAACCTGTACTGACCTAAGCGTCAGTAAGCAGTAAACTGCCTGCCCGTCCGCAACGTAGTGAAGGCGGGTCTGCCACCACAAAACTTGATACAAAACACAACCCCGGAGGACTCACGAATACCTTAAAAAAATAAACACTCATGAGTAAAGCTTCACCTGCCTGCCGGTCAGGCAGGTTTAACCACTGAACCGCCAATTTTTTGAGGTGCTGTTATGCGCTGTGGCTATTTCAAGGTTGGTTGATTTGTTCATATAAATGTTGTTAGTCATTCTTTGTATTATGCACTTTCATCAAACATAATTTCGTCTGAACTGCCTATTTTATATAGGGTTCACTCAAACCTGTTATTTTGTTGAAAAGTGTAGCTAAACAGAGAGCAGCGTGCAAATAAAAATGCATGACATTTGCAGGAAATGTATCAAAACCCTTGCAGATGATAACAGCTAAAAACCATAATCAGTATGTATTATTTCCCAATCCCTTTGACGAACATTTAGATTCAGAAAACAGATGGGTAACGTTTTCTAAGATATTACCATGGGATAAATTGGCATCCTACTACTACCGCCACATGGATT
>Ga0163151_10000669_pt1 | contig 59686 bp, 46 predicted proteins | sample OliLakLV19MP5IB2_FD_145596 | JGI IMG/M metagenome (GOLD analysis project Ga0163151, IMG submission 145596) | Freshwater microbial mat bacterial communities from Lake Vanda, McMurdo Dry Valleys, Antarctica - Oligotrophic Lake LV.19.MP5.IB-2 | ecosystem: Environmental > Aquatic > Freshwater >... | reverse complement strand
TGTCCAAAAAAATAATTACTTTTATTCATTGTAGGTTAGTTTTAGCGAACCAAAACTACAAAACAAAAGAAGCCTAAGCATTATGCTTGGCTTCTTTTAAAATCTTTTATCGGACAACAGTGATTATTTAATAATGCAATTAATAGATTTATATATTCAGAAAGATTAATTAGCGTATTAGGCGGAGATTCGATTTCCAGTCCATCTAATCCATTGCGTGTTTTTAAGTATGTTCAAAGCAATGCAAATTTATCGGGAATGGAAATAATAGTTGATGTACATCCTCACGTTTTCCATTGGCTTCATTTTGAAAATTCATTCAGCTTTGTACAAGCTTTGCAGAAGGGAGGTGCGGATTCTACTAAGTATTTGCCGTTTATCCCGGCACCAAAATACTCTTTGGAACTTAAGACAGAGCTAGAAAAGCCAAGAAAAAACTTTAAGAACTCCTATTTTTCGATTGGCTTGGATAATTACTTTTCGCAAGATAAAATATATAGCGCTTACAATACTGAAACAGCAACTTCTGCTTACACGCTTATCAGGCTAGGTGTTGGAACAGAAGTGTATTCTAAATCTAAAACACTTTTTTCTCTATTCGTTAGCGTTAATAATCTTACAGACGTTGGATATCAGAGTCATTTAAGTAGGTTGAAATACGTTGGAGAAAACTATTTTACTGGCAGAAAAGGGATATATGATATGGGTAGGAATATAAGTTTCAAGCTTCTAGCTCCTTTTACTCTTAAGAAAGGCAATTGATTTTATTTGCGATAAGAAACCAAGTAGTGGTTGTATTTGCTATCAGCAAAGGATGAAACAGTGAAATTATCAATATAGAAACTATTGTTTCCGGGATTCCAGAAATGCAACTTTACTTCATCGTCAGGATATGCGGTTTCTGGTATTTGAAATGTTACAAATATTTGATGCCATCCTTCTTTTTTTGTATTGGCATTCGCTTTTTCAGGTATAATATATTTTTGTAAAAGTTTTGCTTGCCAGTCTCTTTTGCCCGTAGGTTGCCCAATGTCCATTACGAATTGAGCGTTAAAATCAGTTTTTGAATAAATCCACGCACTTATATTTACGCAGCCATAATTATCTTTGAAAAGTTGCTTTACGGTTGTGCGATAAGTAACTCCGTATTTGTTAGTGGGGTTTAATTTAATGGATCTTTTTCCTGAATAATATATGCTGCTGTCAAAGGAAATAGCGTCTAAGATAAAATTTTCCAAGTCATTTTCAAACTCCGTGTAAGCATAAAGTATAGTGTCTCTGCGCATTGTGTCGGAGCATTCTTTTGCAAAAAGCGTAATTTGAGAATTAAAATGTTTTTCATCGAATAATACGCAAGGGTATTTTCGTTTTATTATTTCGGGAATTTCATACGGGCTTCTGAAGTTTGACCAGCCATATAATATATAAAGGGAGTTACAGGAATCTATTTTTTGCAGCATGTGGGGAACAAACGTTGAGTCATCTCCTATATAAAAATCAAATTTTACAGGAGTTTTTTCTTTTTCAAAATAAAAATTAAAGATTTCCTTGCTGGAAGTATTTAGCATAGTTGTGATGTTTTCGCTTCCATATTTACTTTGCAATTCTGCTGCAATTTGATTTATCTCTTTGAAAACTCCAAATTCTTCTTTGGCATAAAAACGCTTCTCAATCACAGTGCTGAATAGAAGTAATGCGCTCATCCCGCCCAGCGTTAATTGGTTGAATTTTTCTTTTCCTTCTTTGAAAAAAGAGAAAATGAAAATTAATAGGAATGGGAATGAGAAGAGTAGTGTGGAGTATTGAATAACCGGATTTACAAGAACTGAATAGAGGTAACCTACTATGAATGGTATAATAAACCAAACGATGCTAATTATTTGAAATTTTGAAATTGTTAAATCTAGGTGATAAACTAGAATGGAAAGTAAAACAACAGACGTAATGCCGGCCAGTAAAAACGGAGAGTCATTTAGCCCATAAAGGATATATTTCCATAGAAAATCTTTTTCTGGTTTAGCTAGCCATTGCCCAATTCCTCCCATGCTGAATTGATGTAGGGATATGGACAAATGTGGAAGGAATAGTAGCAACGCAATTATTCCTGCACCTATGTAATATTTCCAAGTTTCTTTTTTTAGATAGATAAAGCCTGTTAATGCAACAATCATGGCAAAAAAGAAAGCAAAATAATGTGTGAGCATGCATAAGGCTGTTGCTAATCCGTATGCAATTGTATTCTGTAAGATTTTTTTATTTGAGCTAAACAATAGTTTATTCCAGTACCAAACTGTAAGTAGAGAAAAAAATAATCCAAAGGAATAGGGCCTTGCAAGCTGACTGTAAAGGATTGGAAATTCTAATATAGCCAGAGCCGTTGCACTAAAATCAGCAGTAGTAGTGCCAAACCAAGATTTAGCTATTGAATACAGCAGTGCTACACTGCCAACCCCTGCTGCAACAAAGGGCAGCCTGATTGAGGCTTCTGAAAGGCCAAAAAGTTTAGCCCAAAAAAAGATAAAAAGCTGAGTAAAGGCAGGGTGGGTGTCATTATCCCTTACTCCCTGTGCTATTAATTCGCTAAATGAAGAATAATTCAAACGTACAAATGCCCCCAGCTCATCGTGCGTGAAAGACCAATTCCAATAGTTCCAAAGTCGTAAAATTGATGCAAGGAGAATGATTCCTGCAAAAATTAGGTTATCCTTTGATACTTTATTCATTTAGCTAGTTGTAATTGGCTGCAAACTTAAGGAATGATTTAGATATAGGGTTTTGCTATAGAATCTGTATAGCTCATCTGAGAAAACTGATCATTATATAGATTTTGCTCTGGAAGATAATAGATATCGAACTCTTGTTTCAGGTAATCGTTCAGTGTGGGTTTGTTAATATAAAATACAGGAATTACGTTGGGGTTTTGTTTGGCATTCCAATTTCTTACAAGTAGCTCATTATACCACCATCCGCAGATAAGAATTGTTTTTTTATTTTCTAGTTGTGTTTTTTGAAATACTTTTTCGGTAAATTTAATTTTATTTAAACGCTTGGAATAATCTGAAATAATTGGACCTGTAAGTGGGTCAATGAATATTTCCTGATTAGCAATATTTATTTTCATTGCCAATGCGGAATAGGCAGCTCCTCTATTGGAGTCGGTAAGGTTGATGCTGAAGAAGAAAGAGGACATGGTAAAAAGTACGCACAGTATTTTAAAAGATTTACCGGAAAGATAGTACCCGTACATGAGTATGGCGATAGGAACAAATGGAATGAGATATCCGGATTTTTGAGGTAATCTGAAATAAGAGATTAAGTATAAAGCCATTGCTGCCATGCATGCCCAAAATAGATTTACTGGCATATTGTCTGGAATAAATTTTCCTTGCAATAGCTTAGATTGAGCTACAGCTACAGTTTTAAATACTATGAAAGAAACTATGCCAATTGTACCAAATACGCCAATGGTCATTTTATATAATATTTTTGAAAAATTAGGGTAGGGGAACTGGTCGGAGTAATGAAAAAAATCTAGACCATTAGTTTTAAGAGCCGGAAGGTAGCAGAGTAATCCTGCTGATAAAGTAGCAAGGGAGATTAGCGCAATATTTTTTATTTTTTTTGCATCAACTTGAATTTGGAAATATAGAATTATGCAAAATGGCAGTAACATGGCGGCAGATGTTAACCTAAAACCAATCGCGATGCCTAATAGTATTCCAGCAGTCAATATGTTTTTGCCATCACCTTTTACGTTTATATCGTTGTTTGTAGGATAAGTAGCTTTAAATATATAGTACATACTTGCCATTACAAACGCCATGGCTAGCATATAGTCTATTGTGTAGGTTGAGGATATGTATACTACGGGAGTAAATGCAAAGGCAAAGCCAGCGAACAGATAATGTTTAAAATTTAGCTGTCGAAGTGACAATGAAAAAAATACAGTAGCAATTACGCTAGCGAGTGCGCTAATTAAATTGGTATAAAAAGCGTTAAGCCCATTGTTGTATAAAAAAGCGTACAGATATTCTTGCAAGGGATGTCCAGGTGCGCGCGACATCTCGTAGTTGCCGCTTAATGCCATATTTTTTGCAGTGAGCGCTAACAGCCAGGAATCTTCCTCAGCTCCAAATCCAGCCCACAGAAAGGGTAAGCGAGAAATAAAAACAAATATAGAAAGAAAAAATAACTGAAAGAAAATATTATCGGATAAAGATTTCTTCATTGTTACAGTTCGTTAATTGAAGCTATGCATTTTCAGCGTAAGGCTTTCTTTGCTACACATTTTTGTTTAATAGATATCTCAAAAATATTTCCGCCACTAATTTCACTAATTAACACGAAATTATTAGTGAAATTTTGTGTCTTTTATAGGATTTATTTTTTTTCAGCAGTGTTTTTATTTCTGTTTTTTGAGATAGCTTATTATCACACCATGTTAAATATTTTTTCAAGTTGTACAAAAGAATTTCATTCTCGCATTCATCAAATCGCTGTACTTCCAGTACAGAGATTTAGCTAGAAAAATTCCTTTGGCGAATTACTTCGTAAAGCATAATGCCCGCAGAAACTGAAACATTTAGGGATTCAATTTTTCCAAACAAAGGTATTTTAGCCTTTGCATCAGCAATTTTTAAGAATTCATCTGAAATGCCATCTTCTTCTGATCCTAAAATTATTGCGGTTGGAGAAGATAGATCAGCATCGTAAATTGTGTCAGAAGTTTTTTCAGTACAAGCAACAAGCTGTAAACCGCTTGTCTTTAAATATTCACAAGTTTGCTTTAAATTATCAGTACGACAAATTGGAATTTGATATAATGCTCCAGCCGAAGTTTTTATAGCATCGCTATTTATTTGTGCACTTCCACGAGTTGGAATGATGATAGCATGCACGCCTGCACATTCTGCACTACGACTGATAGCGCCAAAATTGCGAATGTCAGTAATGCGATCTAGCACAATTACTAAAGGCGTTTCACCTTTCTCAAATATGGTTGGTAGGATGTCTTCTAAGTTCTGGTAAGTAACGGCAGATAGCTGTGCTACCACTCCCTGATGATTTTTTGATTTTACTAGGTGGTTTAGTTTTTCAGGAGGAACAAATTGAAAGGGTATTTTATATTTTTTGATTTCATCATTCAGCTCACTCATAAGCTTGCTACCAACCCCTTGCTGAAAAAATATTTTCTCAACCTCTTTGCCGGCTTTTATGGCTTCTATAATTGGACGAATTCCAAATATTAATTTATCAGCATCGTTTTTATCTCGAGCAACAAATGATTTTTTGGGAGCACTGCTCTGGCGAACAAAAGGACGCCTCTCGGGTTTATTTCTTTCCATAATATTAAATTCTCAAATTATTTTTCAGCATATATCCTGCCTTGTCTCCACATTTCTACAGCATTAAACCAGCTAACTTTAAAATTTGGAGACCGCTCCAGCCGGTAATCATTATCGGTGAAAGGATTTACTACTTTTAAAAACACAAAGGAGAGAGACTGGAAATTATTTTCTTCGCCATATACCCAGCTTTCAGAGTCGGAAGATTTGTAAACCACATTGGGCGGACCGTAAATAATATATATCAATCCTCTGTCGGTGCGCCAGCCTTCTATGTAAGAAGAAAAATAATTATTCGCATCTTCAACGCGGTTGTAGTATTTGCGTATTAATTCTCTTGCTCGGTCGTGACTTCCTCCTGCAGCAAGCCAAAAGCTATCCACGGAAGCTTTTATGTTATTAGCGGAACTCATGGATTCGAATTCATTTTTAGAAGTAAGATAATTCAGCGGTGCTAAAAGATGTTCGGGTTTTTTAAAATGAGGAAAGTCATTATCAAACCTAAAAACGGTAGATCCTTCTTTATAATTGGTGTCGGCTTGTATATGATAAAATCCTTGGCTTTTTAAATTTACACCTACCACATCTACTTCATTGGGCATAATCGTAAATAGGCTATCGGCCCGATATTCAAAAGGCATTGTATTGCTGGACGCAAAAGGGGGAGAGGGAAGTGGAAATTTACGATTGTAGTATCTAACATATAGCTCTTCGTTTGGGTTTCGATATTTTATATGAATAAACTCATCCTGCTGTAAATTGTTCCTAAAAATTGTAGTTTTATTTTTTGGGGTTTGAAGGATAAAATTTTGCCTGGTATTATGATTAAGCTTCTCTATGTTAATAAACGATTTTGTGCTTATGTTTCTATTTAAATCATACAATTCTACTTGAAGTAAGTAGTTGTTTGTGAAGGTTGCATTAAAATCTAATTTTCCTACTATGTCTTTTGGTGAATTAGAAAAAGCATCTGATAGGATTACGGTAGCGCTGTCAATGATATCTTTTGTTTCGTACGAGGATATAAGTCTGTAATGTATTTTAAAGCGGGCAGAAAAATTTTCGTTATCAGATTGCTTGCTGTAAAGTAGTTCCTTTGTATTTATTTTAAAATGCAATTCAGAAGTGGTGCCTGTGCGATGAAATACAATGTATTCAGGATGCAATAATTCTTTGTTAGATTTATAGATGCGAGAAACATTTTGGTTGCTAGCAGTGCTAGAAGAGGAAGAGCAAGCAGAAAATTGAAATATATATACCGAGAGATACAGGGAGGCTATCGTAAAAAGTATTTGATTGTGAAATGTTCTCATGCTTATTTCAATAAATTTTGTTCTTCTCCATGAGGTAATTCTGCATTTTGAATTTTATCAAATTTATCAGAAATTTTTCGAGTAGTAGTATGAATATCATCCACATCTTTATTTACTTGGCTGATATGTTTAGCTAGGTTTTCCCATCGCTCTTTATATCTCTTAAACTCAATGCCAAGCTCTTCTAGGTTTTGCCTGATTTGCTGTGCTAGTTTTGAGCGTTCCAAATCTTTTAATATAGCCTGAGCGGTTGTCATAACAGCTAGCAACGTAGTTGGAGATGCTATGTAAACGTGTTGTTTTTGAGCATACTCAATTACTGCAGGATGATAAGCATTTATCTCTGCAAAGATTGCTTCGGCAGTTAAGAACATGATAGCATAGGGAGCAGTAACACCTTCTATTACATACTTAGAGGTCTCATCAATTCGAATCTTTAAATCAGACTTAAACTTTTTCTTTGCGTCCTCGCGTTCGCTTTCGGGAAGCTCGTTGTCATACATTCTTCGGTAATTCTCTAGAGGGAATTTGGAGTCAATAGGAAGTATTCCTGTTGGAGGAGGTAAATATACTACAGCATCAACCCGACCAATTTTTGCACGTGTAATATCGGTAAGGTCTTTTTGAAGCTCATAGGCCGAATCATTTTTATCTCCAAACACAGAGGATAGAATTTGATGTAGCTGTATCTCGCCAAAGCTTCCTCTGGATTTTTTATCGGATAAAATATCTGAAAGTGATACTACATCTTTAGACAGTGCTTCGATTTTTTTCTGAGCCTCATCAATTTTGGCTAAACGTTCAATGATGCTTGTAAAAGTTTTGTTGGTATCTTCAAATCCTTTAGTGAGTCTTGTCTCTACTTTTACGTTTATTTCCTCCAATCTTTTTTCGACTTGCTCTTGCAGCTTTAAAAAATTTTCGCGAAGGTTATCTTTAGTTTGGGTAATTTGATTATCGCTCATTTGGGTGATATCCTGCTTGAAGCGATGTAGCTCATCGTTGATGGATTTTTTAATCTCACCAATTTTTTCTACTTGGGAAACATTATTTCTATTCAAATCATCTTTGATAGAGGAAATGCCTTTTGTGACACTTAAATCAATGGTCTGTGGTAGATTTTCTTCGCTTTTTCCACTTTGTCGAAACAGGATAAAAACCACCAAAAGAAGGATTGATCCAAGGAGTATATAGGCGATAGTCATTATTCTTGTAAAGGGAGGTAAAGTTAAAAAATGTAGTGGATTTACCTGTAGAAGTTAAGCTTCTTTAGTGGCAGAAATTATTAATAGTATGAAACAGAAGTGCCATGAATTTAGCATATCTACTATATTGGGTTCTTAAATACAGAAACCACAAAGTGCTCAAAGAAATACACGCTCCAAAGGTCCAAGGGGCTCATTCGGAGAGTCCCTTTGGGACAAAGTACGCAAAGGAAGACAAGCTCTAAATAGCTCTAAAAATGATTTACTATGCCAAAATGAACCTTCCCTGTACGGATGTCGAAATCATTACTGAATTGCCTTCCTAAGGCGTAGTTTATAGAGAAAATACCTGCTTTAGTTTCAAAGCTAATACCTGCTCCAAAGGCAATAGGTGTGTCGTATCGGTCGCCTGAATAGGTAATGCTTAAGTTTTCGTAATAGGCTCCATCGCTAAAAAAGTAGAGGTATGAATTCTCTTCCAACAAATAGCGGTATTCAAGGGTTAGAATTAAATAGCCAGATGCAAAAATGGATTCCTCGTCAAACCCTCGTAAGGTCTTAAGACCTCCAATCCGAATTAGCTCATTTTGAAAAAGATTTTCGTTATAGATATATGCAGCTTTAGTTCCAAGTTTAATTGTGCTTCTGTTTTTTAAAGGAAAATAAAAATCCGCTTCTACATCCGTATTGTATTGTGCGCTTTTTAAATTCAGGTTTTCATAAATAATAGGATTCAGATTGTCATTTTTTTTGATAACCTTATTTCCTGCTCCAATTGTTGCAAGCATTGCATATCCTTTTCGAGGATTAAAACGGTAATCCAAGTTTTCAAATTTTGCTCCTAGCCCATATAAAGTAGATGATATATCGGCATAGGGTGGGAGTGCAACTAGGTTTTCTAATCCTTTTGTGTTGATGAGCGTGATTGTTTTTTGATTAACAAATACTTTGAAATAATTTTCTCCGGACAGGTGATATTGAATTCCTAGGTTGGGATTCACATCTAAGAAAGTTGTGTCTTTTTTGTAAAGCTTAAAACTTGCATCTATACCAAAAGGACTTTTGAATAAGAAAGGGAAAATTATTCTTGATTTCAAATCTTGTGTGCTAACCTGTAGGCGTCTCCAGTTTAACTCTATCAATTCTCCGTAATTAAAGGCGCTGTTTAGTTTTAAGCGTACATCGCCTGTAAAAAGTATTTTACCGGTTTTGTTATCGGGTAATAGGCCAACAATTCCATCAAACTGACTAGCGCGTTTATCTTCTAAAAACAATTCTATTTTTGCTTTCTCCCCAGGGAAAAGCACTCTGAAAGGAATACGTTCTCTAACAAAAGGAAGTACTTTGATTCGTGCTCCTGCTTTTCTGATAAGGGATTCGTTGTATAGACTTTTATTTTTTATTGCTAAGTAGCTTTGTAAATAGGTTGAAGAAATTTTTGCTGAACCTCTATTGACAACGCTATCTATACGAATTAAAAGGTTTTGTTCTAGATTTAATGTAGCAGATAGTTTGTTGTTGTCAATGATTATGCTGTCAAGCTTTATGGATGCAAAAGGATGTCCGTTGTTTTCGCAGTAGGCTAATATTTTTTCCTGCAGTTTTCTTACATCTTTATAGTACAGTGGTTTCCCTGCATATATCTTTTCTCGAAAACCAACAGCGCTGAGAATGTTTTCTGGCGTACTACCTTTTTTTAGTATTGCCCATTGGTATTGCTCACCAGTATTAATAAATATTTTTTTGTTTAAGGTATCTGTTTGTGAACTATCAACCGTGGCAGTTAAATAGGCATTATCGTTTAATGTAAGTAAAACCTTTTGGATTTCTTTATTTCTGTCAATCTCTGAAAAGAATGTTTTCTTGTAGTTTAATTTGGATACATCTTTGTTTTCTTTTGAGTAAAAAATATCTAAAGTATACCTCTGCGCGTGTAGATAGTCTGAGCGAAAACAAGATAAAAGCAAAAGGATAATTATAGCCCGATTCATGAACTAAAGATACGATGATTGACGTAAATTATTGTATTTGCGGAAGCTCAAGAATTACGCCCTGCACAAGTTGAATTGCGCAGGATGTATCTTTTATAGCGTGTATTTAGTTGTCGCCTAAAATAAGAGGCATGCCATCCTTATCGCCAATGATAATTACTTTAGCGTTAGGTGATTTTGCTATTTCTACAGTAGCTTGAATTCCTTTTTCTTTAAGAATGTTGGCAGATAGTGAAGCGTTCAGAATCTTGTTTGCATTGGCTTTTCCTTCCGCATCAATGGCCTGACGTTCTGCTTCTTTTTTGGCTTTTGAAATTTTGAATTCATATTCTAGCGACTCCTGCTCTTGCTTAAGTTTATTTTCAATGGCAATTTTGATAGTAGGAGGAAGTGTGATATCTCTTACAAGCACTTCGTTTAGCTGAACAAATTGTTTGTCCAATATTTTTTTTGTCTCTTCAAATATTTCGCTTTGTATGGCATCGCGTTTGGTGGAATATATTTCTTCGGGCGTGTATCTTCCAATTACGCTTCTTGTTGCAGATCGAATAGCAGGTATCATCACTCGGTTAAGATAGTCTGCCCCTTTTTGTTTATGTAGCAGCGGCAGCTTCGCATATATGGGTTGATACCAGCAAGAAACTTCTACCGATATTTCTAGTCCGTTTGAAGATAATACAGCCATCTTTTCTTGAACCTCCTGCTGGCGAACTTCATAAATGGTCATGTCATTCCATGGAGCGATGAACATAAATCCTTCCGAATAGGTGTTATCTACATCAATACCACCACTAAAAGTTTTAAAAAGCACACCGGCTTGTCCGCCCTTAATGGTAATGGATACCTTAAATGCTAGTACAAGTGCTAAAATGGCAGCGATGACAATAATGATTATTCTTTTAGTTCCAGATGGAAACTCATTTGAATTAAAACCTTCGAAATTACTCATGTTATAAAAATTTAACCCAAAGTGTGTTCAGCAAAAAATGAAATGGATTCAATTTAGCATCACCATGGAGAGTGAATGTGGAGAAATGCTAAGGTACTATTAATGCTGAAGGAAAGAACATGTTATTGAAGTTTGTGGATAAGTTAAATCTATTGAAGTAGAGAATGGGACAGTGTTAACGTTTTGGCAACTACAAGAAGTTGGCGATTTCGACCTGTGCTGACCGAAGCGTCAGTAAGCACTAAACTGTCTGCCAGCACTGAACTTGATACGAAGCACAAAGTTTCATTCCTGCCTGCCGGCAGGCAGGTAACCACTGAACCGCCAATTTCTTGAGGTGCTGTTAGTGGCTGCCCTTCTTTCCGGTCAATGGTCTGTCGTGTCGAGTTTGCAGTGCCCTTGTGCGGTTGGACAGGTATACTCTTTTGCAAGCTTTGGTCTGTGCTTGGCTTTGTGTGGCTTGCAAATGTGTATGACTACGAAGCGTTGGCATTGGTCTTGTCGATTGATTTAATTACTCTGTCCCAAGTTGTTAATGCAGGTAAAAATTGTTGCAATAACTTACTGTTTTTGTCATCTGATTTGTCAAACAGTTTTTTTGTATTTAAACCAAATTTCAATTCGTCTGATTCTTTGAAACAGTCCTCTAAAATAATTTCATAATAAAATTCTGTCTCCGATTTTTCTTTGCCTTTAATTTTTGATTTATGTTTTAATTCAATGAATTTTATTTCGGAGTAATGTCCTGTTAGCTTAATTGATTTGCTTCTGCCACCTGAATAAATTAAAAGTCTTGTTGCGTCTAGAATACCCGATGGAAAGTCTTTAACGGCATTGTTGCTTTCGATTGCGTGAAAATAAAATGTCTTGCTTGTCTTTAGTGTTTTGAGTTCTTTTGAACGGCAAAAACCAAGGGCAACTTTAATATCTGTAGTTGGTGCTTCGTTTTCAATAAATAAAGAAAATTGTTTTTTGTCTATGAACCCAGCAATTCTATTTCTAAATAAATCTGCCGTTATAGGATTTTCTATTTCTAGTTTACGCTTTTTACTAATATTCAAAAAATCTACTTCTTGGTCAATTCCTAAAAAACGTCTGTTAGCAAGGTTTGCCGCAATTCCAGTTGTACTTCCTCCAGTAAATGGGTCAAGTATCCAAGCATTTGGTTTTGTAGAAGCCAAGATCAAACGCGTTAAAACAGAAAGTGGTTTTTGCGTTGGATGTTTACCGCAAGATTTTTCCCAAGGAGCAATTGCAGGAAGTTTCCATACATCTTTCATTTGTTTGTCATCATTAAATTGCTTCATTAATTCATAGTTGTAGTAATGGGGAACCTTTTCGCTTTTTCTTGCCCAAATAATTTGCTCGGTGGAATAAGTAAAAAAACGGCAAGAAAAATTTGGTGGTGGATTTGTCTTTTCCCAAGTAATAACATTCAGAATTTTAAAACCAAGTTCAGTTAAAATTTGGCCAACTGAAAAAATATTGTGCATTGTACCGCTTATCCAAATGGTAGCATCATCTTTCATTTTGTCACGAACAGCAGAAATCCATTTTCTATTGAAATCATTAACGTATTCAAATCCTTCTGATTTGTCCCACTTACCTTTATTTACGCTGACTATTTTCCCGCTTTGAATAGACAACCCATTATTTGATAAAAAATAAGGAGGATCGGCAAATACCATATCAAATTTATGGTCAAATTGGGGTATAAGTGCCATATTATCTCCGTGTAAAAGATAAAAGTCCTTGTCCGTTGATTTAAAATAAGGCGTAATCATTAACTTATTGGTTTAAAGTATTTATTAAAAACAGCTAACGAATTTATAATTAATTTGTCATTAAATCCTTCTTTGATATCTGTCCATCTAACTAAAACATTGCTATCCTTATAATCTACAGTTGGGTCGATTTCAACTTCCATTCCTAAATAATTCCACGATTGCCCATCCTTAATACTTGATAAATAGTTTACAAGGGACACAATTGGCGAATATGCAATTTCTGATTTTTTAAAATCTAGTTTCATAATTTTTATTAATTTAAAGTTACCTTTGCAAAGATAATTAAATTTTACAAAAACACACAATAAGTGTCTTTTTTATTTTGGAAAATATTTTAAATAAATTTGGTATTAGAATAAAAGAGCTAAGAATTGAAAAAGACTTAACTCAAGAACAATTTGCAGATTTAAGTGGATTGCACAAAAATTATATTGGTATGGTAGAGCGTGGCGAAAGAAACCCTTCTTTAAAGAATATAGAAGTAATTGCTAATGCTTTTAACATTTCAATTTCTAAATTAATGAAATTTTGAGTTGTTCGAGATTTCCGAACAACTCACATTATCTTCCATTATGGGTTGCAAAACTTACAACTTTATAGATGTCTTTATTATCTTCTAATGCTTTGAGTAATTTTCTAAACATATAAGCATCCGAATAATTTGTTTTTTCTTGAACCATTAAAAGTTTAGCGATTAAATAAAGAAACTTAATGCTATATTCTCCTTTACCAGCTAATTTAGGGTAATTTTTTGCTTCTTTATTTATTTCTTCTTTTAGTTTTTCTATATCTATGATTTCATCTCTATGTTCAATGTTTTTTATAGGAATAATTTGAGTATCCCACATGTCAATTAAAAAAGCAATAAATTTTTTCGTTTCTGCTTTTTGATGTTGCATTTTAATAATGGCATCAACTGCCCAGTGAATATGTTTTGGCGTCCTAATTCTAGACCAGCCTGATTTTAATGAAATGTCTTTTTGTCGATATTTTAGCAGTAAATCAAATTCCGAAAGACTCCCTTGATAAATTCCTAAGAGATAAGAATCGTTAATTTCAATTATTGCTAAAGGTGATGTGCCTTTTACAAGCATGTGGGGTAAATTACTCATTATTTTAATTTTCTTAAATCGGCTTCAAAATCAATATAATCATCATTACTTTCTTTTAATTGTTGAATCAACATTTCTACAGCCTTATTTGCTCCACCTTCTCCATAATAATCCTCTAGACTTTTTGATACACTTTTTTTATTAAAGGATTTGTATAAATCTTTTAAATTGTCTTCAAGAGATTTATTAACTAGTGTTTCTTTAAATTGGTTTTTTAATAAGATATGTATATATCGAAATAAAATACGAATACCTTTATTAGTTAAGAATATGTTTTTTTCACTTTTAAATACTTTAGCAATAGTCGATAACAACTCTTTTATTTTTGAATATGGTCCATTAAAATCGTTATTATCGGTTTGATAAAATTGTGTATTTAAGCCTATAAAATTATTTTTTTTAATAGCTGAGTGCAAAGTTGTAATTGTTACTTTATTGCCCTTTTTTTCATCTGCATATCCGAAAAAAATATTATCCTTTAATTCTGAATTCTTATTTAACAATCTAGCAATTAGTACAGATATTTTTTCGAAATATTCATTATCGTTGATCTTCCAATTAAATTCAGCTTTAAGTGATAAAATTAAATTTGAATCTAGTTTTTTCTGTTTATGATTAATCTCAATGAATGTTTGTATTTCTTTTGACTTATCAAGGTTTTCTAATATAACTACTGGAAGTGAATAGTCATTTCGATTCAAATCACCCATTTTTGCAAAGCCCATTAAGCGATGTTGCCCATCTATTACTTTATAACTACAAAATCCGTTAGGGATTTTGATTTTTACAACTTGAGGAACTTCGTCTTTATCTATCTTATTGTGAGAAAGCACATCATTGCTGTTAAGTATTATTGAATTTGGGAAAGTTATTGTATTACCTCTCCTTATGGTTTTTAGAATTGAACCAATTCGTCCTTGTTCTACCATTCTTTGGTAACCATTTTCATTATCTCTTCGTCTAGATATATAAGCATAACGTAAAATATTACTTACTTTATCAGCATAAACATATGCCCTTTCACCACCTGTTTTGAAAGCAATCGCATCAATTTCGATGAAGCCAGAATTTGAATTTATATTCAAATAGTTATAAAAGTCATTTTTTGCCCATTTATCAATAATAGATTGTGTTTTATTAAAATATTGAAAATCATTAAAGCCAATTAGAACATTTTCTTCATTTATAATATGTTTTAATGATGCTTTATTTTTGAAATCTTCTTCATCTTTTCTAATATACAAATCAAAGTTGATTTTATAGGTTTTATCAGGTGTTAAACTATATTTATTGTACAAGATTTTTAAATTATTTTTATCTGACCATTTAGAGAAAAAGTGATCAACTTTCTGTGAAGTATTCTTATTTTGTTTTGCAACTTCAATTATAAAAAGAATGTTCTCCGTTTCATCTAAAAAGCATAAATCAATTTCGCCTATATCTCCATTATTTTTATCAGTTATCTTTTTGTTATTAAATATGTATTTTAAACCAAGATTAACAAGTAAAGTTGTAACCTCTATTTCTTGAACGGTATGTTGTTTATTACATTTAATTTTTTCTATAATATGTGTTAAATTCATTATCGTATAATATTTATTAATAATCTATCTTTAAGCATCTCCAAATTCAACAAATAATCCGCCTTATCAAAATACTCTCTCAATGGCTTTAATGTTGACTTCCAACCTGCACCATCTGTAATCCAAATGAATTCAATTCCTTGTTTATTCCAGTAACGATTCATTTCTATATATTCAGTTGCTGTCGATTTTAGTTTTGAGCCACCGCCCCCATAAAAATTACATTCAATGAAAAACAATTTGCCATTTTTATTAATTGCAAAATCTAAATTTCTTGAAGACTTATCTACTGCTATATCAATATTCCACTCTGCTTTTATCTTTTTTGCATTTGCTTGAGCCATATATTTCAGTCCTAAATTTTGGCAAGTATCAGATACAAATTCTTCTACTAAACCTTCCATAAGTGTACCTCCTCTGTTTTTTCTACCGTTACTATCTAAACCAACTTCAACGCCTGTTGCGTAGTCAACAAGATTCTTAACTTTTTTATCTTTTAGTATTTCCCCAATTCCAGAATTTACCACGAAGTATGCTAATTCCTTGCATTCTTCATCTGTAAGTTTTCCTTTTGTAAACGAATACTTCTTGTAAATAAAATTTTTGGTATCAATTAAAATGTCAATTGATTTTTCACGAACTGCAATAAGAGTAGGGAAGGCTTTTATTACTTGAGGATATTGTTTAATTAAATTAAAAGCTTCCGTTTCAATATCTTCTTTGCCAATAAGGAAATTCAATAAGTTCAATTCCTTTTCAATCGGTTCTATATTGCTGAATACTTTAGCCCAATTAACGAAATAATCCCATTTTGTGATTTTCTCTTTAAAGCTTTGCGTTATTTTATCGAAAAGCAAATCTTCATTTTGCAGATTAAGCAGGTTGCAAAGCTTGTTCATAGTTATAATTTGTAATTAATAGTTCGTTTAATTCTCCTCTTTTTTCAGGATTAGCATTTATACTTCTTCTTGCCTTTACTCTAGAAATAGAAAACTCAGCATAAATTTCATCAAAGAAATTATCATTGTTGTCTCTGCCTTTTACATCCGAATTACTCAACATCCATTTCTGCCCTTGCTTCTCCAATTTCGAACAAAAATTTCTTAGTCTAATTTGTTCTTCATCATTAAATTCGTCTTTAGCATAAGAATTAAAACTTGAAGTATTGCTCAATGGTTTATATGGCGGGTCGAAATAGAAAAATGAATTAGATGTTGCTTCTTTTAAAGTTGCCTCATAATCACCGCAAAGAATTTCAACCTTTTGCAAAACGTTACTTACTGCAAAAATATTCTTGTCATCACATATAGTTGGATTTTTATAACTACCCATTGGCACATTATAACCATTACTTTTATTTACTCTGTAAAGACCGTTAAAACAAGTACGATTGAGAAAAATAAACAAAGCGGCTTGTCCGCTTTTTTCTTCTTTTCTTGTGTTGTACAATTCTCTTTTTTTGTAGTAATATTCTTTTTTTTCTTCCTCTTTTCTTTCAAGGTTGTGGTATTCATTTTGAAGAATTTGGAGAATAGAAATAAGCTCTTTTGGTTTTGATGCAATGATTCTATAAGTGTTTATTAGGTCGGCATTTATATCATTAATAACTGCTTTCTCCAATTTTGGAAAGTTGTTAAGCATCCAAAACAAAATTGCTCCGCTTCCAACAAAAGGCTCGATGTAGGTAAACTTTTGGTTTGTTACTTCATAAGGCAAAGACCTTTCAATCTCAGCTATGAGTTGTGTTTTACCACCAGCCCATTTTAAGAATGGTTTTGCTATTCCGTTTTTCATATTAATGTTTTTAAAATGGTTTTTGCTTTGTTTAGTCCTTGCATTGCGAATGGGTCGTTTTCAATGGTGTCTAGAAGTTTGTCACTAAGCCAAAGAGTTAATAATTCTTCGTCTGTTACGTTGTAAAACTTTGCAAGTTTAATAACTTGTTCTCTTGTTAGTCGTCTTTCGCCTCGTTCAATTTTACTAATTAAAGCAGTGTCGATTTCAAGATAAGCAGCAACCTGTCGAAGTAGTAAACTTTTCGATTCTCTTATTGTCCTTATTTTTTCTCCTAGTGAATTCATTGTACAAAGTTTGATTTGTCAATACGTGTCAAATGTAGTTAAGATATTTCTCCAGTTGTCTTTTATAAGTCGGCAATTTATTCACAGTCTGAGGTGCGTTGGCAAAATTTTAGCTCTTTTGGTTTTGCGAAGGGGCGGCTTGCGTGTCGGGCAAAACCAAATGTGCCTGAATGCGGGTCGGCTTTTTACAATGAGGCATAACTTATATATACCTCTGTAAATTTATGCTCTTTTACGTTGTAATACATCCAAATATAAAGCAATATTTTCCTTCTATCAAAGGTGTTGAAAAAGAATTTACTTATAAAACATAAGTGTTTTCCTGTGTTGTGAGGTCTTTTGTCCAGAAGAATATATTCTTGATCTTTATAGTCAGGTTGCAACACCTGACATCACTAAAATCTGTTTGTTATAGACAGACTTATTTTCGATGCCTCTAGTCAGTGTTATATTTTCACGCCCATTACAAGTATGTCGTCTGTTTGTTCTATTTCTTTTCTATATTCTGTTATGAACTTGTCTAATGTTATTCCTTGTTCTTGTATTGTTTGGCTTTGGACAGATAAAATTAATTCTCTGAAACGTTTTTTTGTAAATTTCTTTCCTGCTTCACCTCCAAACTGATCAGGAAAACCATCGCTGAATATATAAACAGTATCGCCAGTATTTAACATGTATTCGTGGTTCGTGAATGGATTGTTGCCTTCGCTTTTGCCGATTGGTTGTTTGTTGGCTTTGGTTTCTATTAGTTCATTATTTTTTAATAGCCACAAAGGGTTGTTAGCGCCTGCCCACTGCAATGTTTTTGTTTTAGGGTAATATGCGCAAAGCGAAATATCCATTCCGTCTTTTATATCATCTTCGCTTTTACTAAAGTTTTCTTTTACTATTTCTGTTGTTTTATCAAGTATTTTAGAGGGTTTAGTTAAACCAAATTCTCTTACTGCCCTGTTTAATGCGTTATAGCAAACTACTGAAACCATTGCACCCGGCACTCCGTGCCCTGTACAATCGCAAGCAGCAAACAAAACTAAATCATCGATTGTTTCCATCCAGTAAAAATCTCCTGCTACTATGTCTTTTGGTTTGTAAAGCACAAATGAATTTTCTAGATTTAGTTTTACAATTTTCGGAGGCGGAAGTATGGCTGTTTGAATGCGCAAAGCATATTGTATGGATTTCGTTATTTCTATGTTCTTCTGTTCTACTTCTTGTTTTTGTTTAGTGATAATAATATTATCCTTTCTTTTTCTTCTATAACTTCTAAAGCTCATTCCTGCTAATAAAACCATAAAGGAAAGTCCGCCAATAAATGCAATTTGTTCTTGTTTAGTAATTGCATCTTTTTTAGCCTGTTCAGCTTTGGCAATTGCTTCTTTTTTATCAAACTCAAAGTTCATGGCAGTTTGAGTTATTTTTTTATCCTTTTCTATATTGAAAACAGAATCTTTGTAAAGAGTATAATTCTTGTAATTTGATAATGCGCCAATATAATCTTCCTGAAGGGTGAGCAACTCGCTCAATTGTTTATAATTACTAAATAAATTATTCAGATCACCGACTTCTTTAAACAGTACGATGGCGCTATCAATGCTTGCTTTTGCCTTTTGCAACAAATTACTTTTATTGGCTCCTAAGCCGTTATTGTCTTTATAATTCCCTTTAGCTATCTCCCAATAAACAGTTCCAATCCTAGAAAGGTTGGCTGCAATTTCACTTTTGTTTCCAAGTTCTTCATCCAATGTCTTTGACTTTAAATAATATTCTAATGCTAAAGGAAGATTTTTTTGTTCATGATATATGTCACCGATTCTGCCAAAGTTTGCAGCTATTCCATTTTTATTCCCCAGTTCTTGGTCTACTTTTAGCGACTTTAAATAATATTCAAGTGCTTTCGGATAATTTGATTGCATGTAGTAAATAATACCCATGTTTCCGAGGGTTCTGCCTGCATCATTTTTGTTGCCCATTTCTAGGTATAACGCTAATGCCTTTGAATAATATTCCAATGCTTTAGTATAGTCGGATTGTTTTCTATAAACAATTCCAATATTGCCAAGGTTTCTTGCAATCCCATCTTTGTTTTTTAATTCTTCAAATAGTTGCAATGCCTTTAAATAATATATCAAGGCATTTGGATAGTTAGATTGCTCTAAATATACATTTCCAATATTGCCAAGATTTATTGCAATTCCATCTTTATTTTCTAATTCTTCATCAATACTATTTGCTTTAAAATAATACTCTAATGCTTTGGCGTAATCTGATTTATTTTTATAAACAAGGCCAATATTGCCAAGTACTTTTGAAATTCCTTTTTTATCTCCCAATTCTTCATTTAATTTCAGTGACTTTTGCCAATTTTCCAATGCTCCGGCATAATCGGCTTTGCTGAATTTATTAACCCCAATTAATCTGTTGGAATTAGCAATTCCTTTCTTCCAATTTAGTTTCTCAGCAAGTATTAATGCCTGTTTTCCTGTTTTGATGCCTTCATCAGGATTAATTTTCCGGTATTTATCACTTATCAAATTCAATAAGGTTACTTTACCTGTATCTTCTTTTGCTTTTGGCAATTCATGCAGCAATGAATCTATGAATGGCTGACCCACCTTTGCCTGTCCAAAACATTGGAAGAGCGTATAATTAAAAGCTAAGAGAAGGAGAAGTATTATTTTTTTCATGATGGAAGTGACTCTTAAGCATTGCCACTAACTAATGTATTACTGCAGGACAGCTTTCATTGCCAAGCGGGCGATATATTACTCCAATACGCAACTCCCAAGCTCTATTTCGGATATCAAGAGGTGCATTTTCGTAGGCATAATAAAAGGGAGTGTCGGGGTTGTAATGTAATTCAACAAATGGTTTGAAGTTGCCATATACAATCTTTTCAAATCCTATGGCAGGCCCCCAGCTAAAGTTGAGTTTGCCAAAGGGGGCGATTATGCTAGGCGATCCAACTTTCTGGCTAAGTGTGTATTCCACTCTTGGCCCGAGCATAAAATAAATATATCCGGGGTATGTCTCGAATTGAAATTTTAGAAAGTTATTCCAGCCGATGTAATTGAGTTTATTTTTAAAAGTGGCGCTATCTGTTTTGTCTTTACATCCTTTTTGGTTAAACTGAAACTCAGTAACCCAGCGTACGGTTGCATTATTTATGAATTCAGCACGCAAGGAGCCGTTAAATCCAATAACATTTTTCTTTTTAAAAGTTTGTGTAGGAGCATCTGGCAATGTTACAAACCATTTTTGTTTTGCTTTGGTAACGCCAGCCGTAATGCCAATGCCTTGGAAGAACTGTGCAGAGGCCTCCCCCCCGGCCCCTCTCCAAAGGAGAGGGGAGTGTAGGGCTAAAATCGTTAACAGGATATAAATCTTTTTCATTATTATCTTTTTCAAACTCCCTTTTTCCCTCCCTTATGGGGAGGGGCAGGGTGGGGCTTTAAGCACTTATAACCTCTGCTTCTTTATTTATTTTCTTAACCAAACCTTGTAATACTTTACCGGGTCCCACTTCAACGTAAGAGTTTATTCCATCAGCGGTCATGCGTTGAATGGTTTGTGTCCAGCGCACGGGTGCAGTTAGCTGAGCTATCAGGTTATTTTTTATTTCAGCAGGCTCTGTAACCGGGCTAGCAGTAACATTTTGATAAATCGGACAAATTGGTTTTGCAAAGTTTGTTGAATTGATGGCTTCGGCAAGTTCTTTTTTTGCAGGCTCCATGAGCGGAGAATGAAAAGCCCCACCTACTGGAAGTATTAATGCGCGTTTTGCACCTGCAGCTTTTAGTTTTTCGCAAGCAGTGTTAACGCCAGCAATGGATCCGGAAATTACTAGTTGTCCGGTGCAATTATAATTTGCTGCAACTACTACTTCGCCAGAGTTAGTAATCTCTGCACAAATATCTTCTACGATTTTATCATCTAAGTTTAGGATTGCTGCCATCGTGCTTGGGTTAGCTTCGCAAGCTTTTTGCATAGCCATGGCACGTTTGTATACCAGTGATAGCCCGTCTTCAAACGTAAGTGCATTTGTTGCTACCAATGCAGAAAACTCTCCTAAGGAATGTCCTGCAGCAGCGTTGGGCTTAAAAGTATCTCCTAATGTTTTAGCTAATATAACAGAGTGTAAAAAAATTGCAGGTTGAGTAATGTTAGTTTGCTTTAACTCTTCGTCTGTACCGGCAAACAGGGTATCGGTAATGCGGAAGCCTAAAATGCTATTAGCTTTTTCAAAAAGCTCTTTAGCTAAAGCAAAATTTTCGTACATCTCTTTGCCCATGCCAGAGAATTGAGAGCCTTGTCCGGGAAAAATATATGCCTTCATAAAGTGCGAATAACGAATATTTTTACGAATTTACGAATACCAAGTTAAAAGAATGTGTGGTTGACGAAGGAATTTGCTAACAACAGGGTATGTAAACTAAAATTTGAATACAGCCAATGGCCTAATCTGCTGTTTCTTTCCTGCCCGATGAGGAGTTGATTTATTTTTTTAATAAATATAAACTTTCCTGACGTTCGCAAAGCTCAGTCAGGAATCAGAATTATTATTTACGAATAAATATGAACTGCCCACCTTCATCCCCGGTATCTTTGATTGGAGAGAGCTTTGGCGTTTGGTCGGAATTGTTTACTACCGGAATCTTTATTTTGTTGTAGAGTTGACCTGCATCAAAATACTTATCATTGTTTTCTTCCAGTGATTTTAAAAAATAGTATGCAAAAACAGAATGTCCATTTTTACCACCATCCATAACAGGTTCTATGCCGCCCGAAGTCATAGCCTGACGAGAAGATAGACCATGTACTTCGTTATAATATTTTTCTGAGCTCTCAAAAGGTACAGAAATAGTATTGCCTCTAAAAATATCTCCGCTAAAGCACGCATCGGAAACTAACAGTGTATGTTTGGACTTAATGCCTGTCATAAATGTTTGAATATCATTATTGGAAATATAATTAGCCATCGAAGCAGTTTCGGCATCTACAGGAACCCAAAATCCTTTATTCATATCTTGTTTAAATTCTCCATGACCGGAGTAATAAATAAATACATTGTCGCTAGGTTTTGCGTTTCGCGCTAACCATTCAAGTTCTGCTATGATAGATTTCCTGGTAGCCTGTTCGTTATATAGTATTCTGAAATTATCAAATTTGTATTTGTTTTTTAATGTTGTTTCAATTGCTTTAGCATCATTCACTGCATTTTTTAGTGGTATCCAGCTGCCTTTGTATTTATCTATTCCAATGATTAAAGCATAGTAATTCCCAATATTCATTTCTTTTGCTTTAGCTACGTTTAACCCTTTTAATGGATCTCCGCTTCCACGGTAAGGTGAAGTTTCTGGTTCACTATTGGAATTTTGTGATACGTTGCTGCTAGATGTAGTAGAAGTTGAATTTGTAGATGCAGTAATTTTATTTTTAGAAAATACAGAAAGAGAGTATTTGCCTGGTTGTTTCTCGGTATTTGTTTCAACAGGTTCACTTCTGCGGGTTGAAAATATTTCCTTGCTCAGCTTCCGAATACTTTCATCTAAATTTGAGCTTTCGGTATATTTAACGGTATAGGTAACTTCCTGGCCTGATTCAAGCTTTATTTTATCGGTAAGCCCTTCGTAAATAGAATCTTTAAATTGAATATAGGTGGAGTAGGTGTCAGGATTTAGATTTTCCACTTTTACATTTGTCTGAGGAATATTGTTGTAAGAAATGCCATTCATCATTAGTGTAAAGGGTTGCCTGTTTTCGGTGAAAAAAATGACATTTGATTTTTGTCCAAAAGCAATGGAGGCTGAAAATATTAATGCAATGGTTAGTTTAACATAGTTCATAGGATGGTATTTTATTGTCTATAAGCAAACATCGTGCTAAAGATAAAACATTTAAATGCGCAAATATTGACTAAATTTCAAAATAGATTATATTGTTTCGATCTTCGGGCTTAGCCTTATGTCTGCGCTTATTTTTGAATATATTTATTCTTGGGAATATATGTTTTCTCACTTTCTGATCTCTGCTCTTTGATTTTATGGTTCTTTCTTTTTTGGTTCTCTTTTCTTTCTTTACCTTCTTTTCTTTTTTTGTTTTAGTCTTTTTCTCTTTTTTCTTTACCTCTTCGCGGTTTACATTGAATTTACTTTTGCTTCTTGGATTTTTATTTTTCTTTTTAAATTGAATATGCGGAACTTTTAACATCACATGCATATCTACTCCATATACATCTCGTTTAGATATTATAGGGAGAACATCGGCCATGCCAACGATAAGTGGTCCAATACGTGCGCTGGCACCTAAACGCATATGAGAATATTTGTTGTAGGATATGGGCATATAAAAACCTAACCATTTCCAATCCCAGCGCGGAGTGAGGCTGATGGTAGATATTTCGTGGATTTTATTTGAATTATTTTTGAATTGAAAAGCGTAGTTGATGGTAGAGTTGATGTAAATATTTTTCCCAACATAATAATCGCCTTGTAGGCTGGCCAAGGTAGGTAAGTTCATTCTGTACTTGTCATCACTAGCATCCATGGGATATTTTTTATTTAGCGTATCATCAATGTCTGCAAGTGGAGTTTCGCCAGAACCTTGTAGAGAGCCAAAATCTAACGTTTGATCAATGTTCATTGCAAAATTTCGGGCATGCTCCGGCTTCAGAAATTTTATCCACCCTAAATCTTGAAGCGAAAATCCAATTTTGTATTTGTAGTCGCGCTGCAAGGGACTCGCTTTTGATTCGGATGACATTCTGGAACGTACATCTGTTAAGGCATGAAACTCATAGGTAGCTCCGAGGTCTAAGCCTAACGAAGGTCTGCCGCCAAAACCAAACTTTATAGCATTTGGATTAAATTCTAAGTTGCTTGAATGGCCATAATTCACTTGGGATGTAAGTACGAGTATGCTGTCTTTTTCGTAAAATTTATAATCTACATCTTTAATGTATGCATACATGGAATAAAGTCCTTGCAGCAATTTCACTCTACCTGCAATATTCAGTCTTTCATTTTTAGTTTCCATGGCAGTTTTTCCATAGGTAATTCCATATTCATTCCACAGCATAGCTTGAACGCTAATTCGAGTTCCGGTAAGGTCTTGAAAAAAGTAAGTGCTGTCAGTGCCGCCTGTAATTGCCATTTGAGCCAAGGCTGGATCTAGGCCATCAACGTTTACATAGGTTCTGGATTTGCAAGTAAATGCAAAAGCATCTTTATGTTTTTTGCGGGTAAACATAAAAGATGGAAGGGTGAGGTTTAATCCAACGTGAACGGATATAGGCTTTTTTAATTTTCGCCTAGTCATGAAATCATTTACAAAATCATCGCTGTTATTAAATGCTGGGTAATCGCCATACAACATAGTTCCTGTATGCTCCAGCGCTCGTTTTTGAAAGCCAAGATAATTGTTGGCAACACCAAGATTAAGACCAAAGACGGTTACATCCCATTTGCGGTGATTGCCTACAATGGAAGCGGGATTAACATCGATGCCATTTACTCCTGCAAAAGCAGAGTTAGCGAATCCAAGATAGTCTTGTGAGTAGGCGCTAATTGCCAGAAAAAAAGAAACTGAAAAAAGGAGTATAGATTTTTTTATTCTGTAAAACATTTTTCTAATGTAGTTTTCCGGATATCAGGTTCATGAATTCTTCTCTTGTTTTAGGGTCTGTTAAAAACTCACCAGTAAATGCAGAGGTTGTTGCTACGGAATTTTGTTTTTGGATTCCTCGCATTAGCATGCACAAGTGTTTTGCTTCTATCACCACTGCAACGCCATGTGGATTTAAAGTTTCCTGTATGCAATCGCGAATTTGAGTGGTTAATCTTTCTTGAACTTGTAAGCGCTGAGAAAAAGCATCTACTACGCGAGGTATTTTACTTAAGCCAACTATTTTGCCATTGGGAATATAGGCAACGTGCGCCTTGCCGAAAAAAGGTACTAAATGGTGTTCGCAAAGAGAATAAACTTCTATGTCTTTGATCAGAACCATTTGATTGTATTTTTCATTAAAAATCGCTGAGCGTAATAATTCTGCTGGATCAATACAATTGCCATGGGTGAGGAACTGCATTGCTTTGGCAACACGTTCAGGAGTTTTTTCAAGCCCCTCTCTTTTTACATCTTCACCAAGAAGAGTTAAAACTTCTTTATAATGTTCTGCTAACTTTTTGGTAACAGTTGGGTCGTATTCTTCCGTTTTTTTGTAGGTGCTCATGAGTTATTAGTTTCCAAAGTATTCTACGTAATTATTATCGGTTTCCTGAATTTTTACACTATGTAATTCGCATCCCAATTTATTGATGGGGTCTTTAATTTGATTCCAAATTTCAATGGCCAACGTTTCTGTTGAAGGGAGTTTTCCTTTCATGAAATCTACATCGAGGTTTATATTTTTATGGTCGAGCTTAGCAATTACCTTGCTGCGCACAATCTCGCTAACATCAGTAAGGTTTACTACAAAGCTGGTATCGGCATTTTGTTCGCCCTTCACAGTTACCCATAAATGGTAATTATGACCGTGCCAGTTTGGGTTTGCACATTTGCCAAATACTTCATGATTTTTTTCGGCCGACCAATCTTCGCGCGATAATTTATGCGCGGCAGAAAAATGCTCTTTGCGTGTGATATATATCATTTTATGCTGCTAAATACTGTTTTTTTAAGCGTCTTGATTTTGAGTCGCAAATATAAAAAACTCTACTCCATAAGCCCTCTTTCATTTGTATATTTGATGCATGAAAATATTGCTTGTTTCTGCAACAAAATTTGAAGTTTTACCTTTTGCAAAGATGCTTTCAAAGAAACAAGGAAATCTTTGGACTTGCAAAATAGGAATTCATAAAGTAGATGTACTAATTACAGGTGTTGGAATGACAGCAACTGCTTTTAGTCTTGGAAAATATTTGAATAGAAAATATGACCTTGCTTTGAATGTAGGTGTAGCAGGTTCGTTTAACAAGAAATTCCCAGTAGGATCTTTGGTGAATGTTGTAAGTGATTGTTTTGCTGATTTAGGAGCAGAAGATGGAAATAAATTTATTGCTGCTGATAAGTTGGGACTAGGCGTTTCCAATTTTCAAACAACAACGCCTATGCATTTTGGAAAAAACAAAATAAAATTATTGTCTGGGTTGCCTAAAGTAAACGGAATCACAGTGAATATGGTTCATGGTAATATTTCAAGTATTAAACGAATCGTGAAAAGTTTTAACCCTGATGTGGAAAGCATGGAAGGTGCGGCTTTTTTTTATGCTTGCAAAGAGAGTAATATTCCTTCACTACAAATCAGAGCTATTTCCAATATGGTTGAAAAGAGAAATAAAAAGAAATGGAATATGAATCTGGCAATTAAGAATCTAAATAATTATCTAGAGCATTATTTGTTATCGTTTTAGCTCTAAAAGTTCAGCCAGACCAAATTGTTGCACTGTTTTTTTCGAACTACAAAATCTAGGCTTATTTTTTAGGACTTGCAAAATCCATAACGCAGGTCCACTTTTCTTTTTTATGCTCTTGAATAGATACACCTACGTATTTCAAGTTTTTATCTAAAAGTGTTTTTCTGTGCGCAATGGCAGCTTGACCTTCATCAATCAATAAGTGAATTACAATAGATAAAGCATCTTGCTTGCCATAGTCGCAATTTTCTGCTGTTGATCCATAGACGGATTTAAATTGCAACATTCTTACCGCGTAACTTTTATTATCTGAAGTAAAGTGCCCCATTTTTCCTGACTTACCTGTGTCTTTTGCGTGGCTTTTAGCCTCCTCCGATAAATCTTCCTTAGGAGTAAGTATGTCCATGGGCTTAAATCGTGTGCTTAGATCGTTTGCTAGTGATCTGGTAAAAGAAGTAGGCTTTGTTTTGGTAGAGTCTATATAATGGGCATAATATGTTTTTTCAAATAGACTAGGGTTCATACGTACCAGGTTCGTGTAATACACCACTTTTTTTTCTTCATCGGTTAAGTAAGAAGCATCTTTTGCTGAATTTGCTTTTTCAAGAGTAGCAGCATCCCATTTGTCGAATGGAAAATCACCGCCAGGAAATTTAAAGCAAAATAATAATGTAGTGGTGGCAAGGAGTGCAAAAATCTTTTTCATATTTTTTATTTTTTAGGGTAAACCAATTCGCCATTAACAAAGGTATGTGTCACTTTTACGTTAGGAACTTCATCGATATTTATTTTCATGATGTCTTTTTCTAGGATTACAAAATCGGCTAACTTTCCTATTTCTATACTTCCTTTTTCATTTTCTTCAAAGTTGGAATAGGCAGCCCATCGGGTCATGCCTAGCAAAGTTTCTTCTCTGGTCAACGCATTTTCCATTTGAAAGCCACCATCCGGATATCCTTTTAAATCTTTCCTTGCAACCGATGAATAAAACGTGTACAAAGGATTAATATTTTCTACAGGAAAATCTGTGCCAAGCGCTACCATTCCAAATGCATTTAGCAAATCTTTATAAGCGTATGCTCCTTTTACTCTTTCGGGGCCCAGCCGATCCTTTGCCCAATACATATCGGATGTTGCGTGCGTTGATTGAACGGAAGGGATAATAGAATAGTCTTGAAATTTTTTAAAGTCGTTAGAGTGAATTACTTGTGCATGTTCTATGCGCCAGCGTTTATCATTTTTTCCTTTTAGTACATGTCCGTACAAGTCCAATAAAAATCGATCAGCAGAATCACCAATGCAGTGGGTGTTCATTTGAAAGCCGTTGGAATACATTTTTTGTGCGTTTTCAATAAAATATTCAGGCTTACTTAATAAGAATCCCTGTTGATCAGGTTTATCTTCATAAGGATGTAATAAGCATGCGCCCCTAGATCCCAAAGCGCCATCGGCATAAAATTTAAAAGAACAAACATTTAATCTATCAGTTTTATAAGTTCCGTGTGATAAATAATAATCTAAGTTTTCTTTATTATCAGTCAGCATAGCATACACTCTCATTTTTAGTTCTCCCTTGCTTTGTAGTTCGTCTATTAAATCTACAGTTTGCTTTTCCAAGCCAGCATCATCTACCGTTGTGATACCTACTTCGAAACAATATTTTTGTGCAAGCATAAGTGCTGCAATGGCTTCGGGGCGGCTTGAAGTAGGAATTTTATTTGCTACCAAATCAACGGCATTATCTACTAACACACCTGTAACATTACTGATAGAGCTCATTTCTCCTTTTATCGAGAGACCGGATTTATAATGTTCAATTTTACCGCCATCCACATTTGTTTCGTTAGTGATACCGGCTCTGCGTAGTGCTTCTGAATTAACTAATGCAGCGTGGCCATCTACTCTTTTTAAAAAAACGGGTGTGTTTGGAAATAAAGAATCAAGTTTAGTTTTGTCAGGAAATTCTTTTGTTTCCCAGTCGTTTTGATCCCAGCCCCGACCTGTAATCCATTCTCCTTTTTTAGTTTTAGCAAAATCTGTTACACGCTCAATTACTTCATTAAAAGAATTTGTGCCTACTAGATCAGCCTGATAAAGCCCTTTGCCATAATTATAAAAATGACAGTGTGCGTCTATAAATCCTGGGAATAGTGCTTTCCCTTGAGCGTTAAATTTTTCACCGTCAAATTCAGAGAAGATGGAATCGGAAGAGCCTACTGCAATAATTCTTCCATCTTTGATTGCAAAACATTCTGCTATAGAAAAAGTAGAATCGGCCGTATAAATTACGGCATTGTGAATAATAAGATCGGCTTTTTCTTTTTGTGATGAAGAACAAGAAAAGAAAATAACAGCAATTGCAAGAGAGAGTATTTTTTTCATTTTCATTTTCTGTTTACCACATAAGCATTAGCTTGTGCGGTAGGGGTTATTACTACATCGGCAATATTTACATGTGCTGGACGTGAAGCGGCCCAATAAATCACCTCTGCTATGTCATCAGCAGAAAGTGCTTTTATGTTTTCATAAGTTTTTTTGGCACGCGCTTCATCCCCTTTAAAGCGTACTAAGGAAAACTCTGTTTCTACTAATCCGGGGGCAATATTAGTAACACGAATGCCATGTTCAAGCATATCTAAGCGCATGGCTTTGCTAAGTGCATCTACTGCAAACTTGGTTGCGCAGTATACATTTCCATTGGGATATACTTGCTTGCCGGCAATGGATGCAACGTTGATAATGTGGCCGCTATTTTTTTTAACCATTAAAGGAGCAATGGTTCGAGTCATGTAAAGCAATCCTTTGATGTTGGTGTCAATCATGATTTCCCAATCATTAATATCTCCCTCTTGAATAGTGCTTAGTCCCGATGCAAGTCCGGCATTATTTAAAAGCACATCAATATTTTTCCATTCACCCGAAATGCTTTCAATATTTTTTTGAACGTCTTTTAAATTTCTAACATCAAAATTTAAACAGAGTGTTTTGATGTTGTATTTTTTTTGTAAGTCAGCCGCAAGTGCTTCCAGCTTCTCTTTTCTTCTGCCAGTTAAAATAAGGCTCCATCCGTTTTTTGCAAAAAGCTCGGCCGATGCTTTTCCGATTCCTGCAGTGACTCCTGTAATAAGTGCAATCATGATTATATATAGTAGATTCTTGTAATTAAAGTATTATTTAGTTTGATTAGTTTCTGAGAGCATTTTAATTTTTATTTTAAATGCTGCAAAAAGCAAAGTCATAAATGGGCTTACGTAATTGAATACAGCATAGCCCATGTAATCGAATGTGCTAACTCCTAAAACTCCAGACTGATATGCACCGCATGTATTCCAAGGTACAAGCACAGAAGTTACAGTTCCTGAATCTTCTAATGTTCGGCTCAAATTTTCGGGAGCAAGGCCTTTGTCTTTAAATGCTTTCGAAAACATTTTACCTGGAACAACTATTGCTAAGTATTGATCAGATGCCGTAACATTTAGTGCTAAGCAACTTGCAACAGTGCTGGCAAACAATCCAAAAATTGAAGAAGAAAGTTTAAGTAGTGAGTCGCTAATTCGTGCTAAAGCGCCAATCGCCTCCATGGCGCCTCCAAAAACCATAGCACAAAGTATGAGCCATATTGTGCCAAGCATACCTTCCATTCCCTTAGATGAAAAAAGGTCATTAAGTTCTGAGCTATTAGTTTGGATAGATGTTTTAATAGTAATTGCATTTATCACTCCCTTGTAGGCAGACTCGAAATTTAATGATTCAGCTCCCGTAATGCTAGCTACAACTTGAGGTTGAAATAGTATTGCAAAAATTCCTCCAAGTAAAGTGCCAATTAGCAATGCAATTAAAGGTTCGGTTTTGCGGATGATGAGTGCAATTACTATTAGTGGTACAAGAAACACCCATCCTGTAATATTAAAAGTTTCTTTAATGGATGCTAGAATATTGGCAGAATCAGCAGATCCAGTGGTAGAAATATTTAGCCCTAGTATTGTAAAAACTATAAGTGTTACTGCTAGCGTTGGAGCAGTAGTTAATACCATGTATCTGATGTGTGTAAAGAGATCTGACCCAGCCATAGCGGGTGCTAAGTTTGTAGTGTCAGACAAAGGAGACATTTTATCTCCAAAGTATGCTCCAGATATTACAGCGCCAGCTACCATTCCTACAGGCAGTCCAATGGTAGAGCCAATTCCTACCAAAGCAATACCTACCGTTGCTGAAGTAGTCCAGCTGCTTCCTGTTGCTATTGATATAATGGAGCAAATAATTACGGTTGCAGGTAAAAAGATAGTAGGGTTAAGTAATTGTAATCCATAATAAATCATGGCAGGAATAATTCCACTAATTAACCAAGTGCCGGAAAGTGCTCCTACAAGCAGTAGTATGATTATTGCTCCTGTAGTGGATCGCACATTATCCGAAATATGGTCGATAATTTTTTTGTAAGAAACTTTATTCCAAAATCCAACTACGGCAGCTACTGCGCCAGATATTAGAAGGATAAATTGGTTTGAGCCTGAAATTGCGGAATCCCCATAAACATTAACATTATATGCAAGCAATCCAATTAATATAATAACAGGTATGAGAGCTTCGTATAATGAGAGTTCTTTATTTTGGGTTATGTTAGTTTCCATGAGGGTGATAGATTGATATTTGGAATAGAAATACGAACAAATGTAGAAAATTTATCAGGCAATTATTTTTTTGAGAAATGGAAACTTGTTCAAGAGCTTTTGTTTGTCTAGGATCAATAATAATCCTATAGCTAAAAATGGCAGTGCGGGTATCTTATATCTTACTGCTGCACCCAGTATCGGAGTGGTAACGCCAACTAGTACGAAAAGCATGATGGTAATAGTTAAGCAGAAATATAATAAATGCCTGTTGGGAATATTTCGATAGCAGAAAAAAATACAAATTAGGGCAAAGAAGACAAGAAAGCTGTTTTCAAGAGCCGCTAAAATCATAAAAGGTTTTTTTGCCTCGTATAGGAATGGACGAAAAAAAATATTTGAAAAAGCAGCAGGAGCATTATTTACGATGCTTAAAAAAGAACCGTTGAGCATAGGGATTTTTATGTAACTGCCCGCTGCTGCTTGATCGTAAAATACCCAATAGGTATTAGTATCGCTGGAATGCTCAATGTAGGTGCTATCTAAAAATGTTTGCAGATCCCAGGATACATACGAGACTCCTGAATTTATTTTGCAGTAACCTGGCTTATCGGCAATGGGAGTTATTCGGTTCTCGGTTTTGGGGTCTATATAAACAAACCTATTTATTTGATGATTTGCTAAGTAGCTTCCTCCCTGCGCCATATTAACAGCCTGACGTTGTTTTTCCATCAGCATAAATGGAAAATCGTAATTTGGAATTAAGAGCCCGGCTGTGAAATAAGATATAAGGACAACTAAGTATTTTAATTCTGAATATTTATTTTTTGATTTAGAAATCCATAAGTGGGCCATCATAGCCGGCAGAATAATAAGTACTATATATAGTTTAGTGATAGATAAAAATGCGAGCGATATCAGCAGCAATATAAAATGAATAATGTTAAATTTTTCGGATATAATCCTAAAGTAATAATAGATGCTCATCCCCAAAGAAAACAGTATCAAGCCTTCTTTTAAAACTCCAGATCCCCAAAAAAGTACAGAGGGCAGTAGGAATACTGCTGCAAAAAGTTCTTTGCTCTTATCTTTCAGATAAACAGAAAAAGCCTTGAAGATTCCCATTAATCCCATTGTGGAAAGGAAACACATGAATACCGTGTGGACATGATAGCTTCCAAAGGAAAAAATGTGAATCAACGCATTAAAGCGTATAAGTGTTCTGTTTTCATTATACAAGCCTTGGTTAAACTCCCTGGACCAATGCCGCATATCCTGATAGTAGTGTAGCAGGGAAGGGTCGTTTATTCCCAAAAGCATTTTGAAATAATCCATTGGATTAGTAAATAGAGAGTCGTAAATAACTTTTCCATCGTCAAAATATTTAAAAATATCCGCAGTTAATCGGTCGGTATACAAATGGGTGTAAATAAGCCATAGCATGGTACCGGCAATTATCTTGATGATAAAAACAGCTGATACAATTTTACGGGAAATTTGATTGGAATGAAAAAAAGATAATTTCTGAATTATCAGAACAAAAAGTAGGGTGTATGCAATACTTACTATTACTCCTAACATGAAGTAAAGATATACTAATACATTGCTCTTCAAAATGACTTATTTTTGTGCGCAATCAATACCATGAAGAAGAAAGTTTTTCTATCTGTTACCAATGACCTTACCTCTGAGCAGCGAGTTCATAAGGTGTGTTTATTTTTAGTTCAAAATGGGTTTGAGGTGACGATGGTTGGCAGAAGGCGCAGAAAGAGTTTGCCGCTAGATAAGAGGACGTACCAAACAAAAAGACTTTTCCTTTTTTTTGAAAACGGGCCATTGTTTTATGCCGAGTATAATTTTAGGTTGTTTATTTATTTGTTATTTAATAAAGCAGATATATTAGTTGCAAATGATTTGGACACGCTGCTTGCAAATTTCCTAGCATCAAAAATTAAGGGTAGTAAATTAGTGCACGATAGTCATGAATACTATACCGGTGTTCCGGAGTTGGAAGGAAGGCCAGTTGTGAAAAAAGTATGGAAAAACATTGAGCAGTATATTTTTCCAAAACTTTCATTTATATATACGGTTAATGATTCAATTGCCAAGCTCTATGAAGAAGAGTATGGCGTGAGCGTAAAAGTAGTGCGCAACTTCCCGGTTCTCATAAAAGATAAAAACTGCACGGCAAAGTCAAAAAAAGAATTGAGAATACCAGAAGCGGGAAATATAATTTTATATCAAGGCTCTATTAATGTAGACAGGGGTTTGCTTGAAGCTGTTGAGGCAATGCCATACACGCACGATGCAACTTTACTTATTGTGGGAGATGGTGATATATTGGACGAAGTGAAAAGGAACGTAAATAATCTTCAGTTAAATGATAAGGTTGTGTTCTGTAAGAAAGTTCAATTTGAAGATTTGTGGAATTATACAGCTCACGCAGATTTAGGAATTTCACTTGATAAGGACACCAATATAAATTACAAATATAGTTTGCCAAATAAAATATTTGATTTTGTGCATGCAGGAGTGCCTGTATTGGCTTCAAATCTGGTAGAAATAAGAAAGATATTTTCAAAATATGAAATAGGATTACTCATTGATAGTCATGATCCAAAACATATTGCAGAGCGAATGCAACTCATGCTCAGCGACTTAGAAAGACGAAAAGTGTGGATCGAAAATGCTAATCTAGCTTCCAATGAGCTTTGTTGGCAAAATGAGGAGAAAGTGCTTCGAGATTTTTATCTTTAATACAGCCTAAAATATTTAAAAGATGTTAGTAAATGGTGTGCAAATAGTACTATGAAAACTTTATATTTGAACCTCACTTTTACAAGTATAAAATATGTCTGCCATCGCAAAAGAAAAAGAAATTGAGGTTACAGTTGAAACAGCTAAAGAGCTTGGTTTATTACCTGAAGAATTCGAAAAGATTAAAAAAGTGTTGGGCAGAACCCCCAATTTTACGGAGCTAAGTATTTACTCGGTCATGTGGAGCGAACATTGCTCGTATAAAAATTCTATTAAGCTTTTAAAAACGCTTCCTAAAGAAGGAAAAAATATTTTAGCAAAAGCAGGAGAAGAAAATGCTGGACTAGTAGATATTGGAGGTGGTTTAGCTTGTGCTTTTAAAATAGAGTCGCATAACCATCCTTCTGCCATTGAGCCTTATCAGGGTGCAGCAACGGGTGTAGGAGGAATTAATAGAGACATTTTTACCATGGGTGCACGCCCCATTGCGCAGTTAAACTCGCTGCGATTTGGAGATATTAAATTAAATAAAACTAAGTGGTTGGTGAAGGGTGTGGTAAAAGGTGTAGGTGATTATGGAAATGCTTTTGGCATTCCAACCGTTGGTGGAGAAGTTTTTTTTGATGAGTGTTATAATGTAAATCCATTGGTAAATGCCATGAGCGCTGGTATTGTGAAAGTGGGAGAAACGGTTTCGGCAACATCACATGGAGTTGGAAACCCAGTCTATATTGTTGGTTCTGCAACTGGAAAGGATGGAATACATGGAGCTGCGTTTGCATCTAAAGATATTACAGAAAATTCTGCCGATGATCTTCCCTCAGTTCAAGTAGGAGACCCATTTCAAGAAAAAATTCTTTTAGAAGCAACGTTGGAAGTTGTAAAAACAAATGCGTTAATTGGAATGCAGGATATGGGAGCAGCGGGAATAACTTGTTCTACCTCAGAAATGTCGGCAAAGGGAGAGCATGGCATGAAAATTAATTTGGAAAAGGTTCCATTGCGTCAACAAAATATGACTGCGTGGGAAATCCTTTTGAGCGAGTCACAAGAAAGAATGTTAATGGTTATTAAGAAAGGACAGGAAAAGGCAATAGAACAAATATTGGAAAAGTGGGATATTCCGTACGCAGAAATTGGCGTTGTTACAGATACGAAGCGTTTGGAATACTTTATGAATGGAGAACTTATTGCAGATGTGCCTGCAGAATCATTGGTGCTAGGAGGAGGTGCGCCCATCTATACACGCGAAAGTAAAGAGCCTGCTTATTTTTCCGAGTCTAAAAAGTTTTCTGCCGAAAAAATTAAAGAACCTAAAGATTTAAAAGAAGTTGCAAAGTTTTTGCTTTCACACCCCAACATAGCATCTAAGCGTTGGGTGTATCAGCAATACGACTCTATGGTTGGAACGGTAAATCAAAGCACCAATTCTCCTTCGGATGCAGCTATTATAAATATTAAAGATACAGACAGAGCTATTGCTTTAAAAGTGGATTGCAATGCACGATATGTATATGCCGACCCAGAAAAAGGAGCAGCCATTGCAGTTGCTGAAGCAGCGCGTAACATTGTTTGTTCCGGTGGCGAGCCATTGGCAATTACAAACTGTTTGAACTTTGGAAATCCCTATAATCCTGAAGTATATTGGCAGTTTACAGGTGCGATTAAAGGAATGGGGGCCGCTTGCAAAAAATTTGGCACACCAGTTACAGGAGGTAATGTGAGTTTTTATAATCAATCTTCTTACGAAGGGCCAGTATTCCCAACACCAACTATTGGAATGTTGGGATTGGTAGAAAAGAAAAACATAATGACTCTAGATTTTAAGCAAGAGGGAGATTTGATTTATGTGATTGGAGAAATGCGTGATGATATGGCATGTTCTGAATATTTATATTCTTATCATAAAGTAAAGCTTTCGCCAGCACCTTTTTTTGAGTTAGATGAAGAGCATAAAGTACAACAAGCAGTAAATGCTGTTATTAAAAAAGGCATGCTTCAGTCTGCGCACGACTGTTCCGATGGGGGCTTATTCGTAGCCCTGGCGGAATCTGCAATTCATAGCGGTAAAGGATTTGACATAAGCACCGATGAATCTATTCGCACCGATGCATTTTTGTTTGGCGAGGGGCAGAGCAGAGTAATAGTAACTGTACGTCCCGGAAATGAAGATGCTTTTTTACATGAAATGATGAAGCGAGATGTAGATTTTTCAGTTCTTGGTGCAGTGATGGGGAAAGAAATGATTGTAGATGAAGAATCATTTTTTAAAGTGGACGAGGCTGCTGCTTTGTATAATAATTCTTTAGGTGCACTTCTAACTTAAATCAGATTATTCATTACATAATTGATAGCACACATTGAATGTAAAATGAAAAATGTTTTCATTCTAACTTTTATTTTTTTCTCTTTTTTCTGGAATTCTGCTCAGGTGATGTGTTACTCCCAAAACACACATGTAAATTCTCTTCACATAGCGAAGCAAAAGGAAAATGCTGGCGATTACCAAGAATCCATAGAAGAGTGCACTAAAGCTATTTCACAAAAAGCTGATTATGACTCTGCTTATTGCCTTCGCGGCATTGCCTATTTGAAATCTGGAGACTTGAAAAATGCTGTAGATGATTTTAACAAGGCAATAAAAATAAATTCAAAATATGCTGATGCTTTTTTTTACAGAGGAATAACAAAAGCTACTAAGCAAGATTTGATTGGAGCTGTAAAAGACATGAGTAGAGCGGCTGAACTAGATCCTCAAAACCCGAAGATATATTACAACAGAGCCATTGCAGAAGCATACATGGGTGACTACAGTGATGCCATAGATGATTTAGGGAAGGCCATTGAACTTAAGCCCGATTATACAGAAGCTTATTATAGTAGAGCTTATTGGCAAGACGTCAGTGGTAGTTACTATGAAGCAATAGCCGACTATAAAAAAGTTACCGAACTAGATCCTAAAAATATAGAAGCGTACATTGGAATGGCAACCGTTAAGTATATGAACAAGGAAAAAGAATCTGCCTGCGAAGATTTGAGTAAAGCTATTAAAGTGGGCAGCATAAAAGCCGAAGAATTAAGCAATGTATTTTGTAAGTAAATGAATGCAACTATTACCATAAAGAAATTTTTCAGAAACATAGCAGCTTGTGTTGTGTTAAGTATTTCTCCAATTCTTACTTTCTCTCAGTTTACAATTACGCAATCCATCTCCAATGTGCTATGCTCAGGAGATACTACCGGTTCAATTTCGGTAAATGTTTCGGGAGGTCTGTTGCCTTATACTTACCAATGGCTGCCGGATGGGCAGACTACCCCCTCAATTTCATTTTTAGGAGCAGGGACCTATTCTCTTATTGTAACGGATAATGCCTTAAAGGATTCAACATTTGTATTTCAAGTGTTAGAGCCATTACCCATTGACGATGGAGAGCAGATTAGTTCTCCATTTTGTACCAACAATGGAAATATTGTCCTTTTGCCAGCCGGAGGAACTAATCCTTATTCTTTTGCCTGGAGCACAGGTCATACCACCCAAGTTGTAGCACAGGCAGTTGCAGGCGCGTACTCTGTAATAATAACGGATGCAAATAATTGCTCTGCAAGTTTTGCTTATACTTTAGAGGAAGAAGGATGTTTCGTAAAAGCTGATCCATATTTTACTCCTAATGGAGATGGATTTAACGACACTTGGTTTATTGCAAACAGTCAGTTTTTTCCGGATGCACACTTAATAATTTTTGATAGATGGGGGACGAAAGTGTTTGAGCATAAAGGAACTTACGAAGGTTGGGATGGGAAAAGCTACTTAGGATTACCTGTGCCTGATGCAGTGTATTACTATTTTTTTTATCAGGATAAAGATGATAAGCAGAAGGCTTCAAAGCGAGGAAGTGTTACTGTGGTGAGATGATAGTTATTAGTTAATAGTTAATAAGTGAGAACAAAAAGAATATGGAAAATAAATATTTAATTTGATGATAAAGAATTTGGTCATTTTTATTTTCTGTTCCCTTTTGGCTAATGGCTATTCGCTTTTATTAGCCCAGCAAACTCCTCAGTACACGCAGTTTATGTTAAATAATTACGGCATTAACCCTGCTGCATGCGGGGCATACAATAATAAGTTAGATGCATTGGTAGGTATGCGTAGGCAATGGGTAGGATTTGAAAATATGCCTGTAACATCTTTTATTAATTTGACAACTTATTTTGGAAGGCGAGGAGGGGGATTGAACTCTGGATGGCATGGCGCAGGGTTTGCTTGGCAAGGAGATAAGATGGGCGCTAAAATTAAAGTAGATGATTTTTATGGTTCTTATACTTATTTAAAAAGAATGGCGAGGGCAGGTTTTATTTCATTTGGAATGGCAGTTGGCGCAAAGCGGTACGGACTAAGAATAAATGACCCATTAGATCCAGTACTTTCCGCAAGGAATGTTTGGCTTTATCCTGATTTTATTCCGGGCATAAAATTTTTTAATAGCGTTTGGACCTTAGATTTATCTGTAAGGCACTTATACAAATACAATGTTAAGCAGGGTTCTAGTATGATAGGCTCCCCAACTAAGTTGCAGCCTCATTTTTATTTTTCTGCTTCGCGTAAGTGGTGGCCCAAACCACATTTGTTGGTGCTGCAATCGTTGCAAGTGAAATATAATGTTGCCACGTTGCCATCATTTGATTACAGCATGGTTGCCTATTTAAATAAAAATTTTGCAGTAGGCGGAATGTATAGGCACTTTGATGCCATAGCTGCCATTGTTCAATATAGGTTTGATAAATTAGTGATTGGTGTATCGTACGATTTTAGTATTGCCCCCTACCGAGTAGGGTTTGCAAATACCCAGGAGTTTATGTTAGGGCTTTCGCCTTCCCCATTTAGCAGTGCCGATGATATTGGAGGATTTAAAACGGCCCAGTGTCCTACGTTTCATTATTAATTTAGAAGAAGGATTCCCTAATAAATTTGGCCAACTGTTGCGCATCGATTTTGTCAATAGGGTGCGGAACTCCTTCCAGTATTGCTATTTTCCCATTTGGTAAAAAGTTGCAAACCATTTCTGATTCTTTGATACTTACCATGGTATCTAATTTTCCAATGCCAATAGTTACTTCGTGATTTATTTTTTTAAAATCATCATTCGTGATTGCTTTTCCTTCAGATAATCCTTTCATGAGTTGTGAGGTTTTATTTACAACCTCTTTCCAATTTTCCGAAGAATGTTCTTTTTTTAGTTTTTCGGCAAACTGCGGAATTTTTTCTTCAATCTTTTCGGGATTAAGCATTTTAATTTCTTTTAATGCAGATTCAGGACTCCATTCAAATTTAGTGCCCAGTGTTACAATTTTATTTATTCTATTAGGGTATTCTAAGGCAGAATTTAATGCTACATATCCACCCATGCTATAGCCAAATATATTTACTGAGTTTATTCCTTTGGTATCTAGCAAGCCAATCACATTTTGTGTGAATAGTTGAATTGAAAAATCATTGTTGGATATTAATCCGTCATGCCCTTCAAAATTTAAAGTTATAATTTCAAAATCCGAATTCAGAAGTGGAATAAGAGCTTCGAATTGTTTTGCGCTGCCCAGTGCGCCATGTAGTAGGAGTAATTTAGATTTCATGCTCAGATTATATTTGTTTTAATGAGTTATTGTTAAATAAATATACTACTCTTTGTGTTTCTTTGTCCGATCCTAAGCTTCCTATCGAAAAGGACTCTCCGAAGGAGACCTACGGAGATTTAGAGACCCTTTGAGACTTTGTGCCTTAGTGGCGTATTTTTTGCCACAAAGGCGCTAAGACACGAAGTTTCACAAAGTTATTTTTATGTATCTGTTACATATTTATAGTCTGATTTACTAATGAAGCTAATAACTTACTTTTGTAAAGTGAAAAACTTTATCAAAAGGATTCTTCATTTTATTAAGCGCTTCTTACTTTGGTTTTTTGCAATAAGCATTTTATCGGTAATTGTATTTCGTTGGCTACCAATTCCAATTACTCCTTTTATGGTTGTGCAGGGAGTAAAGCAAATTGCTGATGAAAAAAGAATATTTAGATTTAAAAAAGATTGGGCTTCAATAGAAAATATTTCTCCCAATCTTCAATTGGCAGTTATGTGCTCCGAAGATCAAAACTTTTTAAGCCATCATGGGTTTGATTTAGATGCTATTGAAAAAGCATTACAACATAACGAGAAAAGCAAACGCAAGCGTGGAGCAAGTACAATCAGTCAGCAGACTGCCAAAAATGTTTTTCTTTATGACGGCAGAAACTGGATTCGAAAAGGATTGGAGGTATATTTTACTTTTTTAATTGAATTAATATGGAACAAAGAGCGAATCATGGAGGTTTATCTAAACGTAATAGAATTTGGCGATGGTATTTACGGAGTAGAAGCTGCTTCTCAGCAATATTATAAAACATCAGCAAAAAAAATTACACGGAGCCAAGCCGCTTTGTTAGCAGCAGTATTACCTGCGCCCAGAAAATATTCCGCCATTAAGCCTAGTAGCTATATATTGAAGCGCCAATCTTGGATATTAAACCAGATGAATAATTTGGGCGGTGAATTAGTTTATTAATGGTTGATGGAATTATTTCTATATAGTTAATAAAAGTATAGAACTATGAAAAAAACTATCTAACTTTTTACGTTGGTAATTTTTACAATACTTACAATGGATGCCATGGCGCAGCTTGATAAGGGAAGTTGGATGGTTGGGGGAAATATGGGCTTTCAATCTGCAAATAGCCGCAGTACTTTTTATATTAATCCCAATATTGGATATTTTTTTGCTAATAAACTTGCAGCGGGAATGGCATTTTCATATTATAATGCTTCGACTTCTTTAGTAAGTGTGGGACCCTTTATGCGCGCCTACGTAAAAATAAACGCGGTATCGCTTTTTCTGCATTCTCGTTTTGTATACACCAATACTACTACCGGCAGTATTAAAAATGATCAATTTGGTTTTGGTGGTGGCCATGGTGTTGGAGTCTTCTTAAATGAATACGTAGCGCTAGAAGGTTTGTTGGATTATTGCATTCCGGATTTAGGGGACAGCAAAAATTCCTCGCTTGGATTTAATATAGGGCTGCAGATTTATTTCCCTAAAAAATAATTTTCATAAATTGTAAAAAACACGCAGAGCCAGTGTGTGCTGAAGTTTCATCTTAGGGTTTTCGCCAATGTTTATTTTTTCAACAGAAGGTGAATAAACCAGCTGCATGTTCCAGTTTGGATTAGCAGCAATATCTACACCCAATCCAGCAAAAGCTCCAAGCCCCATTCCTGTTAGGTATTTAGCTCTGTACGTTGTATAAAATGATTGAGTATAGTATGTTCCTAAATCAATATGAAGGTTATTGATTGCAAGGGAGTTTCCTAAATATTTTGTAAAATTTATCGAAGGGCCTCCTTCAACAAAAAAATTTACAATATCATCATCCCCGAGAATTTTTCGGTAACCAGTTTGAATAGTTAGTCGTTGTTCGTTGCCTTTAATTTCAAAAGCCTGAATATTTTGATAGCCCGGTTGTTGAGGGCCAATGGGTGGGGTGGTAATAACAATAGAAAAATTTCCCGTTAACGAAAGTCGGATTGCGTTAACGTTTAAAAGCAAGGCATCTTTTTTTGAAACCGGGAAACTCAGCTGTAAGCCAAGCACAAAAGCGGGATTGTATTTCACTCCTTGGGGCATATCGGTTTGGTCAAACGACCATTCGCCAGGGTTTACGCCTAATGCCTCTGCAATTTGATCGGATTGACCAAAGCCTCCACCATATTCCACCACAATTCTGCGGTACATGAAGCTGTTGATGAAATTATTTTTTTTTCCTTCCTGGTCGTACCCGTACCCATCGTAGAGCGTAGTAGAATATTTATTTGCAAAAAGGGATCCAACCAAAAGCCCGGCTTGAAATTTTATTTTCTTTTTTTTAGGCTTTTCGCTCTCATCTTGTGAAAAAGAAAAGTTTGTGAATGATAAGGAGAGAAAAATAAGTAAACTGTAAACTTTCATCCGATTAATCTGCTACTATTTTTATAATTTGTTGCCCCGATGCAGTGTTTATTTTTAGAAAATATATCCCGGAAGGCATATCTGCTCTTTCTATTTTCACTGATGAATTGTTTGAGGAAATCTGTTGAAGTCGTTTTCCTAAGACGTTGTAAATCTCCACTTCTATTTCAGATAAAGAAAGATTCGGACTGTTGAGCGTGCAAGTGATTTGCTCACTAAATGGGTTGGGGTAAGCTGTAAATTTTATTTGATTGCTGGTTTGTTCCAATCCGGTTGTTAATACACAGTTCCATATTGCTCGCCATCCGGGTTTTTGTATGCCGTTATCAGATGCCCAACGTAAAGTTATTGCCCCTCCTGTCGAGTTTATAGTGCCGGGCGAATTTGTTCCGGTGTAAGCACCTATTAGTGTCGAAGAAGCAGATGGCCCATCATAGATCCAAAGCGTGTCAAAATTTAATTCTACATCAAATGCAGAAAATGCAAGAGTGAGAGATGTGGCGCCAGAAGGAGCGATCGTGTAGGTGTAGTTTTCATTGTCGAAATAATCTCTGCCCGGTCCGCCCATGTCAAATAGCGTATCGGAGCAGGGAACTGTTCCGCAATCCGATAATTTTTCCCGTATCCGGTTCCAGAAATCTGTATAACCATCATCGTATCCCAGTGCCCAAATTCCTATTCCTCCTATCCCAAACTGATTGACAATATCCAATCGTTTTCCAAGGCTGTAGCCGTTGTTGATGAAACATTGATTCCAGTTTCCGGTGTTGAATGCAAAATATGGTACGTATGCTAAGGGATCCCATTGCTGATTTATATAATTTCCGCTCGTATTATTTTTAACGAAACTAAAAGTACGCGTAGTGCTGTTTGGTGGAGTAAGCACGGCTGTAGGTATAGAAGCGGAGGTAGTAACATACTCTCGGCCATAATAGGGGAGGCCAAGCAGCAATTTTGCTCTTGGAACATTTTTATTCAGGTAATAGGTTATAGACTTGGTGAGGGTATATTTATATCCAGGATCAAAATTGTATAGCGGATCGGTAGGGCCCGCAGTTGTGCTTCCGTTCCAGTAATAATCGTAACCCATAATGATAAACAGATCTACATAGCCTACCATGGCATTTACATTGTAAACTGCACTCCAATCCACAGCAGGAAGAGCAATTGAAATCTCGGAGCCAGGCAAGGCGGCATGCATTTGGTTGCAAAGATCTATCATAAATGCGGTGAAGTTTGCGCTTTGCGACAGAGGCACCCCTTCAAAATCAATGTTACACCCGCTGCCACCACGCTGCTGAACCATTGATATAATATTTGTGATAAACGCTTGCTTTGCTGTTGCGCTTCCTAAAAAAGTTGCATGATTGCTGAACAGTGTGGCGCACAAACTTACCTTAACCCCATTGGCCTTTGCAGCTGTAACAGCAGCATCGGTCATCCAAGCATGGGTGGTGCTTGCATTTCCTGTGCTTGCATCTACCTCGTAGGAAAAATGGCATAGATCTGAGATTAGATTCCAGTCGTAATTCTGGTACGCGCTTCCCATCCAGTAGGGATTCCAGCCATATACTTTCTTATTCAGGTTACAGGCAAAGGCTAAAGTTGTTTTTTCGATTCTTTCTGCTTTGCCATCCTTATGATAGCGTAGCGAATCCCACAGGTTTTCTGATTTCAGATCGTAGTTTGAGTAATATAGGGATTGCTCCTGATGAACAGATATGAAACTACCTTGCGAAAAGGCATGTTCCGCTGAAAAAAACATGAAGAGATAAAAAAGATACTGTTTCAATTGAAAGAAAATAGAATTAGCAAAGATAAGAATTATATTTATTTTTGTAATTAACACAGCAACATGTCAAAGCCTTCAGCCAAAGAGTTAATCAGCAAAGCATTAAAAGAGAGATCCTCTCTCAAGCAAGATGTTTTTCAGAACAATATTCGAATATTTAAAGAATTGAAATCTGTTATTAAGGAGGTGGTTAGTGAAGTGAAAGATCAATCCGAGCGAATTGATAAGCGAATAGTTGTTGACTCCAGAGAAAAAGGCCCTTTTGAAATTGAATTAAAAGTTGCTGGCGATGTGTTGTTTTTTCATATGCATACTAATGTTTTTGATTTTGATAAAAGCCACCCTATGTGGAAGACCTCCTACGTGCGAGAAAATCCTTCGCGTGCCTATTGTGGGATGATTTATGTATATAATTTTTTAGCAGATTCGTTCAAGTATAACCGTGGAGGCGATGTAGGTTATATGATAGCACGACTATTTACTAATAAAGAAAATCATTATTTTGTAGAAGGCAAAAGGCAGCTAGGCTTTTTGTATAATGACTTTCCAAACAAAATATTAGATAAACAATCGTTGAAAAATATAGTGGAATCCTCCATTTTATATGCTCTTGATTTTGACTTACTTAGCCCACCATTTGAAGAAATGCAAGAGGTTAGTGTTTCGCAGATACTTGAAGCCAGCGAGAACATGCGTGTTAAGACAGGCAAACGCTTAGGCTTCCGCTTTCAGGCAGATTCGGATCAGATAGATTAAGATAGTACAAGGTGCCAATTACTAAGTACTAAGTATTAGCACTTGGAAGCTATTTTTTTTTATTTTCGCACTCCCTTTTAGCTGTTGTTTGATTTAAAAGGAAAATTGTTCATTAGAGATTGGTTTTATTGTTTTCGGCTGTTAAATCCGAAATCTGCAATTATCAATCTGAAATTATTAGGCCCATTCGTCTAGGGGTTAGGACGCCAGGTTTTCATCCTGGAAACAGGGGTTCGATTCCCCTATGGGCTACTAAATAAACCCTTGATTTCATTTGAAGTCAAGGGTTTTTTTTCTTGTGCTGTGGCAGCACCTGACGGCATTACAACCTTTTCTTAAATCAAGATAATATTTACTTTGGTTGAAAGTACTGAACTAGCACTCCCCCTTATTTTCCCTGTCACGGGCATGGTGTATTCAAAGTTGCTGCTTGATGCAACGGGAATATGCGCGTTGCCTGTAAGGATGCCGTGGCTAGGGTCAAGGCCAATCCATCCTGCTCCAGGCAGGTAGGCTTCTAGCCAGCCATGAAGCTCAGGTTCATTTTTTTCATCGGGAATAAAAAAGTATCCACTCACAAATCGAGCGGCTATTCCAATTTGTCGTAATAGTTGAATTTGCATCCAGGCAATATCTCGGCATGAACCTTTTTTAAGTTCAAATGTTTTATCGGGCTCAAACGGTGATCCTACTTCTCGGTATTCTACCGTAAAGTCTGCATGAATATTTTTTGTAAGTGCAGTAAGAAAGTCGACTGTATTTGATTTAGTGTTTTTGATTATTTCTTCACTGTATTTTAAAAGTTTATCCGACACATTCAAAATTGCTAGAGCAGACGAAAGAATATTTTTTAAGGATGCCGAATATTGAAAGGGTATTTCTAAAAATTCTGCTGGGTAAAGAATGAAGTTGAATGGGTTGCGTTCTTTTACGGCTACAACAGATTCGGCCACTACAGTAAATTTATTTTGCATTCCATCAAACCAACATAATTGCACCTGATTGTTTTCTGCATCCAGATGCTCGGAAATTCCGGTAGGAGTAGGGGATACCTGTACGTTAAACGACTCCAGTGTGTTAGCGGGAGTTGTTTGTGGTTTGAGCCTTAAGTAATGTGGTTCAAGAAACACATCATCGCTAAACTGATAATTAGTCTCGTGAATTATTTTGTATTTCATAAATGTATAATATTCAGCAATAAATTTTTTCTTTTTATTTGGCTACAGGCAAAAACTTAGTCATTAGATCGTCTGGCAAGTTATGTATGGAATCACTTAGCATCTTGCCCCAAAGATTTGCCATTTCTATTAATTCGTCTTTGGAATATCTTTTTTCAATAATGTTAAAGGAGTCTTTGGCATAATAAACTACATCTATGGGATAGTCCACATCATTGGCACTGATGCGTGTTGCCTCAAATGATAGGAAGCCAGCTTTCAATCCAAATTTTAAAGTAGAATCGTAACTAACTGCACGATCCAAAATAGGTTTTCCATAGCCGTTATTACCAATAATTACAAAAGGCGAGCCTTCAGAAACTTCTACCCAATTTCCTTCGGGGTATAATAAAAATAATTTATGCTCTTCATCATCTTTTAATTGTCCGCCTACAATGGCAAAAAGATTAAAGCTTAATCCAGCATCTTTTAACGAATCTTTGTCTTCGTTAGCAGCCTTTTTAACCTGCGCGGCAAAAGCGTTTACAGCTTTATAAAGTTTGTTGTAAGATTCATCGTTCTCGTCAATGGTTTCTTTAAAATAAGTAATTGCCTTATCTCGTACGGATCGCAAGCCGGAAGTCATAATAAAAAAGGAATGCTTTTCCTTATTCACTGTAAAAACTTTTTTGGCCTGCGTAGTTTCGTGTCCCGATGTGATGCGTGTGTCAGAGATTCCTACGAATCCTGTTTTTAATTTCATGCCAAGGCAGTATGTCATATATCTTTAAATTAATTAAATTATTTTTTGTCAATTACATCATCAAAAGAATAGATTGTGTCAAAGATAATGGCAGAAACGTCATTTAGCTTTCCTTGAAAATTTTCGAGATACTCGTGAAGCCCGCTAGTAAATATATTGTTTACATCCGCAAATTCTAATTGAGAGCGTAACATGCCTAGTTGTTTTTCGGAATTGTTTGAATTTCCCCCATTGCTTCCGGATATCTTCTTTAAAGATTGTTCGGCATTAATTAAGCATCGAAGCATGGATCGGGGAAATTCTTTATCCAGTATCAAAAAATCTGCAATACCTTGTGAAGTTAACTTGCCATTTTTTTTACGGTACATATCATACGCACTGACTGATTTTAACAAGGCAGACCACTGTACTAAATCAAGCGGTGATCCTACTGCTTCGGGTGCAGGCAAAAGGATATGGTATTTTACATCTAACACTCTCGATGTTTTATCGGCACGCTCTATCATCTGACCAATTTGCCCGAAGTGATATGCATCGGTTCTTGAAATAGTGGCTGCAAAAATTCCGTAGAGCAATTGGCAGCCTTTTTTGATTTCAATAAAAAATGTTCGAGGATATTTTCGTTGCCAACTTTTCTTTTCCTTGCCCTCTTTAACTAGGTAAAACAAATAATTTATTTGCTCCCATACTTCTTTGGTTATTTCCGGACGTATGGCACGCGCATTTTCACGTGCATTTAGGATGCAGTTATATATTGAGTTTGGGTTATTTTCATCAAAGCCAAGAAAGTAGATGGCTTTATTTTTGTCTATTTTACCGTGTAATGATTTGTATAATTCCCAGTCGCCTGTTGTGACTACCAGTGGTTTCCACTGCTCCGAAACATCGGGAGGAAGTTCTAGCGATAGGTTAAAGTTCACATCCATAAATCGAGCATAGTTTTCCACCCGTTCGATGTAACGATTCATCCAGTATATAGAATCTGCAACTCTGCTTAACATTTTTACAAATTATTATTTCCTAACACCCAGGTATCTTTACTGCCACCACCTTGCGATGAATTAACTACGATGGATCCTTGCTTTAGCGCCACCCGAGTTAATGCTCCCGGAATTATTTTAATTTCTTTTCCATACAATACATACGGACGTAAATCTACATGCCTTCCTTCAATAGCACCACCCGATAATGTTGGTACGCGCGAAAGGTTTATCATAGGTTGAGCAATGTAATTTCGTGGATTCTTTTTTATTTTTTTAATAAATTCAGTTTGTTCCTTCTTAGTAGATTTTGGACCTATCAGCATTCCGTATCCTCCTGAAGCATCGGTTTGTTTAACTACGAGATTCTTAATGTTGTCGAGCACATATTTTAAATCTTTTTCCTCATCGCAAATGAAAGTTTGAACATTTGGTAATATAATATCTTCTCCTAAAAAGTATTTTATAATTCGAGGTATGTATGCATACACTGCTTTATCATCTGCTACACCGGTGCCGGGTGCATTTACCAAAACCACATTACCTTTTTGGTAGGCTCTAAATAATCCGGGGGTGCCCAGCATAGAATCTTTTCTGAATACTAATGGATCTAAATAGTCATCATCAATCCTTCTATAAATAACATCTACACGTTGAAGCCCTTTCGTAGTTATCATGTATACAAAATCATTTCTTACTACTAAATCTCTACCTTCAACAAGTTCTGCACCCATCTGTTGTGCTAGGTAGGAGTGCTCAAAATAGGCAGAGTTATTAATGCCCGGACTTAATACCGCAATGGTGGCAGGATGGTTGGGAGAAAGTGAATCAAGCATATCGCGTAACACATGCGAATAGTCATACACCGTACGAACATTTAGTTTTTCGAAAAGCTCAGGAAAGGTACGTTTTAATATTTCCCTGTTTTCCAACATGTACGAAACGCCCGATGGGCAACGCAAATTATCTTCAAGCACATAAAACTGTCCATCATCCCCTCGGATTAAATCTGTACCCGTTATATGACACCAAACATTCTCGGGTGGTTTTAGACCAATACACTGCTTTAAATAAGTAGTGCTTGAAAGCACCAGTTCTTTGGGGATAATTTTATCTTTTATTACTCGCTGCTCGTTGTATAAATCATCTATCAGCAAATTCAGCGCATAGATTCTTTGTTTTAATCCTCGTTCTAAAAAATCCCAGTCTTTGCTATTTATGATTCTAGGAATTACATCTAAGGGTAAAATTCGTTCAATGCCCTGGTTGTCGTTGTAAACGTTAAAAGTCATCCCGATAGAAAGCTGTGCTCTATCGGTAGAATGTTGCAAAAAGTTTAATTTCTTCTTTCCAATTTGTTCTAAACGTTCTTTGAAAAGCGCATAATGTGGTCGAACATTATTATGCTCGTCAAACATCTCGTCATAATAACCTTTTGTATCGTATTTGCTAAAACCTAATTTAGACATAGTTAAGTAATCAAATTTTTTTGTTTACAGTCTGTAGTCTTTTAAAAGATAGACTGTTTTGTTTTTGTAGTGAACAACTCCAAAAACTTCATTCCTCGGTATGAATTACCCATTTTGTTTAATAGTGGACTCCACACTGTGATACAATATCCGCCTGGATGAATTGCAGTGATTCCTCCTCCAACGCCACTTTTTCCGGGCAACCCAACTTTAAATGAAAATTCTCCTGCTTGATCATAGAAACCACAAGTAAGCATTATTGCATTTAGCCTCTTTGTACGGCTTTCATTTAAAATTTCTTGATTGGAAGCAATCGTTTTTCCGTTGTTAGCAAGATACAAAAAAGTTTGAGATAATTCCCTACAATTCATTTTAATTGAACATAAACTGTAATAAAAATCTAGCACTTTGTCAACTTCATTATGGATGTTGCCAAAGGACTTGATAAAGTTTACCAAAGCCGCATTTCTAAAGCCTGTAGATTTTTCCGACTCAATAATTTTGGTGTCGTAGTCAATAGTATTGTTGCCAGATAATGATCTTATGAATTCAATCAACTCCTGTTTAGGGTTTTTCAATTGACTGATAAGAATATCGCATACTACAATGGCTCCGGCATTAATTAAGGGATTTCGTGGTATGCCTTTATCTTTTTCTAGCTGCACCAAAGAGTTAAATGGGGTTCCGGAAGGCTCAACGCCCACGCGTTCCCAAATTTTTGGGCCATTCATTTTATAGGCTAATGTAAGCGAAAGCACTTTGGCTATACTTTGAATAGAAAAAGGTTCGTTCCAATCCCCTGTACTGAAATGCTCGTTGTGAATAGTAGAAATATTTACTCCAAACTTAGACGGATCAACGGTGCTAAGTTCTGGGATATACGTAGCTACTTCCCCTAAACTTTCAAGTTTATTTATTTCAAGAAATGTCTCGTCAATTATTTTTTGAAAATCAGGTGCGATATTTTTCGTGTCGTTCAAAATGAGAAAAATTTTATTGATTGACAAAGTTAGTTAATTGATTGATGAAATTTGTTTTTTCTGTCAATAGTAGGATGCGGTTTTATATAGGTAAATAAGCTAGAAATAAGCAAAACATTTTTATAAAGAAGAGTAAAGAAAAAAGCCCTTCATAATTTGTGAAGGGCTTTTTATTAAATAGTATTCGATAACTACCTAAATTTTGGGTTAAACATGGGAGTACCTTTTAAGCCTGACAGTTTAAGCGAAAATTCAAATGCACCTCTTCCTCTGGTATAATCATTAAGTGAGGAAGTATTTAGGTCGTAGCTAAAAGCTATTTCATGTCTATCGTATTTCATTCCTAATGTAATAATGAAAGCGTCCTTATTTCGGTAGTTAAGCCCTCCTAAAATAGTATATTTGGTATCTTTAAGCAAATAACTTCCAGTAGCGCCAATCATTAGTTCATTTGCTTTAGCTTGATGCATTAAGAGGATGGCAGGCTTTAAATTTACCTGTTCGTTTATTTTATAATCAGCACCTAAGTTATAAACCCATCGCATGGGTAGTTTATCTTTTCCAAAACCTGAGAAGGACTGATTGGGTCTTGTTAAGTTGTAAACTGAATAACCAAAGAACGGATGTGCTTTCCAGTCAGCTTTTTTGAACTTATAAAATGCACCCATGTTTGCCTCAAATCTCACTAGGCTGACCTTCACAAAGTTTTCTCCGCTTGAAATGTTTTGGTCGAAAACGGTAGGGCCATCCGGTGTGAATTGTGTTTCGTAGGTGTATCTATCCGGATCATAGCTATTGTATATGATTCCCATTTGAACACCTGCTGTCAGTTGATGTTCTCCATCTTTATCTTTAGTAATGCGATATGCCCCTGATGGCATAAACTGAATGCTGTTCATGCCGCCATTTCCGTTTCTGTTGCTAATCAAGTATCCGCCTACGCCAAATTGTTCTTTTAGTGGCATATCGTATCCTAAATAAAAAGTTGAAAAAGGTTTTATGCCAAACGATCTCCACTGACTACGGTAGTCGGACGTAATACGATAATCCATTTTTTCGCCAAAATACATTCCAGATAATGCAGGATTCATGTAAAGAGGTGCGGAGTTGTATTGCGACAAATGAAAATCCTGTGCCTGTATCACTCCTAGAGTTGATATAAGCGCAAACAGAATGATTAATATTTTTTTCATAGTTCGCTATTTTTACCTTACAATACTTATTTCGCCTTTAAAATCTATTACATCTCCGGATATTGTTGTGCCTCGAAGTGTGTATACATATCTACTAGCAGGTTGTAGTTTTCCTTTGTAGGTGGCATCCCAACCCATACTTTGATCAGTAGCATGGAAAATTAAATTTCCCCATTCGTTATATATTCTCCAGTCCATTTCCTGCATAGGACCTCCTAGGATGTGTAACACATCATTTACTCCATCTCCATTAGGGGTAAATGCACTTGGAACACCTACAGTATTTGGATAAATTTTGAACGGATAACTTACTGTATCGGCACATCCATCTTGATTCATTACAACTAAAATGACTACGAAGTTTCCACTCTGCTGATACGTGTATGATGGGTTTTGAATATTATCCGTTCCTCCTTCGCCAAAACTCCAAGCCCAAGAAAATGCATTGGCTGAAAGATCTGTAAAGTTTATGTTTTCGCCTTTGTAGTAGGTTGCTCCCGATGGAAGAAAGTCAGCAACAGGCAATGGATTAATGGTAACTACACTGATAATTGTATCAATACATCCACCATTAGTAGTAACTACAAGCTGAACAGAATAGGTGCCTGATGCAGTATATGTTTGTATAGGATTTTGAATGTTGCTGGTGTTTCCATTTCCAAAATTCCAACTCCAAATAATAACAGTATCGCTAGATGCCAAAACAGAAGTATCAGTAAACTGTACATTGAATTGGCAATCTGTAATATGACTAAATGCTGCAACTACATCTTTGGCGCTGATTATTGTATCGATAAAAGTAGAAGTACATCCGGAGTCTGAAGTAACCACAAGCGTTACAATGTAAGTACCTGTAGAGTCATAATAATGTACTGGGTTTTGTAAGTTGCTTGTATTGGTATCTCCAAAATTCCAGTTCCATGAAATAATATTTCCTGTTGATACAGTAGAGGTGCTACTAAAGTATACAGAATCTAACGCGCAAGTAGAGACAAACGTAAAGGATGCTTGTGGAGTTGGATTAACAAGAATTACTAGCTGTGCAGTATCTGTTGCGCCCGAATTGGTAACCACAACTAAGGAAACCGTGTAAGTTCCGGATATTAAATATGCATGAGATGGATTTTGTAAAGTATCTGCTCCTCCATCACCAAAGTTCCAGCCCCAAGTAGAAATACTATCAATACCTGCTATCATAGAGGTGTCTGTAAAATTGACTAACTGTCCTGAGCAAATAATTGCAGTAGCAGTAAATCCTGCTTGAACAGAATTGCAGGTTTTAACTGTATCAGAGAAAGTAGAAGTACAACCTGAATCTGAAGTTACGGTAAGCTGTACGGTGTAAGTTCCTGCAGTAGTGTATGAGTGTGCAGGGTTTTGTACAGCGCTACTATTTCCATCACCAAAATTCCAGTTCCACGAAACTATATTTCCGGTTGGAACGGTTGATGTATTAGTGAATAATACAGAATCAACTACACAATTTACAGTGTACGTAAACGCTGCTGTTGGTCCTGGATTGATGGTAATTATTTGAGTAATCGTATCTGAACATCCAGTATTTGTAACAACAATTAATGTTACTGTATCAGTACCTGCTGTTGGATAAGTATGCGAAGCATTTTGTGTTGTTGTACTTGTGCCCGCAATTGTCCAATTCCAAGAAACAATAGTATCAGCTACGCTTATAACAATTGAAGCATCGGTAAATGTGGTTAGTTGTCCAACACATATAGACGATTTTGTAAATGCCGCAACAGGTTTTTTGCCAATCAGTAGTAACACGGTATCAGAAACAGGAAGGCATTGTCCGTTTCCGGTAGAAGTTAGAACTAGCGTAACAATCGCTGTATCGTTACTTCCAGGCGTGTATGTTGCATTTAACGTAAGGTCATCTGGCGTAAATGTTCCATTACCTGAAGTAGTCCACTGTCCTCCGGTAGCTATGGAAACAGACCCATTTAACACAACCGGACTAGAACCACAAATTCCAATGTTTGCTCCAGCAAATACAGTTGGTGCTTTTGTAATTGTAATTGTTATGGAATCTTTAACTGGACGACAGCCGTTTGTAGAAGTAAGCATTAAAGTAATTGTTCCCGAAGCAGTATCCGCAGCACTAGGAACATACGTTCCATTCAATGCAGAAGAGTCAGGTAAAAATATTCCAGTTCCGTTGCTTGACCAATAGCCTGTTGTAGAGCCTCCAGCTACAGTACCACCGAGTGTTACTGTAGCATTATTTGCACAAACTGTTTGGTCTGCTCCTGCAGAAACATTGGGAGCTGGAGTCATAATTAAATTTACGGTATCCGTTGCAGCAAGGCAGTTTCCATTATTTGTTGAGGTAAGTACAAGTGCAACATTTCCTGATGCTGTATCTGCCTGACTCATTAAATAGGTTGCATTTAGTGAAGTGTTGCTTGGTACAAAAGTTCCAGTTCCTAATGTTGACCAAACTCCAGTCGAAGCACCACCAGAAACAAATCCGTTAAGTTGAGCCGATGTATCTCCGAAACATATAAAAATATTAGCTCCTGCATTTACCGTAGGTGCAGGTGTAAATATTATTTGCAATGTATCGTTCACTGCGGAGCAACTTCCGTTTCCGGTAGATGATAATACAAGCATTACACTTCCGTTGGTTGAATCTGCACTGGTAGGTAAATAGGTGTTAGTTAAAATAGTATTTGCTAATTGGAAAGCGCCAGTTCCTAAACTGGTCCAAGTAGCTCCTGTAGCAAATTGAACCGTACCGTTAATAGAAACGGAAGAATAATTATTTGAACAAATTGAAATATCAGAACCAGCATTTACTACTGGACCTGGATCTACTTGAATTACAACAGTATCTTTTGCAGCTGTACAACCACCGTTATTAGTAGAAGTTAGTATGAGCAAAATATTTCCTGCTAGCGTATCATTAATAGTAGGTGTATACGAAGCATTCAGCGCTCCAGTGTTTGGAGAAAATGCTCCTAGCCCGTTTGGTGTGCTCCATATTCCTGTACCAGCACCTCCTGTGATAATTCCATTTAATGGTGCCGGATTATTTGCACAAACCGTTTGGTCAGTTCCGGCATTTACAGTTGCAGGAAAAGTTATAGAAACTGTTTGTGTTGATGTTGCACTTACACAACCGTTTGCTATTGATGTAGTGACAACAGAATAGGTGCCTGTTTCTGAAGTTGTCACATTGTTTATAATAGGATTTTGAGTTGTTGAAGTAAAAGAGTTTGGGCCAGTCCAGCTATATGTTGTTCCAGAAATTAAACTAGCTGTTAATGATAAATTATCACCTACACACAAAGGGCTATTGCTACTTACTGCAGGTGCTGCAGGCGAAGGATTAACTGTTGTTGATGTGGAGCCGATAGGGCTGGTACAACTACCAATCATAACATAAACAGAATATGTTCCAGCAGCATTTGTAGGAGTATTTACTAAGACTGGATTTTGTGAAGAAGAAGTATAACTATTAGGGCCAGTCCAAACATACGTAGCGCCAGTAATAGTTGAGGCAGTTAAACTTAAATCATATCCTGAGCATATAGGAGAATTACTTCCAGCAACAGGCGTAGTAGGAGGTGGGGCAACAATTAATGATGTAGTTCCAACCGCACCGGAGCAACCAGCAACAGTTACGGATACAGAATACGTACCAGCATCAGAAGTAGCTACACCAGCAATCGAAGGATTTTGTAAGGTAGAAGTAAAGCTATTTGGTCCTGACCAAGAATAGGTTGCTCCTGAAATAGTGTTAGCGCTTAACAATAAATTATCGCCTACGCAAAGTGGTCCATTGTTTCCGGCAACAGGTGTTGATGGTATAGCATTTACAGTAACTGATGTTGTACCTGCAAGTCCAGTACATCCGTTTTCTGTAGCAGTAACAGAATACAAACCGGAATTTGCAGTGGTCGCGCTAATAAGAACAGGATTTTGTGAAGTAGAAGTAAAACTACCCGGACCAGACCAATTATACGTTGCACCTCCTACTGTGCTAGCTGTTAAGCTAATATCGCTACCCGAACAAATTGGTGAATTATTACCTGCTGTAGGTGCGGCAGGTGTTGGTAAAACAGATACAGTAACTGTTCCTTCTGGGCTTACCGGACAGCCAGGGACATTTGCTGAAACAGAATATGTTCCGGAAGCTAATGTTGTAATACTTCCAATTATTGGATTTTGAAGTGAAGATGAAAAACTGTTAGGTCCAGCCCAGTTGTAAGAAGTTGCTCCTAAAATACTTGATGCTGTTAAGCTTAAAGTAGTGCCCGAACAAATTGGCGAATTATTTCCTGCAACTGGTGCAGTAGGAGGAGGATTAATATTAATGGTAATTGTTGATACAGGACTAGGGCAACTATTTTTGGTTGCAGTAAGTGAATAGGTGCCAGCTTCTGCTGTGGTAACACCAGTTAGTACAGGGTTTTGTGTTGATGAAGAAAAACTATTTGGACCAACCCAAGCATACGTTGCACTTCCAACAGCACTTGCTGCTAAGCTTAGATTATTGCCAGAACATACAGGGCTGTTGCTGCTCAATATTGCAGCAGCAGGAGTTTGCGAAATAGTAACTGCTACAGTGCCAGTGGGGCTCGTACAACTGCCTATCATAACAAATACGGAATAAGTTCCAGAAGCATTTGTAGATGCACTTAGAATTATTGGATTTTGTAAAGTTGATGTAAAGCTATTTGGTCCAGACCAAGAATAAGCTGCACCGGAAATTGTATTTGCTGTTAAACTTAAATCGTTACCGGAACAAATAGATGAGTTACTTCCTGCAACTGGAGTAGATGGTGGAGGAGCAACTATCACCGAAGTAGTTGAGGTAGATCCTGTACAACCTGAAACCGTAATAGCAACTGAATAGCTTCCTGCATCTGAAGTTGCAACACCAGCAATTGTAGGATTTTGTAAAGATGAAGTAAAGCTATTTGGCCCTGACCAAGAATACGAAGCGCCAGAAACTATATTGGATGTAAGTGATAAATTATCCCCTATGCAAAGTGGCCCATTGTTTCCTGCAATTGGAGGAGCGGGGATTGAGTTTGCCGTTACAGAAGTTGTTCCAGCAATTCCGGTACAGCCATTCTCTGTTGCTGTTACAGAATATAATCCGGTGTTTGCTGTAGTAGCTCCAACAATAATTGGATTCTGAGAAGTGGAAGTATAACTTCCAGGACCAGACCAGTTATATGCTGCACTTCCAACAGTGCTTGCCGATAAACTGATATCACTTCCAGAGCAAATAGGTGAATTACTACTTGCGCCAGGAGCAACAGGGGTTTGATTTATTGTTATAGAAATTGTACTTGTCGGACTAATGCAACTTCCAACTTGTGCAGAAACAGAATATGTTCCGATAGCAAGTGTTGATACACTTCCAATTGTAGGATTTTGTAAAGAGGAAGTAAAAGTATTTGGACCGATCCAAGAATAAGTTGCTCCAGAAATTGTATTTGAGGTCAAGCTCAATGTTTGTCCTGAACAAACAGGAGAGTTGCTTCCTAAAGTGGGTGCAGTAGGAGGAGGAGTTATTAGTACAGACGTAGTTCCGATAGGGCCTGTACATCCATTAACAGTCGCTGCAACAGAATATGTGCCTGCTTCCGAAGAAGTAACGCTTGTTATAGAATTATTTTGAGTTGAAGAAGTAAATGCGTTTGGTCCTGTCCAGCTGTAAGTAGCACCAGTAATTGTACTTGCATTTAATGTAAGATTATCTCCTAGGCAAAGTGGCCCATTGTTTGTGACAGCTGGAGCAGGTGGAGTTTGATTAATAGTAACAGACGTAGTTCCAATAGGACCGGTACAACCTCCTACGGTTGCGGATACAGAATAATTTCCAGTAGCTAATGTAGTTACACTTCCAATAATTGGATCTTGTACTGATGAAGAAAAACTATTTGGTCCAGACCAATTATAACTTGAAGCTCCAGAAATTGTACTTGCAGTTAAGCTCAAACTATTTCCAGAACAAACTGGAGAATTATTTCCAACTGTAGGGGCCGCAGGTGGAGGTGCAATAGATACGGATATGGTTCCAGCAGGTCCAGCACAACCAAGCGCTGTGGCTGAAACAGAATAGGTACCTGCTTCAGCTGTTGTTACACCTGCTATAGATGGATTTTGGACGGTGGAAGAATAACTATTTGGTCCTGACCATAAATAGATTGCTCCCGAAATTGTACTTGCTGTTAAACTTAATGTGGTGCCTGTACATAGTGGGCTATTGCTTCCAGCAGTAGGAGCAGTAGGAATCGCATTTATAGCGACTGATGTAGTTCCGATTGGTCCAGCGCATCCATTCTCAGTTGCAGAAACAGAATATAATCCCGCATTTGCAGAAGTCACAAAAGTTAATGTTGGATTTTGTGAAGTTGAAGTAAAACTTGCAGGCCCAGTCCATGAATAGGTAGAGCCGCTAATAGTGCTTGCAGTTAAACTTAAATCACTTCCTGAACAAACCGGAGAATTACTTGAAGTAGTAGGTGCAACAGGTGTCTGATTAATTGTTACTGAAGCAGTTCCCGCAGCACTTGTACCACAACCGGGTACAAAAGCGGTTACAGAATATGTTCCATTTGATACAGTTGAGATTGAACCTATAGAGGGATTTTGTAAGCTTGAAGTAAATCCATTGGGTCCATTCCAAGAATAAGAAGTTGCCCCGGTAATTGCTCCAGCTGTTAAGTTTAAAGTTGAACCTGAACACACTGGTGAGTTACTGCTAGTAGTTGGAGCACCAGGTGGTGGATTAATAATTATTGCTACTGTAGAATTTGTACTTGTACATCCTGCTACAGAAGTCGCATTTACCGTATAAGTTCCGGCATCAATGGTTCCAATTCCACTAATTACAGGATTTTGAGAAGTTGAAGTAAATGAATTGGGGCCACTCCAATTATAAGTAGCACCCGTTGAAGAAGCAGTTAAACTTAAATTATTTCCTACACAGTTTGGTGTAATACCACCCGCAGTAGGCGCAGCCGGAGTTTGATTTATAGTAACAGCAACAGAAACAGTAGAAAGCGGAGGACAACCCGCAACGGTAGCAGTCATCGAGTATGTTCCATTAGCAGCAGTAGTTACAGCTGCAATAGTTGGATTCTGATTTGTGGAAGTAAAACTATTTGGTCCAGTCCAGGAATAAGTAGCCCCCGCAAGTGTACTAGCTGTAAGCGAAAGTATTTGTCCAGAACAAACAGGAGAACTACTTCCAAGAGTTGGCGCAGCAGGCGGAGGGTTTACAGTTGCAGTAGTTGTTCCAGCAGGACCAGCGCAACCAGCAGCAGAAATAGCAGATACAGAATACGTTCCGGAATTTATAGTACCAGCAGAAGAAATAACAGGATTTTGTAACGTAGAAGTAAAGCTATTTGGACCACTCCAATTATAAGAAACACCAGTTGCAGTTGCTGTTAAACTTACATCAACACCCACACAAACGGGTCCACTATTGCCCGCTACAGGTGCAGCTGGAATAGGATTTATAGTAACAGCAGATGTAGCACTTGCACTGGTACAACCAGCAGCCGAAGTAGTAGTAACAGAATATGTTCCAGCATTTACACTCGTAGCAGGAGTGATTACAGGATTTTGATTTGTTGAAGTAAAACTATTTGGCCCCGTCCAAGTGTATGTAGTGCCAGATCCACTTGCTGTTAAACTTAAATCACTTCCAGAACAAACGGGTGAGTTGTTTCCCGCAGTAGGCGCAGCCGGAGTTTGATTTATAGTAACAGCAACAGAAACAGTAGAAAGCGGAGGACAACCCGTAATGGTAGCAGTCATCGAGTATGTTCCATTAGCAGCAGTAGTTACAGCTGCAATAGTTGGATTCTGATTTGTGGAAGTAAAACTATTTGGTCCAGTCCAGGAATAAGTAGCCCCCGCAAGTGTACTAGCTGTAAGCGAAAGTATTTGTCCAGAACAAACAGGAGAACTACTTCCAAGAGTTGGCGCAGCAGGCGGAGGGTTTACAGTTGCAGTAGTTGTTCCAGCAGGACCAGCGCAACCAGCAGCAGAAATAGCAGATACAGAATACGTTCCGGAATTTATAGTACCAGCAGAAGAAATAACAGGATTTTGTAACGTAGAAGTAAAGCTATTTGGACCACTCCAATTATAAGAAACACCAGTTGCAGTTGCTGTTAAACTTACATCAACACCCACACAAACGGGTCCACTATTGCCCGCTACAGGTGCAGCTGGAATAGGATTTATAGTAACAGCAGATGTAGCACTTGCACTGGTACAACCAGCAGCCGAAGTAGTAGTAACAGAATATGTTCCAGCATTTACACTCGTAGCAGGAGTGATTACAGGATTTTGATTTGTTGAAGTAAAACTATTTGGCCCCGTCCAAGTGTATGTAGTGCCAGATCCACTTGCTGTTAAACTTAAATCA
>Ga0163151_10000666_pt1 | contig 59738 bp, 54 predicted proteins | sample OliLakLV19MP5IB2_FD_145596 | JGI IMG/M metagenome (GOLD analysis project Ga0163151, IMG submission 145596) | Freshwater microbial mat bacterial communities from Lake Vanda, McMurdo Dry Valleys, Antarctica - Oligotrophic Lake LV.19.MP5.IB-2 | ecosystem: Environmental > Aquatic > Freshwater >... | reverse complement strand
GGCAGGAAGCGGCGACGAGGACTTCGGCGATTTGCACCGCGCGCACCGGTCGAGTGAGGGTGAGGGCGTCCTCAATGGACTCACCGCGATGATGCAGGAGAAAGACCGGGGGAGGCGGGGTGGGGAGAATCGCCTCCAAACGGGCGCGGAGACCGCTGAGAGACTCGCCGGGCTCGGCGGCGGCGATCACGCAATCGAAGGCCGCCGCCGCAACGTGCTGGGACGCTTCGGCGGTGGTGGCGGCGAGGGTGACGGAGGCGCGATGATGGACGAGCAGTTCGGCGATGGTCTCGCGGGAGCGCGGGGCGGGCTCAAGAACCAGAACACGGCAGGCCGCCGCCAGTGGCGTTTGAGTGTGCGGGTTGGAGGCGACGGGGATCTGAATGTCGAACGTAAACTTAGCGCCGGCGTGTTGCTCGCTCTCGGCGGCGATGGACCCGCCCATGGCCGCGACGAGTTCGCGGGAAATGGCCAAGCCGAGACCTGTTCCGCCGTAGCGCCTGCTGGTGGAGGTATCGGCCTGCATAAACGGCCGGAATAGCTTGGCGATCGTTTCGGGGCTCATCCCCATTCCCTGATCGGTTACCGAGAACCGCAGCCGGACGGCGTTTTCCGTCTGGTTCAGGAAGCGAACGTCAACGACGACGCTGCCGCCATTGGGCCATTCGCCTCCACGGCTGAATTTAATGGCGTTTCCAACCAAATTCATCAGCACCTGCCGCAGGCGCCCTTCGTCGCCGCAAACCCAGTCGGGAACGGCCGCGTCGATGTGATAGCCGAGGTCTAAGCCCTTCTCATAGGCGCGCGGCCCCAGCAGGTCGAATACATCCTCGATCGCATTCCGGACAACGAAATCGCGGCGGACGAAATCCAGCTTCCCGGCGCTCATTTTGGAGAAGTCCAGAATGTCATTGAGAATATCGAGCAGCGCTTCGGCGGAGCGGTGGCTGGTGCGGGCGAGGAGTTTTTGTTCGCGGTCGAGGTCGCTTTGCAGCAACAGTTCGATCATGCCCATTACGCCGTTCATCGGCGTGCGTAACTCATGGCTCATGTTGGCCAGGAACTCGCTTTTCACGCGGGCGGCCGCCTCGGCTTCCTGGCGGGATTTCTCCATGAGCAGGGATTTGATGGTGGAACTGACGAACCAGGCGTTGTGTTCGACGATTTGATATGTGACCGTGGCCAGGAAAATGGCCATTAGGCTAAGAAGTACGACGGCCTCCCCATCGGCTCCGGCGGCGACGCCGGCCATCGTCGGGATCATGGCGCAGGCAAGGTAGGTAAGGGTGAGTTTGCGGTCACCGGCAAAGGACCCCAGGGCAACACAGGCGATGCCGGCGGAGATCAGCAGTACGGTGAACTGCAGGAATACCCCGCGATATTCAATCTGCATGAAACAAGCGAAACCGCCCCACATGAGTCCGGCGGCGGCGGTGTGGCGGCCATAGGAACGGAGCCAGCGAATAGCATCGTCGGGCTCGCTGGGGGGCGGTCCGGCATGCAGCGCCCGCCAGCGAAACAAACCGGCCAGGCCGAAAAGGACGATCATCAGCCCGAACAGATACGGCCTTTCCGCGGCGAAGGACGTGCCGAGCCCCAATGGCGCCAGAATGAGTAGGTACAGAAAGCCCGCCCAGCGGCTGCGACGCCAGATCTGCGCGGCCCGGGCCATGTGGACTTGCGGAGCGAAATCCGGATCGACGGTAATCACCTATTTAAGAGACTACTAAGACTCAGGGCCGGCCGGGATTACTTCGACGGCGGGCGGCTCTACTTTATCGGCTTGCTCGAACAGAAACTTGAGCGTTTTTTGGGTCCGGATGTGTCCGGCGATACGGCCGATAGTGCCGTCCTGCTCCAGGCGGCGGCGGACGGAGGCCACCGCTTCCCGTTCCTGGCGGGCAATGCGCTGCACTTCGCCATCCACCTCTTCGCGCGTGGCGTGAATGGTCTCGCGGTCCGCCACCTTCTCTAGCAGGAGCGACGCGCGAACATCTTTCAGAGCGCGCGGGATCTGGGATTCCTTGAGCTTTTCCCAGTCGAGATTTAGCTTGCGGGGGTCGACGCCTTGCTCGGAGAGGGCGCGCAGACGGTTATCGATAACGGACTCTACTTGCTGATCGATGTAGGATTGGGGAACGGGGAAGTTATAGAGCTCGACGAGCGAATCCAGAATCGCGTTATGCGCTTCCTGGCGGGCGGCGTTGTCGCGGTCGGCAAAAATGGAGCGCCGGGCGGCGTCGCGAAGTTCGTCCAGGCTCTTGAAGTCGCCTAGATCCTGCGCGAACTCATCGTTCAGATCGGGCAGCTCCTTGCGGCGGATGGTCTTCAGGATACAGGAGAAAGTGACGGTCTTGCCGGCGAGCCGTTCGGCGCCGTAGTCATCCGGATAAGAGATGGCGAACTCGCGTTCATCGCCCGGCTCCATACCGGCGACATTTTCGGTAAAGGCGGCCAACGTGTCGGCGGCGCCGAGTTCAAGAGCCACTTCGTTTTCGTTCAGTTCGCCGCCTTCGAGGGGCGAAAGGCTGCGCAGGGAGATCAGTACATGATCGGTGGCGGTGGCGGGCCGGGGATCCTCGTTAATGTATTCGGCCTTCTGCGCGCGGAGGGTCTGCAGGCGCGCCTCCACCTCTTCATCGGTTACCAAGGGTTCGCGGTAGGGAACGGTGAGGCCGCGATAGTCGTCGCGAAGCTCAAACACCGGCGCCACTTCAAACTGCGTCTTAAACTTCAGCGGTTCACCGGCATGATAATGCATGTCGACGATGGCGGGGGTGCCTACGACCACCAGCTTTTCTCCGTCCGCATATTTACGGAACGCTTTCGGGAGGAGGCGATCCAGCATATCCTGCCGGACTTCCTTTGCGAACTTCGTGCGGATGAGGGAGGCGGGAACCTTGCCGGGACGGAAGCCGGGCAACGCCGCCTTCTTGCGGATGTCTTCGACGACGAGGGCGGTTTCCGTGTCAATCTCCTCAACGGGGACGACCAGTTCAATTTCGTGCTTGCAGCCTTCGAGGAGTGCCATGGGAAAGGAGATCTTTGGAGAAAGTCGATTTGATTACGAGGCGCGGAGTGAATTGCTTGCCGCGCCTCGATTGCGGATGATTAACTGCGGCTGGGACTAGGCGCGTGCGCCGACGGTCATACCGGCTTCCGAACGGAGAGTTTCGGCTTTATCGGTGGCTTCCCATGTAAACGACGGCTCATTACGGCCGAAGTGGCCGAATGCGGCGGTTTTGCGGTAGATGGGACGACGCAGCCGCAGACCGTCGATGATAGCGCGCGGCGTGAGGCCGAAGTTGGCGCGAACCATTTCGGTGAGGCGCGCGGCGTCAACTACTCCAGTGTTAAATGTGTCAACCATAACGGAGACAGGCTCGGCCACGCCGATGGCGTACGCAAGCTGGACTTCGCAGCGGGTGGCGAGGCCGGCGGCCACGATGTTCTTGGCAATATAACGCGCCATGTAGCAGGCCGAGCGATCCACCTTCGTCGGATCCTTGCCGGAGAAGGCGCCGCCGCCGTGACGGCCCATGCCGCCGTAGGTATCGACAATGATCTTGCGACCGGTAAGGCCGGTATCGCCATGCGGTCCGCCGATGACGAACAGGCCGGTGGGGTTGATGTGGTACTTGGTGGCGCTATCGACCATGCCGGAAGGGATAATTGGATCGATAACCAGCTTTCGGACTTGCGCGCGGAGTTCTTCCGTCGAGACATCCGGGGCATGCTGGGTGGAGAGAACGACGGCGTCAATGCGCTTCGGCGCGCCGTTGACGTATTCCACCGAAACCTGACTCTTGCCGTCCGGCCGGAGCCACGGCACGAGGCCGGCGCGGCGAACTTCGGAAAGTCGCTGTACCAGCTTGTGCGCCATCATGATCGGTAGCGGCATAAGCTCCGGCGTCTCGTCGCAGGCGTAACCGAACATCAGGCCCTGATCCCCGGCGCCGCCGGTGTCAACGCCCATGGCGATGTGCGGCGACTGCGTCTGAATCGCGTTCAGAATTCCGCAGGTTTTGGCATCGTAGCCCATGGCGGCGTCCGTAAAGCCGATATCGGCAATCACTTCGCGCACCAGATCGGGTACGTTGAAAATGGATTTGGTGGTGATTTCACCGGCAATAACCGCCAGACCCGTCGTGACGAGCACCTCGCAAGCCACGCGGCCCGTCGGGTCATCCTTTAGAACGGCATCAAGAACGGCGTCGGAAATCTGATCCGCCATCTTGTCGGGATGGCCTTCAGTGACCGACTCCGAAGTAAAAATGTGACGCATACCTTCAGCCACGAATTGCTCCTTGGGTTTTAGTTAAACAGTTTGACAAAGAACACGCCAGCGCCACGGAGAGCGTAACCCAAAAACCGGTATGTGCGCTTGAAACAGACAAGAGGGTATTTCGGGGCGGGGTTGCCAACCGTCAATTCTATCACGCTGGCTGCGGGCGGCGGGCTGAACTTTGTCAGTTGCGCTAGTCACGGTCCCGGTGAACGGTTCCGGGCGAAAATGCGGGCAGGCAAATGGCGATGTACTCAGCCCCTTCCGGTCCGGGCGTGGAGTAACGGATCCACTCGCCGGCACGGGTGAGCACCGCTTTCCCGGCGTCGACGATCAGAACCCCGTCTTTGTGCTCGACGTGAATCGCACCCTTTATGACCACTGTGTACTCGTCGAACTCGGGCGTCTGGCCTGGTTCCACCCATCCGCTGGGGCTGCGCATATGAGCGACGCTGAGGTTTTCTGTGCCGGTGTTGACGCGGCCGACGAACTCGTCAATCTTCTTGGGCTTCGTTCCCGCAGCTTCGATGCGCGTCGGGGAAGCGATCAGCATTGGCATGTTCTCAGTTTGCCAAAAAATGAGCCGGAAGACGGCTCCCGGCTCGCAATCGGAGGAATTTTGAAACCGCGGCAACGCGATTTGCACATCGCTATGCCCCGGACAAGCTCAGACTACTCCTGCTCTGTTAAGACGCGCATGGTCCTATATTGGTTCTAAGGCAGGCAGTATCGGACTAGGATGACGGTTCTGTCGGGAGGTAATCTCCTTTCGTTTGCAACAAGTTAAACGAGTGCAAATTTTTCATTGGCGTTACAGGTCGGCCAGAAAGGCCGTAGTTTTGATGCCGGAGATATCAAAAGACTTTCGACAGCGAGGATTGCCGCAACGGGTACGGTCGTCCAGCAGGACCATGTAGCTCTGGCATTTGAAAAAACGGGCGCGGTCACGTTCGTCGCCGCCGGGAGGCAGACGGTCCTTCTTGCGACGGACGAGCCAGCGGAGTTCGAGTTGCTGGCTGGTGCGGCAGTAGGGACAACGGAGCTGGGCGGGGCGGGTGGCTGGGAACTCGGAATAATAGGCTCGCTCGTCCATGGAATACGATACTTCAATCGCGGAAGACGCGATGATCATACCACCGGATTTCCTCGCTGAGTTTGAGGCGGAGGCCCGCCGGCCCCTTGCGATCCGGATGCGGCACGCCCTCATTCACACCTACAAGCCCGTGCTCGACGACGCCCGATTCCGCGCCTTCGACACCATGCAGGATTATCGGGATTGGTGCGAAGAGAACCTGCCAGAGTGGCTGGGATACGGTCGCGATTAGAATCCTTTGGCGGCCTTCGAGGATCGCCAAGCTCAAGAGATTCAAGCTGCGTTGGCGGCCGTTGGATATCCGAGAGAAACTGAAGACCATGACACCGATAAGCGCGATTGATTCCACTCACGCAGGCTCTGGCTTTCAGGTCGCGGGGACGGCACGGATTCGCGTTGTGTTCTTGTGGTACCGCCAAGGCAACTTGCTTACCCACGGTCTCACACAAATTTCACGCGCACCCCTGCGTTCTTGACGCAAGTACCGCAGTTCGCAACTATGCAAATATGGAGGCAGACTCTATATCTGCATATATGTGGTCGCGTCGCCTCAGCACTCGTCTGAATCACCTTCTGCGTCATAATCCAGCCGTGGTGTTGCTAGGTGCGCGCCAAGGGTGGAAGACTACCCTCGCGCTTGAGATCGGACATTTACATCGGACATTGGGTGCACGTCTCAAAAGTGACAACTAGGCGGCCACCGGCGCTTCCCGGAAATCCTCAAACCTGGCGCTGAGGCGGCAGCAGCGAGCTTCAATCGGTTAAGTAGATTCTTTTCCGCAACCCAACAATCGGCGAAAGATCGGGAATCCATCGGACAGCGAGGAGCGTTCCGGCTCTACTTTGCCGCGTATGTCTTCGTGTGCTTGTTACGCGAGTTCCAGACGGTCATGGCGCCCGTTTTCGTGGCGCTAACCTTTATATAGTTACCCTCGCCGGTGTCGTTCAGATCGGCTAGAAATGCATTGGCGACATTGTGCTCCTGCCCGCCGGCATTGGCGAAATGCAACTGCCAAAGGTCTTCCAGGCCCGGCGACGATTTCACCACTCGCCAAGCTTCCGGCGAGCCTCCCTTGCGCGAACCGTTGTTCATTATGGCCACCCGCGGACGCAACGCATGAACCAGCGCCGCCGGCCCGCTGATATCCATACCGTGGTGCGTTGTGACGTAGAGATCCACCGGACCCACTCTGTTCGCCGGACACGCCAGTTCGAGTTCTTTGTTCCACGTCAGGTCGCCGATGTCGATGAACTTGAACTTGCCGAACGTCACCAGCACGCCCAGGCTGCGGGCGTTTTCGCTGGGGTCGTCGGCCTTCTTCGGGGAGTCGGCGCAGAGTGGATTCGCCTGGCCCGCGCCCGGCAGCGGTTTATCGATGGCATTACCGTCGGCGGTCAGCACCAGCACTTCGGCGCCTTTCAGCGGAATGCGGTCGCCGGGCTTGACGCTGCTTCGCTGCCCGCTAGAGGCGGCTTTCGTATAGGCTTCCATCAGTTGATCGGCGGCGGCGCCGGTCTCGCGATTGGGGCCGTGGTCGACAAATGTGCCGACGGAAATTTTGCTCAACAACTGCGTAATGCCGCCGACGTGGTCGCGGTGATAGTGGGTGATGAGCAGATAATCGATCTTCTTCACGCCGGCTTTCTTGGCGGCGCGGACGATGCGGTCCGCATCGCGATCACCGAAGCCGGGCCATCCGGTATCGATCAGCATCGACTGCTTATCGGGCGTCACCAGCAGCGTTGCCTGGCCTCCCTCGACGTCTATAAAGTAGATATCTAAAGTTTTTTCGGCGGCCGGTAACGGCGACGCGGCGGAGATCATCCATAGGGCGAACACAATCGGCTTCATGCGCACTCATGCTACTTAACTTATGGGGAACAGCGCAAGTGAAAGTTGCGTATCCTAGGGAGAATCGACACGTCATGCCCTTCTGTACTCAATGCGGAACCGCTGTTGAAGCGTCTTCTTCCTTCTGCGCGAAATGCGGCGCTCGACAGCCCGGCGCGGCCGCGGCGAGGCCGGCCGGCCATGCCGCCACCGGCGAAGAATGGCTGCAGTCGATTACGCCGTCCACTGCCGGCATCCTTTGCTATGTGCCGTTCGCGGGATGGGTGGCGGCGCTAATCATTCTGGCCACACGTCGCTTCCGCGAGGATCGGCTGGTACGCTTCCATGCCTTTCAGGGCCTGTATTTGTTCGTCGTTTGGCTGCTGGTCGATATCGCCATCGCCTCGTTCTTCGGCTTCGCGGGTATGGCGGTCCGGCGAGCGGTGACGGGCAGTCTGAAACTCTCCGTTCTTTGCGGATGGATTTACATGCTGTACAAGACATCCAACCGCGAAGTTATCCGGCTGCCGTTTATTGGAGAATTGGCGGATCGCTCGGTGGCGGAACAGTCCTCCGGCAGGCCGTGATCGCCTGCTAAGCGGTCATGGTGTCCATATGACGCAGCCGCTTATCGAGTTTTTCGAGCAACTCTTCCCGCCCATACGTCACGTGGCTCCTCATCGCTTCACTCGCCATCAGCGCGTCGCCTCCGGCCAACGCCTCGGCGAGCGAGGCATGAAACCGCGGCGGCAACTGATGCCAGTCCGCCGCCGTGTCGTAGAGCCAGTTCAACGTCAACACATGGTTTTTTTCCATTGCCTGGCCCAATGCCCGGCAACCCGTGCACTCCGCAACCCGCATGTGAAAACGCATGTGCCGTTGGTGCAGTTCATAGATCTCCTCCGGCCCCAGCTTTCCCTTCGCCGCCCGAGCATAAGCCTTGTCCAGCCACGCCGCCAGTCCCGCGATCTCCTCTTTCTCCGCCCCGCTCGCCTTCTCGGCAAACAGCCGCGCCGACTGCGTCTCCAGCGCCTCCCGCACGGTGTAGTAGCCCCGTACGTCATCCGCCGCCGGAATCCGAACGCGTGTCCCCACGCGCGGCCGGCTTTCCACGAGTTCCTCCGTCTCCAACCGCTGCAGTGCTTCTCCCACCGGAACGATGCTCACCTTAAAATCGCCGGCCACCTGCCGCCGCGATAACGGCGACCCCAACGGAAGCTGGCCAGAAAGTATCCGCATCCGCAAACTCTTGTATACCATCTCGGACAAACTCTGCGTATTTCGAATTGGCTTCACTGATACATCAGTCTACGATAATTGGCTTGACACCGCCATAGAGTTTGCAATATATTCGCTGATACATCAGCCATGTCTCGCCTATTCGCATCTCTCCCACTCTTCGCCGCAACCGCCTTCGCCCAGTCTTCGACGGCCACGCTCCAGGGTCTGATCTCCGATCCCACCAGCGCCGCCGTTCCCGGCGCCGCCGTCACCATCGCCAACACGGCCACCAAAATCTCCCGCCGCTTTACCACCGCCGATTCCGGTTTCTATTCCTTTCCGCTTCTCCCGCCCGGGTCCTATCGGCTGGAAGTCGCCAAGGCCGGTTTCAAACCCGCCACGCGCGACCAGATTCTCCTCCAGGTCAGTGACCGTGTCTCGCTCGATCTCAAGCTCGAAGTCGGCGCCGCCACCGAGCGCGTGACCGTTGACGCCACCGCTCCCCTTGTCAACACTACCAACGCCACTCTCGGCCAGGTCATCGAAAACCGCCGCATCATCGAACTCCCCCTCAACGGCCGTGACCCCTTCTCCCTGGCCGCTCTCTCCCCCGGCGTATTGCCCACGCCCTCCGCCGGCTTCGTCCATTTGGGCGGCAGCGTCCCATCCATAAACGGCGCCAGCAACTTTACCAGCGAAGTCACCGTCGACGGCATGCCCAACACCACGCCCCGCAATGGCGCCCGCAACAACTTCCTTATCTATACGCCCAGCGTCGACGCCGTTAGCGAGTTCAAAGTCGAAACCAACGCCCTCTCCGCCGAGTACGGCCGCTTCAACGGCGGCGTCATCAGCGTCGTCACCAAATCCGGCACGAACAGCTTCCACGGAACCGTCTACGAATTCCTTCGTAATTCAAAGCTGGATTCCAATAGTTTCTTCGCCAACCGCGGCGGCGTTCCCTTGGGCTCGCTGAAACGCAACCAGTACGGCTTCACTCTCGGCGGCCCCGTTGTTCTGCCCAAGCTCTACAACGGCCGCGACCGCACCTTTTTCTTCATGGACTACGAAGGCTTTCGTGAGTCCCAACTCGCCACCGCCAATTTCACCGTACCCACCGCGCTTGAACGGACTGGCGACTTCTCCCGCACCACCACCGCGGCCGGCGCTTTAATCGTCGTCTACGATCCGGCCACCCTGCGTGAAGTGAGCGCCGGTACATTCACGCGCACCGCCTTTCCCGGCAACGCCGTTCCCTCAAATCGTATCAGCCCCACCGCCCGCGCTCTTGCCCAGTATTACCCCGCGCCTACCAACAGCCGCCTCGTCGGCAATCTCGACATCGGCGCCTCCCGCAAAAACGTCACCGATTCCGGCGATATCCGCCTGGATCACAACATCTCCGAACGCCACAAACTTTTCGGCCGCTATTCCATTCAGTACCCCTTTGTCGGCGAGCCCAACTACTACGGCAACATCGGCAACGTCAGCAACCCTCCCCTCACGCAGCGCCGTCATTCGTTCACCCTGCAGGACACCTATACGTTCAGCCCCAGCCTCATCCTTAATCTGAATTACGGCCTCTCCCGCATGTTCGGCACTCGCGTCGCCTGGAGCGAAGGCTTCGACGTAACGTCGATCGGCATTGCCTCGAATTTCCGTGACGCCCAACAGGTCCGCGCCATCCCCCCAACCGCCATCGCGGCCATGTCCGCCCTCGGTAACGGCGTACAGAATTACTCGACGCAACTCGGGAGTACCGTGCAAGCCTCGCTCACGAAAATCGCCGGCAAACACACTCTAAAAGTTGGCGCCGATTCCCGCACCTACTTCATCAATCAACTGCAGAACACGCGCGCCAGCGGCAACCTGAATTTCGGCCAGAACTTCACCCAGGGTCCCAACCCCTTCCAGGCCACCGCCACTGGCGGCTACGGCTACGCCACTTTCTTGCTGGGAATCCCCGCCGGCGTCGTCGCCAATGAACCCGCCATTGCCTCGAAGTCCAGCTATTGGGCATTCTACGCGCAGGAAGACTACAAAATCTCCCGCAAGCTCACCATCAACGCCGGCTTCCGCTATGACCTCAACCTCGCCCGCACGGAACGTTTTGACCGCAACAGCATCTTCGATCTCAACGCCGCATCCCCCATCGCGGGCCGCGTCCCGGCCTTTCCAAACCTCAAGGGCGCAATGCAGTTCACCTTGGCGGCCGTCCCGAAACGATCTCAGCGGGCAGCATCACTACTGGCGGCGAAGTGATCCACGAAGTCGGCACCATCCGCATGGGCAATAACCCTCGCAAGTCCGCGCTCAACAAATACCAGCAAGCGCACGAAGTGAAAAACCTCTTCGTCGCCGACGCCGCGCCATTCGTGTCCAACCCCGACAAGAACCCGACGCTCTCCATCATTGCCCTCGCCATGCGCATGAGCGAATATCTTGCCGGCGAACTGAGGAAAGGCAATGTCTAAACTCTCCCGCCGGACGCTTGTGCAAATCTCCGCTCTACCGCTCGCCGCGCAAGCCCCGCATGACCATAGCGCGGCGCCATCCGCTCCCGCGGCCAGAACCAGGTTCTTCACCGATCCCGAATTCTCCACCTTGAAAATTCTCTGCGATTGCATCATCCCCGCCGACGAAGTCTCCCCCGCCGCTTCCGCCGCCGGCGCCGCCGAATACATCGAACTTCTGGCGCGGAATAATGCCCGGCTGACCCACATCTTTCGCGGCGGCCTCGCCTGGTTGAACTCGCATTCCGTGAACCGAACATTCTCCGCCGAACAAACCGAGCTTCTCGACCGGATTTGCGACCGCCGCCGCGCCGCGCCCGCCGACCAACCTGGCGCCGAGTTTTTCGATTGGGCTCGCAGATTGACCATCGACGCCTTCTACACCCATCCCGCCGGTTACAAGGACGTCGATTACAAGGGCGGCAATGGCATGACTGAATTTGCAGTTCCGAACGCGGCGCTCGATCGGGCGCTCCAAAGAGCCAATCTCAAATGAAACCCAAAATACTCATCCCCATCGGCGATGCCGCCGAAGCCCTCGACACCGTCTACCCCATCTGGCGTGTCATCGAAGAAGGCTGGGACGCCGTCGTCGCCGGCCCGGAAAAGCGTGTTTACCACCTGGTGATGCACGAGATTCCGCCCGGCTGGGACATCACCAAAGAATCGCCCAGCTACCATTGGGCTTCCGACATCGCCCTCCGCGAAGTCAACCCAGAGGAGTATGCCGGCCTCTTCCTCACCGGCGGCCGCGCCCCCGAATACACCCGCTATGACCCGGACCTGATGCGCTGTACCCGCCACTTCTTCGAAGCGCAAAAGCCGGTCGCCGTCGTTTGCCATGGAGCGGAAATCGTCGCCACCGCGGATGTCATCAAGGGCCGCCGCCTCGCCACCGTCGCCAAGTGCCGCTTCGACGTCGAAATCTGCGGCGGCACCTACGTCAACGATCGTTGCGTCCGCGACGGCAACATGGTCTCCGGCCGCACCTGGCACGACAATCCGTATTTCGTCGGCGAATGGATCCGCATGTTGAAGGAGTACATCGCGGCCAATTCCCAATGACGCGCCGCTCTTTCTTCGCTCTCGGCGCGGCGGCCATGCAAAGCCGCCGCCCCAATATCGTTCTGATCGTCAGCGACGATCAGGGCTGGTGGGATTTGAGCCATCATGGCAACCCCGTAATTGAGACGCCTAACCTCGATAAACTCGCCCGCGAAAGCGTGCAGTTCCGCCGGTTCTATGTTTCCCCGGTCTGCGCCCCCACCCGCGCGTCGTTAATGACCGGACGCCACTATCTCCGCACCGGCGTCTACAACACGCGCTTCGGTGGCGACACGCTGGACGCGAATGAAACCACGCTCCCGCAACTCCTGAAATCCGCCGGCTACCGCACCGCCCTTTGCGGAAAATGGCACCTCGGCCGCTACGCGAAATACCATCCGCTAAACCGCGGCTTCGATGAAGCCCTCACCTTTTCACAGGGCCACCTCGAACGCTACACCCACCCCAATCAGCTCAATTGGAACCGCCAACCTGTCGATGCGCGCGGCCACATTACCGACGTCATTGCCGATTCCGCCCGTGCCTTCATCCGCTCCCGCAATGGCGGCCAGCCCTTCTTTCTTTACGCGGCGTTTAACGCCCCCCATACGCCTCTCTACGCCCCCGACGCCTTCGCGGAAAAGTATTTGAAGAAGGGACTGAACTACTCGAACGCACACATGTACGGCATGGTGGAACATATGGATGCCGCGATCGGCCGTATCCTCGAAGCCGTCGACAATAACACCGTCGTCCTATTCATGAGCGACAACGGCGGCGTCAGCCGCCACTTCACCGCCGGCCTTCGCGGCTTCAAAGCCAGCGCTTTTGAAGGCGGCGTCCGTTCGCCGCTGTTCGTCCGCTGGCCTGGACATTTCAAAGCGGGACGCGAGGTTGACGCCGTCGCCGCCCACATCGATATCCTCCCCACCATCTGCGAACTCATCGGAGTGAAAACGCCGTTGATTGACGGACGCAGTTTCCTCGCCCACTTGCAAGGCGACGCGCCCATCGATCCCAACCGCCGCGTTTTCCACATCTGGGACCGCGTTTCGCCCTCGCTCAGTTCAAATTGGGCCATCGGCGGCCAGCGTTACAAGCTCGTCAAGAACCAACTCTTCGATCTTGAAAACGATCCTGGCGAAACGACTGACATTGCCACGCGGTACCCTGAAATCGCCGCCTCCTTGAGAGCCGAATTTGAAGCTTGGCTCATTGACGTCAGCAAGAGCAAAAAATTCGAACCAGTCCCTATCGAGGTCGGCCGCCCCGACGAAAACCCCATCGAACTCCAAACCAGTTGGACCCGCATCTTCGGGAATACCACGTACACCTTTGCCGATTATGACTGGGATACAGTCGAATCGATGCAGTCGCCCGCCGACAGCGCCGAATGGAGGATCGACGTCGTCCGTCCCGGCCGCTACGAGATCGAATTCACTTATGCCCTCGCCGGCGGACCCGCCAAAGCCGTCATCAACGGTCTGCCCATCGATCTCGAACCTTCCGCCGGTCCCGCCGTCTTCAATCGCAAAATCGCCGGACGCCAAACACTCAAAAAAGGTCTGCAAATGCTGACGGTATCCGCTAACAACCCCAATTTCGCGTTCAACCGCATGTGGCTCCGGAGACTCAAACAATGATCACGCGCCGGGCCCTTCTCGCCGCCCTGGCCCAACGGCACAACTGGCCCTTCGCGTTCAGCTTCAAGGGCTTTCCGAATTGGCCATTGGAAAAGGCCTTCGCGCTAACTGCTCAACTCGGCTACACCGGCGCCGAACTCTTCGAACCCGCCAAAATCAATGCGAAAGAGGCCCGCGATCTCTCGAAAAAGTACAAGCTTCCCATCCTCACCATCATGGAAGATCTTCGCCTCACCGGTGATGAGGCCGGCCAACTCCAACAGCTCGAAGCCTCGTTAAGACTCGCCACCCAGATCGGGAATCCGCTTATCGAAACCGTAGTTGGCGCTAAGCCCGAAGACTGGCCCGCTATCCGCCCCCAATTTCTCCAGCGCCTGAAACCCTGGGCCAGCCTCGCCGAAAAATATAGAATCGACATAGCCATCAAAGCCCACATCGGTTCGGCCCTGCATCTGCCTGAAGACGCCGCCGGGCTCTGCCGGAACGTCGGCTCCAAAAGAATCAAAATCAACTACGACTACTCCCATTTCCAACTCCAGCGCCTGGCTCTGGAGCAAACCCTCAAAGCGGCTCTCCCCCACATCGGCATGGTCCACATCAAGGACTGGACCGGCACCCCGGAAAAGTTCCGCTTCGCCCTCCCCGGCGAAGGCTCGATCGACTACACGAAATACGCCGCCCTCCTCCACAAACTCAATTACCAAGGCCCCATCGTCGTCGAAGTCTCCACCCACGTCCTGCAATCGCCCAATTACAACCCCGAATCCGCCGCCCGTTTCGTCGCCGAAAGAGTTCTCCCCATATTCAGATAGGACCGTGATCTTTCCTTCCCGCCGGTTCCAGCTTCGTCAGCCTGCATCTGCTAACGACGCTTGCCGGCCTCGCGCTGGTCCATTGACTCTTCCTGCGCCGCGCCGTAATCGCCGGGATCCTCCGGGCCCGCGCCGATGAGTTTAGTTTCTACACTATCGTGCCTGGTCTCATCGGCGCTCATTTGGGATTTCTGTTCCTCGCCGGCTGGCCGGGCGGCTGGTATCGCATCGCCAAGCCACTGGCCGGCGGCATCACTCTCGGCGGCCTCCTCTTCGGTTGAATTGCTCTCGCCTGGCGCCTCCGCCGTTGGCACGCCAGCCCAGACGAATGGCATAAATGGTTCGATACCGGTGCCGGTGTCTTCCCCTGGGCATGGCTCCTCATACGCACCGGCTGTTTCCTCGCCCACGACGAAACCGGCATCAAAACAAGTTTCCCGCTTGCCGTCCAGTATCCCGACGGTCCCCGCCACGATCTCGCCTTCTACGAAATCTTCTGGGCCGCCGCGCTGCCGCTCATTCCAACAAAAAATCCCATGCAGCGTCTCCTCCTCTCCTACGCTCTGCTTCGGCTAACTCTCCATTGGCTCCGCCCCGAACGCCACCCGCTCGATCTTATCCTAAGCGTTCTACTGTTTCTGGCAGCGGTCACCTGGCCGGTATTGGTAAGTAAATTTGCACAGCAACACAAATAGCAATACCCTCTTCCCCGCCAACACCTTAGCCACCCGGTACCGGAGTTTCAATTTGTCCTACACACCCAATTGCCGTAACGAATCCAGGCAATTTTCATCTATAATGCAGGAGGAAGCAGCATGGCCGATTCTGGCATTCAGAACTCAAACGCGCGCCCCGATAGCGCCATCGCGAGCGGGTTCCACCTCCTGGTGGACTCCGAAGGCGGAATCGACTTGCGCCAAATCAAGCCTGGAACGGTCCTTGAAGTCCAGACCAAGAACAGCACCTACACCGTAATCCCGCAGGCATCCGGCGAGATGGTGCTATGGGGCCACCCGGAATACTGCCCCGAACCGACGCTTATCACCGGTCTCGGTTCCGCCTACGTGACCGGCCTTTTCCGCGAAAACTACCTCGGTCCCGGCATGCGATTGAGCTTCCCCAGCGCCGGCCGCCGCGTAAATACCTCCCGCATCGTCGCCATCCAGCCGAAACGGAAGAACTAGAAACCGCAATGCCGAAGTTTCTCATCCAAGCCACCTACACCGCTGAAGGCCTCCGGGGATTGGCGAAGGACAAAGCCTCGGGCCGCAAAGCCGCCGTTCAGGCGGCCATGAAAGCCGTCAAAGGCAAAATCGACAGCATGTACTTTTCCTTCGGTGCCGACGAGGTCTTTCTCGTCGTCGATGCGCCGGATAACATCGCCGTCGCATCGCTCTCCCTGACCGCCGGCGCCACGGGCCTAGTCAACATGCGCGTTACCCCATTGCTCACAGTTGACGAAGTCGACCAGGCCCTCGCGCTGCCCAATAAGTACCGCGCTCCCGGCGCCGAGTCTTAAAACGTCATCCGCAACGCCAATTGGAATGTCCGAGGCAGATTCGATTGTGACGTAATCCGCCCGAAGTTCGTACTTGTCGGCCCCAAATCCGGCCCGCCAAAGATAGCGTGGTTGAACAGGTTGAACGCTTCCGTGCGGAACTGCAAATTCACCCTCTCCACGATCGGGATCGCCTTAATAACCGAGAAATCGATATTGTAAATCCGGTCGGTGCGATAGGCCGAATACGATTGCTGGAACGTTCGCCGGTTGCGCTCCAACTGAGCTGTGTTGCTCCGCTCGAACAGCGACGTATCGAAAACTCGCGCCAGATTTCGGGCGTCCCACTGCAGGTCGCCGCCCCTGTAGATCACGTTGCCGAACTCCACCGGGGCGCCAGACTGCAAATTCAAGATGCCGGCCATCTGCCATCCGCCAATCAGACGGTCGCCCCATGATCCCACGCCGCCGCCAAACGCTTTGCCCTTACCAAACGGCAACTCATAAGTACTCGAAAATACGAATCGGAACGGCCGGTCTTCGCCAGCGATGCGGTATTGCAACGCATCCGAGGCGTCGTACAATCGGTTCGTCGCTTCCAGGAATTTCGACCATTGGAAATTCGTCAGGAACTGCAATCCGCTCGCGAAGCGTTTGTCCAAGCGGACCTGGAACATGTGGAAATTGGAATAGCCAATAGTCTGACCATCCACGCCCACGCCGCCGTCACCGGAAAACTGCGGATACTTCCGCAATAAATTCTCCGTCCCGATCGTGCCCGAATTCAACCCAGTCCCCGGAATCAGATTCCGGAACGGATTCGGCACAATCGCCGTCAGCCGGTCGATGTTCGCCTGATCGCGCGTCGGCGACATGGAAAGGAACGATTCCGGTACAAAATTCAGATTCCGATTTACGCCCAGGTTGCGGACGTGCGAGCCCATGTAGCCCATCTCCAACAGAAGGTTTTTGGCAAGTTCCCGCTGGATGTTGATGTTCCAACGGTGGGTGATCGGCTGTTTCAGTTCCGGACTGTTGAAGCGCACACTCTGCCCCAAGAAGGTATTGACACCTCGCGACGATCCGATCGGCTGCAAAATACCCGTCGGAAACGGGTTGGCAAACGTCGCCGCCGGGGTCAGGAAGTTGTCGAGCGATGCCACGAGTTGCGTCGTCTGGCTAAACCCCGGCTGCTGAATTCCCGCTGTGCCAAAAGTACTGTAGAAAATGCCATAACCGCCGCGCAGCACCGTCTTCCCGCCGAGGAATTTGGGCGACCAACTGAAACCGAAACGCGGGCTAATGGCATTGTTCGGCGGGCTGTAAATCGTGCGATTGCTCGAATCCGCGAAGAGTATGCCCCCCACTGGGTTAAACTGCGCCGCCGGGAGCAGCGCCACCGGAGAAGCCGCGTAGTTTGCCTTCGCCGCGTTCGTCACCGACAGGGTGGCGCCAGGGTCAAAACCCCTAGTCGTCCGATTGTGCCGTTCAATCGTGCCCGTTTCTTTCTCGTACCGCAAACCCAGGTTCAACGACAGCGAGCCGCTCACCCGTACGTCGTCCTGCAGGAAAAACGCCAGATATTTGGCGCTCTGCGTCCTCGTTGCATTCACGTCGAAGCTGCCGCCCGTCGGCAACCCCAACAGGAAGGAGCCAACATCCTGGCCTAATGGCGCGCCCGGCGAATTGTCCACCGGCCCGCGTGTCCAGGCATTCGTAAACTGGTACAATCCCGAAGAGTTCCCAAACCCATTCGAACTCTCCCGCTGCGCCCGCAGGTCCGTTCCAAACTTCAACGTATGACGGTTCATGATCTTCGTCGCCGCCATGAAAATCTGGTAGCTGTCGAACGGCGTTCTGTCGCCGCCCGAGTCGCCGAAATCCGTGATATTGCCAAAGTCGATCCGCGGTAAAACCAGTTTGTTGCTCGACGCCTTTAACGAAGCTGGCAGTCCAAGCGTTGTAAAGTCAAAACCGTCGTGCGGTCGAATGCCAGCTTCCACGAAACGCGTCCAGTTCAAACGTGTATTCAAAAACAACGTCGGGCTCAACGTATAGACGTCGTCAAACGTCACGCCCCAGTTCGTGCGAAACAAATTGTTCCCCGTCGCAATGTTATCAAACCGGTTCCCCCGGTTCTCCACCCGGTCGTTATACCGGCCGGACAGGAAAAATTTATGCCTATCGGAAACGTTCACATCAATGCGTCCCATGAACGACGAGAACACGTCGGAACGCACGGCATTATTGAAATAGTTGTTCGTCCCGTCGGCGGTGCCCGCCGTGTTCGGCAACGGCATGAACTGCAGGAAGTTCTTGGCGATCGGGCTCAGCCGGTTCGCTGGAATACGATTGCCGGGGAACACCTGCCGCCGAATGCGGTTGCCCTCAGTCACGCCGGTCGTCGGATCATAAAGCTGATAAATACTATTCACCGCCAACAACTGCGAGAAGTCGCCGTTGCGCTGCGCCTCCGTCGGGACCGTCGAAAACGTCGGTTCCGGCTCCGATTGCCGAATGCCTTCCGAGCCGAAAAAGAAGAACAGCTTGTTCTTGCCGTTGAACACTTTAGGGATGATGATCGGTCCCCCTACGGTCAATCCGTACTGATTGAACCGCGTCACCGGTTTCGTCTGCCGGTTCGCGTTGGTGAAGAAAGGCGTCGCCTTCAACCGCTGGTTCTGGTGGAACTCATAAAGCGACCCGTGAAAGTCGTTCGTGCCGCCCTTCAGCACCACATTCACCGTTCCGCCGCCCGTATTTCCATATGCCGCGTCGGGTTGAAACGCCTCCACCTTGATTTCCTGCACCGCGTCCACCGGCGGATTGTAAGCCACACGCTTATTCCGCGTCATGTCCGGCGAGCCGTCCAGCAAAAGTTCGTTCGATTGGCCCTGCCCGCCGCCCATTGAAAATCCCGACGGCCCCGCGTTGTCGAACGGCCTCGTGAATCTCGGGTCCGATGTCGGCGTCACGCCATACGACAACTGCGCCAGCGTCAAAGGCGTCCGCCCGTTCATCGGCAGCGTCGCAATTTGCCGCTCGCTGATAACCTGGCCCACCGACGCCGAATTGGTCTGCAACATCGCCGCATCGGCCGACACTGTGATCGCTTCCGTCTGACTTCCTACCTGCAGCGTCACGTCAATCGCCAACCGCATGTTTGTGCCGACAGTGATCCCTTCCTGCACGTACTTCTTGAACCCGCCATGCTCCGCCGTTATCGTGTATGGTCCCGGCGCCAGGAACGGCAGCGAGTATTCACCCTCGCCACCCGACGCCGTCTCCGCCCTCGCACCGGTGTTCTTCTCCGTTGCCAGTACCTTCACGCCCTGCACGGCCGCGCCGCTCGAATCGGTTACCCGTCCCGATATCGTCGATCGGAATTCCTGCGCGCTCAACAAGGCGCACGTAAAGCCGACAAGGGCAAATAGCCGTCGCATGGTCACACTCCTGAAGTTTGTTCCCGGGACCCGTTACTGCCCGCAGATACAGAAACTATATACCAAAATCTTTACACCATAGTGTAAATGCTGCTGAAACGGCCGTTTGCTAAAGTTGAAAGTAACGCCCCTCCCACCACATCAAGGTTGGTACTCGTAATGAACAACAAAACTCCTCTTTTCGCACTGCTACTTCTCTGCCTTCCCGCGGGCCTTTGCGCGCAGGCCGTTGCCGGTTTCGGCGGCATCTCCGGTGTCGTCCGCGACGCTTCCGGCGCCGTCGTTCCATCCGCGAATGTCATAGTTGAGAACTCCTCCAAAGGCATTCGCCGTACACTCACCTCCAATGAATCCGGCGTCTTCGCCGCCCCGGCCCTCGTCCCCGCCTCGGGCTACGCCGTCCGCGTCGACAAAAGCGGCTTCCAGGCATTCGAAGTTAAGGACATCGAAGTCCAGGTCGGCCAGAACGTCAACATCAATGTGCCCCTTTCCGTCGCGGGCGCCGCCACTCAGGTCGACGTCTCCGACGCCGCTCCCATCGTCGAACAAACCAAGACCGGCATCTCGCAAGTCGTTAACTCCAAACAGATTCAAGATCTTCCGATTAACGGCCGCCGTGTGGACGCCTTCGTCCTCCTTACACCCGCCGTCGTCTCCGACGGTACCTTCGGCCTCATCAGCTTCCGCGGCATCGCCGGCGGCAATGCCTTCCTTACCGATGGCAACGACACCACCAACAGCTTCTACAACGAAAACGCCGGGCGTACCCGCATCACTACCCAGATTTCGCAGGACGCGGTTCAGGAGTTCCAGGTGCTCACCAACGGTTACTCCGCCGAGTTCGGCCGCGCCTCCGGCGGCGTCATCAATACCGTCACCCGCTCCGGCGGCAATAACGTTCACGGTACCGGATACTGGTTCTTCCGTAACCAGGATTTTAACGCCCGCGACCCCTATTCGACGATTAACCCGGAAGAACGCCGCGACCAGTTCGGAGGCTCCCTCGGCGGTCCTATCAAGAAGGATAAGCTTTTCTACTTCGTGAATCTCGAAGCCACCCGGCGCAAATTCCCACTTGTGGCCTCACTCACCCGTCCCCCGCTCTTTAACGCCAACGGCGCCTTCGTCGGCACCTGCGCCGCCACCGCCGCCCAATGCCAGGCCGCTCAGGGCTTCCTGCAGCGCCAGTTTCAGGTGCTTGATCGTACCGCCAACTCCGAACTCGGCTTCGCTAAACTCGACTGGCGGCCCACGGAGCGTAACGCCATCAGCCTTTCGTTCAATTACCTTCGCTGGATTTCCCCCAATGGCATCCAGACCCAGGCTGTACTCAACACCGGCGCCGGCGTCGGCAATAACGCCAACTCCACCGTCCGCACCCGCTACGGCCGTGCCTCCTGGACCTACATCCCCGCCAACACCGTCGTCAACGAAGTGCGCTATGGCTGGTTTAAGGATCGGTTGTTCGATGACGTCGCCGAATCGTTAATTCCCGCCCTCACCGGCCGGGTTTCGATCACCGTCCAAGGTCAGGCCAACCTCGGCGTGGCCGATGCTTATCCCCGCTTAAACCCCTCCGAAAACAAGCACCAGATCGCGGACAACCTCACCTGGACCGTTGGCAAGCACACCCTCAAGCTCGGCGGCGATTTCGTATCCGCTCGCGATTATAATGACATCCTCCGCAACCGGAACGGCAGCTACGCGTACCCGACTTTCACCGCCTTCGCACAAGACCTGACCGATAACCCTACCGGCGCCAAGCGCTGGCAGAGCTACTCGCAACGGTTTGGCAATCCGGTCGTCGATACGACTATTCGCGACGTCAGCTTCTACGTCCAGGACCAGTTCCGTGCCACCCAGCGCCTCACCCTGAACTACGGCCTCCGTTACGAATACCAGAGTTTCACCCAGCCTCGCGTAGTCAATCCGGATTACCCCGCGCAGACCGGTAACATCCCCTCCTATGGCAAGAATTTCGCGCCGCGCTTCGGCTTGGCCTATTCGATGAACAATAACAAGACCGTCCTCCGGGCCGGCTACGGCCTCTTCTACGCCCGCACGCCTGGCGGTCTTGTCAACACGCTTCACCTCGAGAATGGCGTCGTTCAGAAGCCGATCAGCCTTAATAGCGCGATTCCCGCCGATCTCGCCCTCGGCCCCGTCTTCCCCAATCGGCTCGCCGGAATCGATCGTAATCCGCCCGCCGGCACGATCGACATTTCCGTCCCCGACGCCAATCTTCGCAACCCTTACACGCAGCAAGGCGATGTCGGCATCGAACACGAAATCACGCGCGACCTCGGCCTTACCGTCTCTTATCTCTGGAGCCGCGGCATGCAGCTTTACTCCGTTCGCGATTTGAACGTCGGCGCTATCGGCCCGGATGTCACCTATCGGATCAACGACACCGCCGGAGCCCAGGCCGGTTCCTTCACCACGCCTACTTACCGCTTGGCCAACCGCGTCGATCCCCGCTGGCGCTCCGTAAACCAAATCGAAAATGGCGGCCGCAGCTATTACGACGCCATGGTCGTCCAGATGCGCAAACGGTTCTCCCAGATGTGGGAAGGTTCGGTGGCCTACACCTGGTCCCACGCCATCGACCTGAACCAGGGCGGCGGTAATGACAACATCTTCTACTCCGGCCGGCCCCGGTCCCTGTTCAACGGCGCATACGGACTGGATAAATCCAGTTCGTCGCTCGACCAGCGTCACCGCTTCGTTGGTACGGCAATGTTCACTCCCGTATTTACTAAGAAGACCGACCGTTTCTCGAGGTACTTCGTCAACGGCTGGCAGCTCTCCAATATCTTCACTGGAGCCAGCGCCCAGCCGGCGACGCCCACCATCTTTGTCAGCGGCAACCCCTTCGCCGGCGCGGCGTTCCCCGAGTCGCTTAACGGCTTCGGCGGCTCCAGGCGCGTCCCCTTCCTGCCTGCGGCCAGCCTGGATATTGACCAGATCGTCCGCCTGGATTCGCGCCTCTCAAAGATTTTCGCCATCACGGAACGTTACCAGCTCTACCTGAACTTCGAAGCGTTCAACGTCTTCAACCACGTCTCCAACAGCGCCGTCAACGGCCAGGCGTTCCAGGCCGCCAACGGCGTGCTGACGCCCACCGCCCGTCTCGGCGAAGGCTCCGCCAGCCAGGGTTTCCCGGATGGAACCAATGCCCGGCGCGCCCAATTCAGCGTGCGTTTCGTTTTCTAAAGTCCGGTCATTTTTTCCCATTTCGGTGATAACCTCAGGGGTACGGAATTCGCGGCACCCCTTACGGAGGTTCAATCTCATGGCTTTTTGCCCAAAATGCGGTAACCAGGCGCAGGGCGCTTTTTGCATGCGTTGCGGCAGTCCCGTCCCCGCGGACGCGCCGCAACCGCCTCAGCAGCCGCAACAACCGCCACCCAACCCCAGCGGCTGGCAGCAGCAGCAGCCCCCGCCGCCTCAGCAGCACCCAATACGGCCAGCCGCAGCAGCAACCGTTCGGCCAGCAGCCACCGCAGTATGGTCAGCAACCTCCTCCGCAATATCCCCCGCAATACGGCCAGCAGGTGCCCGCCTCGGCTGGCATAGAAGACAATGTCGCCTCCGCCCTCTGCTACACCCCATTTATCGGCTTGGTCGTTAGCATTCTTTTCCTCGTGCTGGAACCCTTCAGCAGAAACAAGTCCATCCGTTTCCATGCGTTTCAGTCTATTTTCCTTACCGTCGCGAGCTTTGTTCTTGGCATCGTCCTATCAATCGTTTTTCGAATCTTCTACTCGCTTCTGCCTTACGGTTTGTGGTCCCTCGTGAGCCTTCTGTACCTCGTCGTATGGCTCGTGCTCATCGGCGGCTGGATTTTCCTGATGTACAAGGCCTACAACCGCGAGCGTTTCAAGATTCCCATCATCGGTGACCTCGCCGAAAAACAGGCGTAGCCGGATCCGCCCGGCCCGCGTCTTGATCCCTGTGACCGCACGTTTCCTCTCCTTGTGTCTACTTTCGGCCGCCCTCCTGCCAGCGCAGCCGATGGCGCTCCCCAAGATCGGGATTATCGACTATTTCGGCCTGAAAAAGGCCAATCGCGAAAGAATCGACAAGGCGCTCGGAGTAAAGATCGGCGATCCGCTCCCGAAGTCCAAAGGCGAGGTCGAACTCCAGCTTGAACTTGTCAATGGCGTCGTCCGCGCCAGTCTGGAAGCGGTCTGCTGCACGAACGGCGAGGCCATTCTCTACGTCGGGATCCTGGAAAAGGGCGCCCCGGTGTTCGAGTATAGGGATGCTCCTTCCGATGAGACGGTGAAACTTCCCGAACCGCTCGTCGACACCTGGAACCGTTTCATGGAGCAGTTGCAGATCGCCGTGCGTGAAGACAAAGCGGCGGAGGATCTCACCAACGGCCACAGCCTGATGCAGTACGCCCCGGCACGGGACGAACAGTTAAAGTTCCCCGAAATGGTGGATGCCAACCTGCCGCTCATCCGTGCGGTGCTGCGCAAAAGCGTCGATGAAACGGAACGTGCCATCGCCGCATTCGTCATTGCCTACACCACAAAGAAGAACGCCGTCATCGACGATCTTCAGTTCGCCATCCAGGACCCCGACGATGGAGTACGCAACAACGCCATGCGCTCGCTGGCATCGTTATCCGTGCTGGCCAAGCTGAAGCCGGAGCTAAATATACGGATCCCGGCCACCTGGTTCGTGGAGCAGATGAACTCCATCATTTGGAGCGACCGCAACAAGGCCGCCTACGCCCTGGTCCCGATCACTGAGGACCGTAACGCCGGCACGCTGGCGATGTTGAAGGACCGGGCGCTCGATTCGATGGTCGATATGGCCCGGTGGAAGAGCCCGGGACATGCGCTGCAGGGCTTTATTCTCCTCGCCAGAACCGCCGGCTGGGAAGAGAAACGCATCCAGGAAACCTGGGCCGCCGGAACCCGCCTGCCCGCAATTGATGAGATCCTGAAAGCGTTCGAGGCCGCCGCTAAGAAGAAAAAAGGTTAGAGCAATGTCAATTACGCGCCGCGCTTTCGTCGCCGCACTCGCCGCCGATTTCCGGCCCAACATCATCCTCTGCATGGGCGATGACCATGGCTGGAACGAAACCGCCTACAACGGCCATCCCCACCTGAAAACTCCGGTCCTTGATGAGATGGCCGCCTCCGGCCTTCGACTCGACAAGTTCTACTCCGCCCACCCCAATTGTTCCCCCACCCGCGGCAGCATTATGACCGGCCGCCACCCCAACCGCTACGGCACGTTCAGCCCCGGCTGGTCCACCCGCCCCGAAGAGATCACCATTGCCCGCATTCTTAAGAAAGCCGGCTACGCCACCGGCCATTTCGGCAAGTGGCATCTCGGCCCGGTCAAGGCCGATTCGCCCACCAGTCCCGGCGCCATGGGCTTCGACGAATGGCTCTCTCATGACAACTTCTACGAAGTCGATCCATACTTCTCCCGCAACGGCGGTCCCATCCAAAAGTATCCCGGCGAAAGTTCGGAAATCGTCGTCCGCGAAGCGCTTGGCTTCATCGGCAAAGCCAAAAAGGCCAATCGCCCATCCTTCACCGTTATTTGGTTTGGTTCCCCGCACGAACCCTACGTCGGCACGGAGCCCTATCTATCCCGGTACAAGGATCTCGCCGACCCGCTTCGCTCCCGCCTTGCCGAGATCTCCGCCATGGATAACGCCATTGGTGAACTCCGCCGGCAACTCAAAAAATCCAATCTCCAACAGAACACCCTTCTCTGGTACTGCGGCGACAACGGCGTCCCGCCCGAAGGCCGCGTGACCACGCCCTACCGTGGAGCCAAAGGGCAGGTTTACGAGGGCGGCATCCGCATCCCCGGCATCATCGAATGGCCCGCCCGCATTCCCAAGCCCCGCGCGACATCGGTCAACGCCGTCACCTCCGACATGCTCCCGACGATTTGCGACCTGCTGAGTCTGCCGCTCCCCAGCCGCCCTTTAGACGGGATCAGCCTGAAGCCCCTAATCGACGGCAAAATGACGGAACGCCCCAAGCCCATCTTCTTCTGGGAATACGCGGCGAACGCCGAACCCAAGCGCAATCCCGAGCCCTATATCCGCCCCGAACTGCAACAAGGAACCACTCCCACCGCCAAATTGCAAAACGGCAAATATACCCGCGACTTCCGCAACTATCGCCATCCCCGCATCGAAGCGGAAGACTACGCCGGCGCCGCCGCAGTGCTGACCAATCGCCATAAACTCGTCATCGATCCCCGCCCCAGAGCGGAACGGGCCACGGAGCTTTATGACCTGCAATCCGACCAAGGCGAGACCAAGGATCTCGCGCAGGCCAACCCCGCCCAAACCGCCGCGCTCGAGAAGGAACTACGCGCCTGGCAAAAATCCGTGCTGACCAGCCTCACCGGCGCCGACTATCGTTAGCCGCGGCGCCCCAGCCCGCACTCGGCATGAATTGCCCGCACCGCTTTCTCCAGTCCATCGCGGCTCACCACCAGATTGATCGTCAATTCGCTGGAACCCTGGGCGATGGCGATAATACTAATCCCCTCGCGCGACACAGCCGTGAAAACGCGCCCCGCCAGTCCCGCCACACCGCGCATACCCTCCCCCACCACAGCCAGCAAACCCACATTTTCGTCAATCTCGAACGGCTTTACGTATCCGTGCTCAATCTCAAGCGCCAAGGCCTCTTCTAGCCCCTTCAACACCATCGGCAACTCGTCCTTCCGCACCAGGAAACAGAAGCTCTGCCGGTACGAAGAACTGGACAGCGTCAGCACCTCCGCATTCACAATGTCCAGCGCATCCAGCGCCCGCGCCATGACGCGTGTCCCGCTGATTAGCGCCGACGCCGGCTCCACCGAAACCAGCGCCACATTCGCCATTGACGTCACTGCCCGCGCCCCGCGCGGTTCATCGGCCCGCAGCGCCGAGACAATGTGGGTCCCCGGCGCGTCCAGGTTGAACGAGTTCTTGCTCCACACCGGAATCTTCTTCTCCACCAGCGGCGCCAGCGTCCGCGGATGGAGTACTTTCGCGCCGTTATAGGCCAACTCCGCCGCCTCATCATAGGTGACCTCATCGAGTACTCGGGCGTCACTCACCAGCCGCGGATCCGCCGTCATAATGCCATCGACATCGGTCCAAATCCACAGTTCGGACGCATCCATCGCGCTCGCCAAAATCGACGCGGAAAAGTCGGATCCCCCGCGCCCCAGCGTGGTCGCCTTCCCGTCCGCCGTGGCGCCGTTGAATCCGGTCATCACCACCACCGATCCGGCCGCCAGCAGCGGCGCTACCACCTCCGCTCCTTTCACTCGCGTCAAATCCATGATCGGAGTCGCGTTCCCAAACACCGAATCCGTCACCACAACCCGCGCCGCGTTCACTGCCTCCGCGGGCGTCCCGGTCTCGGTCAGATACGCGGCAAGGATTAACGCCGTCAGCCGTTCGCCGATCGCCACGGCTTCGTCCACCGAACGGGGCGGCCGGTCGCCCAGCAATAAGATCCCCTGTGAAATCCTTTCAAATTCGGCAATCAGTCCGTTGATACCCGCCAACACCGCATCCGGATCCCGCAGCAATTCGCGCGCCGTCGTCTCATGCCGCTCGCGCAGCCCGGCGATGTTCGAATCCATCGTTGCCCGGTCCCCGCCCTCGGCGTGCCGCAACGTGTCCAGCAGCCGGTCGGTCACTTTCGACATCGCAGAGACCACCACGGCCACCGGCCGCTTGGCCCGTTCGGCGGCAGTAATCTCCGCCGCAATCCGGATCCGGCTCGCGCTGCCCATGGACGTGCCGCCAAATTTCATTACGATCAAATCGCTCAACTCGATACTCCTCGTCCGTTCGAAGTCCGCTCCCGTACAATACCCAATACCGCCAGAATCACGCCCTCTTCGTCCAGATCGCTGGTGTCCACATACACCGCGTCGTCCGCTTGCCGTAGCGGTGAATCCGCCCGCGTCGCATCGCGCTCGTCCCGCTCGCGAATCTCTTGCAGCACTTGCGCATAATCCCCGCCCAACTCTTCCACCCGCCGCCGCGCCCGTACCTCCGGACTCGCGTCCAGATAGATTTTCACCTGTGCCCGCGGGTACACCACTGTCCCAATGTCCCGCCCCTCCATTACGACGCTCGCCGCCGCCGCGTATTGCTGCTGCTTGCTCACCAGTTCCCGCCGTACGCCGGGAATCGCCGAAACTCTTGACGCGGCTTGCGAAACCTCCGGACGCCGGACATCCGCCGTTATGTCCCGCCCGTTCAGCAGCACGCGGCCGCCGTTCAAATTGATCTCCGCGCTCCCCGCCATCGGGACCACTTTCGGCCCGTCGCCGGGGTCAATCCCGTTCTCCAGCGCCCACAGCGCCAACGCCCGGTACATCGCCCCGCTGTCGACGTGCAGGAAACCCAACCGCCCGGCAACGGCCCGCGCCACGGTGCTCTTGCCCGCCCCCGCAGGTCCGTCAATGGCCACTATGATTCTCGTCTCCATCGGCCGGCTACTCGCCCTTCCCGCCCAACGGATTCACCGCGAACACATACTCGGCCACCGGCCTGTCGCCCAGCAGGTGTTCGTCCACAATCCGGTCGGCCACCGCTTTCGTCACCGAGTGGTACCAGATTCCGTCCGGATACACGACCGCAATCGGGCCTTGTTCACAAATCCGCAGGCAATTCGCCTTTGTCCGGAATGTGCAGCGGTCGCCGGCCGCGAGTCCCGCCCCAGCCAGGCGTTTCTTCAAATGTTCCCAGACCTCAATGGACTCCTCCGCTCCGGCGCACTTCGGTTTAGTCGCGTCGGCGCACAGGAAAATGTGGCGCACCAGTTTCCCAATCCCGAGATTGGCCGCCACTACGGGCAGGGTTGCCGTGTCTTTCGTATCGATAGGAACTGTCATTGATGTAGTGGGTTGCGTTGGAAGGCGATTACTCTCTATTCTGACAAAGTGCCCCTACGGCTCGCACCCAAAGCCTTCGACGCGATGGTGGAACGCGCCGTCGCCGCCATACCCGGCCGATTTCGCGCTCGGATGCGGAATCTGGTGATCTTCGTCCAGCCGGTCGGCCCCTCCCCCGACCTTCTCGGTCTTTACGAGGGCCGCCCCATTACTGAGCGCAATGTGGGCGACGCGTCCCCCGACGGCCCCGACCGCATCCGCATCTTCCAGCGCCCCCACGAAGATATGGCGCGCAATCCGGTTCACCTGGAGCGCATCGTCACCGATACGGTGTGGCACGAAATCGGCCATTACTTCGGTCTGAGCGAACGGGAGATACACGCCGCCGAGGACCGCCGGGAACGCCTGCGCCCGCTGCGCCGCGCCGCTCGCCAGCAAATTCCGGTCAAACGATGAGCCTGTGCCGAACCGGTAGAGTGGGAGCGGGATTTAAGTCGCCCCTCCCCTCGTCGAACCGGACGTGCGAATTGCCCCCGCGATTCGTTTCCGCTCCGCCGGTCTTCCGTAGTGGGCATTTCTGTCAAGCGGCTCTCCCTTCCTCTGACTCCGCATCTGTTCTGCAAGGCCCCCTCGCTCCACGCTTCATTGCTATACAATGTCCACGGAACCGAACCGGAAAAGGTTCCGCTATCGGGAGAATGTTATGAAGAACACTAAAGCCATTGCGGCCTCCATTCTGTTATGGACGGCGTTACCCGCGCTGGGACAGCAGGATCAAGGCCAAATCGCCGGTACCGTGCTGGATTCGACGAAGGCCACGGTCACCGGAGCGCGCGTGACCGCTACCAGTGTCCAGGGAGTGTCGCGCTTGGTGGACACTGGCGAAAACGGCTCCTACGTTTTGACCAATCTCCCGGTCGGCCTTTATGAAGTGAGTGTCCAGGCGCCGGGGTTCAAGCGCTTCGTGCAAACGGGCGTGAAAGTGGACGTAGCGGCGAGGAGCACTGTGGACGTGAACCTTGACCTTGGCGCCGTCAGCGAGTCGGTCACCGTCGAGGCCACCGGCGTCCAGCTATCGCAGGAAACAGCGCAGATCGGACGTGTCGTGGAAGCACGCCAAATAACGGATCTGGCGCTGAATGGGCGAAATCCGATCAATCTGGCGCTCTTGAAGGCCGGCGTTGTTGGCGGGAATTTCAATAACTTCAATCCGACTGGCCTGCATGAAAGTTTCTCGATTAACGGCGGACGGCGGAACGGAAATAACATCACGATTGACGGCGTCAACGCGATGCGTACCCGCGGGGACTTTACCGGGTCGGCGCAAGTCGGCCTGTTAAACGTGGACACGATTCAGGAAGTGCAATTGCTGACGTCGACGTACCCGGCCGAATACGGGCGAGCCATGGATGGGCAGATGCGGTTTGTAACCAAAAGCGGGACGAAGGACTTTCATGGCACGGGTTGGTGGTTCTTCCGGAACTCGGCGCTGGATGCCAATAGCTGGACCCGGAATCAGAGTCCGGTGCCGGACGATAACCGCCGCGCGGCGCCGTTCCGGTTTAACCAGCCTGGATACGCAATCGGTGGACCGGTCTTCCTGCCTGGCAAATTCAACACGAACAAAGACAAACTGTTCTTTTTCGGATCGCAGGAATGGCTGGTTTGGCGCCGTGAGCAGACCGTAACCGCCACCGTTCCAAGCGACGCGATGCGCCGCGGCAACTTCGCCGAATTGCTGAACCCGGCGAACCCGTTCTTCCGCCGCACGCGAGTAGTCAACGATCCACTGGCCGGCAACGTACCATTTGCGGGGAATATTATCCCTTCCAACCGGTTGAGCGCCAATGGGACCGGCGTCCTGAACGCGTATCCCACACCGACGCCGGGATTCCTGCAAGGCAGCGAGAACTGGATCAAGACATTGCCGAATCCGCGCGAAAGCCGGAAGGATACCTTTCGGGTGGATTACTATGCCGGCAAACATCGGATCAACTTTACCGGGAACAACTACCTGCATTATGAGGACGCGCCGTTTGTCTCCGGGCTGGACCGGTCCAATTCCCGCTGGGACCGGCCGAACATGACTGGAGCTTTGAATGTGACGAGCACGTTGTCGCCGACAATCATCACCGACTTTACGGTTACCGCCGCCAACGATGTTGTCTACATCGGGATCTATGACAATGAAGGAGTACCACGCTACCTGCGCGGCCAGTATGGTCTGAACTTCCCGCATATCGTCCCCGGCGTGAAGCGGATTCAGGAGCGGATTCCGCGCGGATTGATCAACGGCTTCGCGACTCTCGACGGCTCGTCGCGACCCGTGAGTTCGTCGGGGCCGATGTACATGGCGGCGGGCAATATGACGTGGGTGAAGGGTTCGGCGCACACGCTTAAATTTGGCGGATGGCTGTCGCACGACCAGCAAAACAACAACGATCAGAGCGGCGCGCAACAGAATGGAGAGTTCAACTTTTTGGACACCGGCCATCCGCGGACGTCGGGACTCGCGGTGGCCAACGCGGCCCTGGGTTATTTCGACGTCTACAGCGAACAGGGGCCGGCCGCCTACACGCTGCTGCGAAGTAATTCGCTCGAAGCTTATGTGCAGGACACTTGGCGCGCCGCGAAGAATCTGACGATCGAAATGGGAATTCGGTATTCGCGGCATCAGCCTTGGTACGCGAAGTGGAACGATATTGCGAATTTCGACGCCCGTTTCTTCGATCCCGCGAGGCGGGCCGTGGTTGACCCCACCGGAGGCTACATCGTTTCCGGCGATCCGTACAATGGCGTGGTGCTGCCCGGAACCGGCTTTCCCGATTCCGCGCGGGGAAGGGCGAATGGCGCGACATTGCCAAACGTTGAAAGGTTGTTCCACGGCTTGCCCCGCGGCTTTGCCGATACTTACAGCAACGCGTTCGCGCCCCGCCTGGGCATCGCCTACCGCGTGGGAGCAAAGTCGGTAATCCGCGCGGGCGGAGGAATCTTCCATCATCGCCAGATGCACAACCAGGGGTCTCTGTTCCGGAACGCACCGAATCAGATTCAGGTGCAAGTGTTCAACGGAGAAGTGGACCGTCCCGGCGGCGCCACGCGGCGCGATTTTCCGTTCTATATCCGCGGAGTAGATCTGCGGTTCAAATACCCGACGGCGATTAGCTATAGCTTGTCGGTGCAGCGGGAATTGCCGGGTTCGCTGCTGGCCGAGGTCGCCTACGTGGGTAAATCGGGGACGAACCTGGAGCGCACGCGGAACGTCAATCAGATGGTCGCAGGCACGCTGCAAGCGAATCCGGGACGTAACGCCAATGCGCTCCGGCCCTACCATGGGCTGGGCCAAGTCGACGTCACCACGCGGGATGGGCATAGCAACTACCAATCGTTGCAGCTCAGCCTGGACCGGCGGTTCCGTAGCGGGCTGAGCTTCGGCCTGTCGTATACGTTCTCGAAGAGCATCAGCGACGTCCTGACTCCATTCGACGCCTACCGCAATGTGCGGTCGCGGGACGATCTGGACCGGCCGCATCTGTTGAACCTCAACTACATTTACGAACTGCCGTTCTTCCGAAGCACACAGGGTTGGCAGGCCAAGGCGCTGCGCGGTTGGCAGCTATCGGGCGTGGTGTTCTTCCGCTCCGGCTCGCTGCTGTCGGTAGTGGACGGCGTCGATATAGCCGGTGTGGGACAGGGCAGCGGCAATCAACCGTGGGACGTCAACGGCAGTCTGGACGTGCCGGAGCGCGGGCTGGGCCTGAAGTGGTTCAACACGGCGGCTTTCACGGTCCCCAGAGCCGGGACGTTCGGGAACGCCGGGCTGAACATTATCCGCGGACCGCGTTTCCAGAATTGGGATATCGCCGTGTTCAAGGGATTTCCGATCAGTGAGCGTATTCGTACCGAACTGCGCTTCGAGGTCTTCAACTTCCCCAATCACCCGCTGATGAACAATCCTTCGGGAAGCCCGCGGGCCGGGAATTTTGGAATCATCACTTCCAAGAGCGGCGAACGGAACGTACAATTGGGTTGGAAGATTAACTTTTAGAAAGCCGGGGGCGCCAATGGTTCGAATCGGATTTCTGGCGGCTGTAGCCGTCGCGGCACTGGCCGGGGCTTCGCCGGAGGACGCCGTCTTCCGCGACAAAATAGGGCCGATTCTCAAGGCGAACTGCGCCGGTTGTCATTCCGGACCGCAAGCGCAGGCCGGCCTATCGGTCGCAAATCTTTCCGATCTTCTGAGGGGCGGCAAGCGCGGCCCGGCCATTAGCCCCGGCCAGTCGAGCCAAAGTCTTCTCGTGCAGTTTGTAAAAGGGGAAAAGAATCCGCGTATGCCGGTTGGCGGCAAGCCGCTGCCCGATAATATAGTGACCGCCCTGGCAGCCGCCATCGATTCGATGAAGGCCCTCGACCAGGTGGCGACGGCCAAGGACTACGCCACTTGGGTCTTCTCTCCGCCGGTAGCGCCAAAGATTCCGGTCCCGCGCCAGGCAGCGTGGACGAAGAACCCAATCGACGCCTTCGTGCTCGCGAAACTCGAAGAGAAGGGTTTCGCGCCAGCGCCGCCAGCGTCGAAGCGTGCCCTGCTGCGCCGGGTCTACTTCGATCTTGTCGGACTGCCACCAACCGAAGAGGAAGCCCGCGCTTTCCTGGATCACACCGCGCCCGATGCCTACGAAAAACTGGTCGACAAACTGCTCGCCGACCGTCGCTACGGAGAGCGCTGGGCCCGCCACTGGCTCGACCTGGTCCGCTTCGCCGAAAGCGACGGCTTCGCCATTGATGGCGAACGCCCCACGGCATGGCGTTATCGCGACTACGTCATCCGCGCCTTCAATAACGACAAGCCCTACGATGTGTTCATTCAGGAACAACTGGCCGGCGACGAAATGCAGCTCCGCCCCGCTGTGCGCGGCGGGCAGATAGAGAACGAGGGAATCCTGGCCTTGGGGTTTTTACGCATGGGTCCGTGGGAGCGCGATGCCAACTTCGACGCGCAACTCCGGCTCGATTGGCTGAATGAGATGGCCGGCACCACCACCCAGGCCTTTCTCGGTCTGACGGTAGGTTGCGCGCGGTGTCACGATCACAAGTACGATCCCATTCCACAAAAGGATTTCTACCGGATGCAGGCGTTCTTCGCCTCCACACGGATCGACGAGCGGCCCATGCCGCACCTCGAGTCCGAAGGACGGCTGGCGATGCGGCAGACTCTGCGCCGGCTAGAGGACGAGATGGAAGCGGCGAATGCGCGGTTGAAGGCGCTCGAAAAAGAACTCCGGGCGAAACTGGCGGCGAAGAAAGATGAAGACAAGAAGAAGCCCGAGGCTGATAACCTGCAACGCGTCCTCGCCGATAAAGACAATCCGGTTTTCACGGCGGAGGAGCGGAAACTGCACAAGGACACCGCCGAACGCGCGCAGAAGATTACGCTCGAAATGGCTCGCTACCAACCGGTCGCCTACAGCGTCAACGAAGTGGCCCCGCCCGCCGTGATGGAAATTGACCCGACGCATGTATTGGCGGGCGGCGAGCGTTCCGCGAAGGGCGAACTGGTGGAGCCGGGATTTCCGAAACGCATCACCGGAAACAGTGAGCCCGCGAAAATCGAATACGCTGGGCGTTACCGCTCGGGTCGGCGCCGCGCGCTCGCCGAATGGATCGCGAGTCCGGCGAATCCTCTGACTGCCCGCGTGATGGTGAATCGAATCTGGCAGCACCACTTCGGTGCGGGCCTCGGGCGGACGCCGTCCGACTTCGGAATGAACGGCGACCGCCCGTCGCATCCGGAACTGCTCGATTGGCTAGCCACGCAATTCGTTGAGAAAAAGTGGAGCGTCAAGGAGATGCATCGGCTGATGCTTACGTCAAACACCTATCGCCAGTCCACCGGGCATCCCGACGCGAAACGCATTGCCGAGAGCGATCCCGACAATCGGCTGCTATCGCGTATGAACTGGGTGCGCATCGAATCGGAAGTACTCCGCGACACCATCCTGGCGATCAGCGGAAGCCTGAATCGCGAGGCCGGCGGACCGGGCATGTTCTTCAGCGTGAAGGACGAAGTGGCCCAGGGTTTCCAGATGTTCAAGTGGTATCCGTCGGACGAGAAAGCCCAACTCCGCCGTTCGATCTACGCATTTCAGCGGCGGTCGCTGTCGATGCCGCTGATGGAAGTCTTCGACGCCGCCAACATGAGCGAGAGTTGCTCCCGCCGGAGCGTGACCACGGTGGCGCCCCAGGCGCTCACTTTGCTGAACGGCGAACTAACGGCGGTGGAATCGCGCCGCTTCGCCGCCCGCGTGATCGAGTTGGCCGGCGCCGATCCCGCGCGGCAGATCGGCAAAGCGTTCACCCTCGCCCTGTTGCGCGAACCGGCCGGCGCCGAACTGCAAAAGGCCCGCACACTTTACGAAGGCCGCACTCCTGAAGAAGCGCTGACGCGGCTCGCGACTGTCCTCTTCAACTTGAACGAGTTTATTTACCTGGAGTAACCCGCATGAACCAAGAATCGAATCGCCGGCATTTCCTTTATCGCAGCCTCGTGGGCGCAGGTGGCCTGGCGCTGATGGACTTCCTGAATACGGACCTGCGGGCCGCCGCCTCATCGAATCCGCTCGCTCCCAGGACGCCGCATCATCCGGCCAAGGCCAAATCCTGCATCTTTCTGACGATGCTCGGCGGCGTGGCGCAGATGGATACCTTCGATCCCAAGCCCGCGCTCGAGAAGTTCGACAATACCGTTCTTGACTGGAGCAACGAGAAGCGCACCGATCAGCCGGATCTCTACGCCAAGCCCCGGTTGATTCTCAAGAGCCCCTGGAAATTCGCCAAATACGGGAAGTGCGGCATGGACGTCTCCGAACTGTTCCCGCATCTTGCTGCCTGTGTCGATGACATGACGTTCGTGAAGACCATCACCGGCGAGAATGGCAACCACCCGGCGGCGACGTTCCTGATGAATACCGGACTCGTATTGCCAGGCCGGCCTTCGGTCGGCGCGTGGGTTGGATATGGCTTGGGAACAGAGAATCAGAATCTGCCCGGCTTTGTTGTCCTGCCCGATTACCGCGCACTTCCCTTCAGTGGTTCGCAACAGTGGGGCGCGGGGTTTCTGCCGGCCAGCTATCAGGGGACGATGATGCAGTGGAAGGGCGATCCCATCAACGATCTGCGTCCCGCCGGCGGCGCAAATCAGAAAGACATGCAGGATCAGATGGCGCTGCTGCGCGACTACAACCATGCCTATCTGGACGGCAACTTCACCAACCCGGATTTGCAGGGCCGTATCGACGCCTATGAGCTCGCCTTCCGCATGCAAAGCGAGGTGCCCGGCGTGCTGAATCTGGCGAAGGAAAACGAAGCCACGCGGAAGATGTACGGGATTGACGACGAGGTGACGCGGTCATTCGGTACGCGCTGCCTGATGGCCCGGCAACTGGTGGAAAAGGGCACGCGTTTCGTGCAGCTCTACACGCCCAGCCAATCGTGGGATAGCCACACGGACATCTTAAAAGGACACGCCAAGAACGCCAAAGAAGTGGATCTGCCAATCGCCGGTTTGATCCAGGACTTGAAGCGGCGCAATCTTCTCGACTCGACGCTGATCGTCTGGATGGGCGAGTTCGGCCGGACGCCCGACCACCCGGCGGATCTGCGTGATAAAGCGGGACGCGATCACAATACGAAGGCCATGACGATGTTCTTTGCCGGCGGCGGAGCGAAGCCTGGGGTGACCGTCGGCACCACTGATGAACTCGGGTGGAGAGCCGTTGAGAAGGTCTACCGCATGCGCGACGTACACGCCACGATTCTGCATTTGATGGGCCTGAACGATATGCGGTTGATGCACTACCATGCCGGCCGCAATATGCGCTTGACCGATACGGGTGGCGAGATCATTCGCGACGCGGTGGCGTAGCGGAGGCCGCCGCCAAGCGCAGCGAAAGTTGTCGATCTGCACATCAGGTCTGAGTCCATTCGATCTACCTGATGGGTGACCAGCCAGCGTCCATCTCGCGAGACGGTTCAGCCCGCTGCTAATCGGGGCGGTCCGGAACCGCAAGCGACGTAAGCGGAGGACCGCTGCCTGAACCCCGGAATCTCTAGCTCTCCTTGCAAGTGCGGCTGGTGGGTTTTGCCGGGCGGTGAGACTCCGCCTCCCCGCTCCACTTCGGGATTTTTCCGCTTTGGAGCGGATGGCCGTTGCAGCCTTTACGGATTTTCGGATTTGCGCTGCTGCCGCACTCAGGCTTTCGTGAGGGTATGACCTTGGAAGCAATCAAGGAAGCGGTTGTCCATCTCTCTGAGGCGGAGCGCGAGCAGTTCGCCTACTGGTTTGAAGAGTTGGCAGAGGAAGCCTGGGATAAGGAGATCGAGCGCGATTTCGCCCCCGGCGGTCGCGGGTCTGTCTCTCTGGAAGCCTTTCGCGCTGTAGTTGCATGGCGGGTGAAGCCCAATAGCCTTCACTTCATCGACTCCTATGGCTGCGAATCTCGGCCGATCACCCCGCGTCAGTCAGATTTCCAAGAACGACAGTCCCACAGGAGCATCACTTTCGAGCGAAGTACCAGAATTGCGACGAATACGCAGGTCTCTCAAAGCCACGCCGAGCCGACGTGGATCTCCTTCAGGTTGGAGCACATCGCTTTCGATTTCGATCTTCTCAATACGACGAGGCGTAAATGAAACTTCGCCAGACCAAGGGCTGTCCGCTGCGAGTGCCGCTTCAATTATTACTTCGTTGTTAACCCGCACTCGGCAGAAATGCTTTTCTGGGTGGACGCCCCATAGTGATATTGTCAACCTATCGAAATAAAGATCGAATTCCGGGGGAAACTGGACTGACGCCATGCCTCCTGTCCATCGGAGCTGTGCACCTTCATAGATCTCCCCATCATGAAAGCCTTTTTCGCGAATGAACCAAAATTGATCTATCGCGATTCTATCGATCCATTCAGAATCCCGTATACTGTTCCGAATCCAGCGCTGAATTGGACCCTCGACATCAACGGTCGGAGATTGGTTGGCACGGTGGCGAATTCCCGCCAGGATCGGAGCGATGAGTCGTGTATAGTCGCGTAGAGTCTGTTCGCGCAGCTCAATGAGGCGTTCGTTTTCCAACACACGATGCTTCATCAGTTGTTCCATTCGTTGGGCGGCGTCCTCTGGATGGAGAGATTTCGATTGCATCACGTCAAGCCCGATCCACTCACCAATTCTTGCCCGGGTGTCGCCGCCAGCGATAATGGCCGGTACCCCAAAGCCGGAAGCGGCTACCGCGGCATGTACGCGATTGGCGAAAATGCATGTCAGATTGCGGAAAAGGTCCAAGTAGTCGCGGTATGAAGAAGAGACGAATATGCGCTCCGAAGCTGTCGCGAAGTGTTCGGCGAACCGAACCTCTTCGGTGTCATGACAAATGAATATTACCCGCCCCATTTTTCTTAGGTCCTGAAGCAATTCATGAATACGCAGGATCCAGGACAACTTATCGAAATCGCCTCCAAAATCGAAGTGTCCACCCAGGGGCATCAAGTTTACACCAACCAAATCCCTCGCAAAAGGGACAGGACTTAAACGGCCCGCCGCTAAAAAGGCGGGACAAGGCAGGCAGTGGTGCTCGATATCGAGCTGCTTGAGAATATCATCAGCGACCGGATCTCGCACCGTTGTGAGGGCCGCGCGCGTTGCCGCACGCGTTGCGAAATCGGCACAGCCCGGATCTTCCAAGAAACTACGGCCTCCGTCACCCCAAGGTTGGCAACTGCCGGCGCCCAGGTTCAGAAAAACAGGTTCGGGGGACGCGGGAAGAATTCGTTCTTCCCATGCCCAGGAATGCCACTCTGCCGCAGTTGAGCGATGCCCGCCTACACCGTGGTGCCAATAGACCGGGGCTCCGCTTTGTACAAAAACGTCGCAATCCAGAATTTTGTCAGAGAGAACGCCGCATTCAAGATCACGAGGTCGCGAAAGCGAGTCTGGATCGTGTTTGTTGACAAAGTAAGGATTGATCGGGATGCCTATACTGTCGAAGCAGTGCCGTATTCCTTCACGAATGAACTCGTCGCCCACGTTCACTCCGATGGTCGTTAAGAATCCAACAACTAACGACTCATGCAAATTATTCGGGGCAAGTTCCGCACTTCCAACTCGTTTATTCACCACGCGACCGACCTTTCCGAGCGCGTTCCACGGCCGCAAAGTAACAGGTAGCCATCTAAACAGTCTTTCTGATTATAAGGATTTCAGCCAGTAAAATCCACTCGAGATCCCCGGAAATCACTCCCGCGGCGATGCCCCGTGGCAGTGAGCCTGAGAACCTGCGACGCGAAAGCCGCGTTGCTGGTCAACTTTTGGTGAGTAGGGGTGGGTCACTTCTCGCGAGTGCCGAAGAGTTGATGGGGACCGTGAAATACCCGGCGCAAGCCACACCCGGAAGATCATCGGTAAGCCGTGTGCCGGAAAACGGCACGCACGGTTTGAAAGGGGGATTTAAGCAACGGGTTGGCGTAAGCTTGTACCGCGCTAAAATCCTACCTATGACCGAAGACTTCCTGGATCAAGGCAGATGGACGCCCCAGACCTTCATGATGCGCGCCATTCAGAAATGGATCGGCGCAGCAGCAGTAGAGGTGGAGGAGGCTCTCAGCATTGACAAGAACCCGACGATGGAACCGCTCATACGAGAAAAATGGCCCCAAGTCCGGATTCACGAAGGCGTCTATCCTGAGCAGGACGCAATGGCGCTTCGCCACCCCGACTCGACCTTCGACTTAGTATTCTCGCATCAGGTTCTGGAGCATATTCCCCGGCCGTGGCTGGCGGCTCAAGAGATGATCCGGGTCTTGAAACCGGGTGGAATTGGCATTCACACTACGTGCGCATTCAATCCTCGCCACGGACAACCGCACTTCCAAGACTACTACCGGTTTCATCCTGAAGGACTCGTGGAAGTCTTTAGTGGCATGGAGGTTGCGGAATGCGCCGAATGGGGTAATCGTGAAGCGATCCGGCACAATGTATCGGTGGACGATGGGCATGGGATGCTGGGCGGCAGAAGGTTCGGAAAGGACATTGGATCCTGGAGCGATGGCTTATACCCGTGGGTGAGCTGGATCATTTTTCATAAGCCCGTCTCCCTAGCGCAACAAGAGGACCAAAGCAGCGCCAATGCAGGGGCCAGCATGTTCGAACAAGCGACCGTAGAGAGGGATTCTCACAACACTCTCTTCCTTCTCAAAAAGAGCGAATGGAGTATTCGGGAGCGACTGTTGAATCGCTCTTGTGATGACCAAGTATTTTCTGCTTTCGCCCGAATCCTGCGTCCTGGGCAGACTGTCGTTGATGTCGGTGCGCATGTCGGGAGGTACAGTGTCCATTTCTCGCGACTGGTTGGGCCGGAAGGCAAGGTCTGGGCGTTGGAGCCAGTCCCCGACAACTATTGGATGCTTGAGGCGACACTGGCGCTGAATCGGGTTGAGAACGTAACCGCGAAGCAAGTGGCGGTTTCGTCGACCGACGGGATGGCCGAGATAAACGTCTTCGACGATCCATTTTCTTCCTGGAGCAGTCTCGGTTCACCGACGATGCTCTCCCCCGATGGCAGGGAGATCCGGCCAAAGAAACAAGTGGCGGTTATTACACAGACACTAGAACGATTTTGTCGGGAACACTCGATTGGTTATATTCATGGACTAAAAATTGACGTGGAAGGTTTTGAGCAGGCGGCGCTGACAGGTGCATTGCCGCTGCTGAAGGATCATAGTGTTGGCATGATTTGCTTTGAGGTTTCCGAACTTCCACTTGCGGGAACGGGGTTCAGTCCTGATATGATCCGAGAACTACTTAAAGCGTGTGGGTACAATATCTACACATTCGATCTGTCTGAAGAAAAATTCCGGCCTGTGGAGGGTGACTACGCTTGTTTCCATGGCAATTTCTATGCGTTCGCCACAACGCCGGAACCGAGTAAGGAGATCTAAGAAATGACGCAAAGCCCTGTGGCCTTTTTTGTTTTTAACAGGCCGGCGCTCACAGCGAGAGTATTCGAAAGTATTCGGCGGGCAAGGCCAGCGAAACTTCTTCTGGTGGCGGATGGGCCGCGCAAAGACCACCCATCCGACGCAGGTCGCTGCCAGGAGGTACTTGAGATTATCTCCCGAGTAGACTGGCCGTGCGATGTGTACCGGCAGTTTAGTGGAATTAATCTGGGCTGCAAGGAACGGGTTTCGTCTGGTTTGGACTGGACGTTTAAAATGGTAGACAGAGCCATTGTTTTGGAAGACGATTGCTGGCCGGCGCCGGATTTTTTCCCGTTCTGTGATTCAATGCTTGATCGCTACGCAGCGGATACGCGCATAATGCAGGTTTGTGGCAACAACCTGGCTGGCAAGCGGGTTCCTATCATCGACAGTTATTCTTTTTCGAAGATCGGACCGATTTGGGGATGGGCGAGTTGGAGGAGGGCCTGGACTTTCTACGACGTAGACATGAAGAGTTGGCCGAAGGTGGTGGAAGAGAAGATCTATGAGCAGTTCTGGGATTTATCCCACGAGATTAGTTTCCGCTTCCCGTTATACCAGGAAGTTTATAGCGGGAAAGTAAACACGTGGGATATTCAATGGGGGTACGCCAAATTGCTGCAACGTGGACTATCGATCATTCCGGCGGAGAACCTCATTTCAAACCTGGGATTTGACGACGGCTCGGAGTCGACACATACCGGAAACAAAGACCATCCTGCGGCGGCTCTCCCCTGCGGCGGCCTTCAGTTTCCGTTGCGGCATCCAACAATTGTTGAGCGAAACAAGCGATTGGAGTTGGGAATTGACACGTTGTTGTCAGGTCGGCCGTTGAGCCTGAATCCTGAAGACGAACCTTGAAAAAGGGGTCTGATGCAAATCCACAGGCGCCTAAGGGGCTTCGGCCCTGGCCCCCTTCAAGGCTTCCCTCCTCTTCGTTTCGGCTACGCAGCCGGTATCCCCAGTCTTCCGCGCTTCCATTCCGAAGGCTACGGGATGGAGGAACTAGTCGCAGAACTGGGAGCGGCTTTTCTTTGTTCAGAACTTGGACTGCCAACCGATCCGCGTCAGGACCATGCGCCCTGCATCGCTTCATGGTTGAAGGTGCTGAAAAACGACAAGCGGGCAATCTTTACCGCAGCCGCAAAAGCTCAAGAAGCAGTTGACTGGATGACGAAGAAAACGGCGGAAGACGCCTAGACCAACACCTCCTCCAACATTCGTCTGGGAGTGTGTTCCCGCTCCGGTTCGGCGTACCCCAAACGGAAAGGCTGTTGTGGAAACAGATTAGGATCGGGGGTAAGTTTCTGTAACTCTGTTTTCACCTCCGGCACTTGTAAGACTTGACTCATAGGCTGAACACTCATCCCCATCGTTAACGCAGTTAAATAGATTCTCTCGAAAGCTTGCCCGACTCTGATTTGCGTTACCCTGTCATTGGCTTGCGAACATATAAGCCCTAACACAGGCGCACTCATCAGCACTTCGGAATCCTTCGTGGCGATTGATTTCCCAATGTTGATGTATGTCACCGCCAACTGTCCCATTTTGGACATAAACCATGATGTGCCGAATGCTCCTTGCCCTACCCAGAAGCCTAACTCTTCGCGGAAAGCAGGGTCGGCGAACTCAATCGCATCTGCACGGACCATCAATTCATCAACTTTCCGCTTCATCTCCAAGTCATCGGTCAGGTATAGCGATATACCTTCTTCCACACAGCAGGCGCGAATCTTTTGCTGGTCAGTTTCTGAAATAGGTCGCGGCTCGTAAACCTGATGATTAGTATGGCGGACGGTCATAGCAGGAAACAAACCAGATGGCTTAGAGGATTCGTCCTGCGGCGTCAGTTTCACAGCCGCGACTAGCTCCTCATCCCCGAAGGCTGGAAAGTAGGTAACCTCATACCCGAAGCCGAAATGCTCAGCAGCAAGCAACAGGTTTTCCAAAGCGCAACCGACGCTGATGTGTAACTCACGTTGGTCATCGTCCGCCACCTTAAGCCACCGCGTCCTATCAATGAAGACTTTGATTTCATTCTCGCCGGCTGAAAACTTCCACGGCTGAGTATTGTGGCTTGATGGGGCTAAAATTGCGTACCGAAGCAGGTACTTCATTTGTTCAGTTGAATTCCCGTCACGAGAAAAGCCTTGTTCATCAATCTGCCACGGTGTTACTTTGGGTTCATACATAGCTTTCAACTCTCATCATCGGCATTTTTCATTAAATTATACATCTTTGCCCTTCCTTAACGCGCGTAAGATTGCAGCGGCAAGAGCCTCCGGAGAGACAACGTAGCGGATGTTTCGGACCAATGTCGGGGGCTCTCCGGCCAGAACGTGGTCTCTGAACCCGGTATCCACAATTCCCGGAATAACATTTAACAGGTGGACGGGACTCCCTCGCAACTCGAGACGCACGGATTCGTGAATGGAGCCCAATGCCGATTTTGAAGCCGAGCATGCGGCGGCCCATGGCAGCGCGACCCGGGCCGCTACCGAGCTTATAGTCACAATCGTACCGGAGCCCTGCTTTAGCATGATAGGAATTACTAACTTGGCAAGTGCCAGAGGAGCGACGACATTCACCTGGAGCAGTCGGGAGAAGTGCGCGGACGATACCTCGGTTGGCTCCCCATATAGGCCAATCCCGGCATTGTTGATAAGGACATCAATTCGACCGTACGAGGCAAGGGTCCGATCCACTACCGCTCTGCGGGTTTCCTCTAAAGTAATATCTCCTGTCGCATCTCGTCGAAAAGATCGATCGCGAAATTGATCGTGCTATCGCCGCTGGCAACGTCACCTCGCTTGAAGAAGGCCTGCGTGGGCGGCGTGCCAGGAAGTGAAACTCAGCTATCATCCGTTAGCGGAGTTCTGGAAGTGTTACGACGCGTTGCCGCGGGACATTCAAAAACGGGCTGACAAGCAGTACGCGCTCTTTCAAGCGAACCCCAATCACGCGTCCCTGCGCTTCAAGGAAATCGGCCCCTGCTGGTCGGTCCCCATCAATCGCGGTTATCGCGCCTTGGCCAGACGCCGTGGCAATGATCTGTATTGGTTTTGGATAGGGCCCCATGAAGAATATGAGCGGATTCTGAAAGGGTGATTTCGAGCGATCCCGGTCGTAATTCGTTGCCGTCGGCACCCGGCGCAATTCGGCTGCCGTCAAGGAATCGGGCCGTATGCCATCCGGCGGTGTGATGACGCGAAACGGCCACCCGTGGTCCGGCCCCATCGGTTCCATAATTCCAACAAAACAGACCACTTAGATCTCACCCTCACGGGTTTTACCATTTGCCGGTAAACGGTTGCCAGCTTTTTAAAATCTATATTTCCTTTCAAATCAACAACTTCCCAAACCACACCCCCAAAGTGCTTGCTCCCCCATGCTACGGTCAAATCAGCCCGGAAAACTCCGCGCCCCAAAAGGCCCTCCCTTAACCCGGAGGGCCTTTTCACGTTCAAATCCGAAAGCAGGAGAATAACATGTCCCGAAAAGAACGAGCCAGAATCGCCCGCGCGAACAGCGCCAAATCCCAACGCCCAATCACCGCGGAAGGCAAAGCCGCCTCTTCCCAAAACGCCAATACCCTACCCCTCCCGCCTCACCACGCCGTCCTCTCCAACGAAGATAGCGGCGCCTACCACCGCCTGCACCGGGAACTCACTGCAATCTACCAACCCGTCAACCAGATCGCCCAATCCATCGTCCAGGAAATCGCCACCGCCCACTGGCAGATCGCCCGCCTCAACAACTGCCTCACGACGCAATGGAATCTCGCCATTGCCGGCAGCGCCGATAATGAAAGCGAAACTATGGCCCGCGCCGCCCAAAAGCTCTACAGCTCCGGCGCCGTCGCCCATCGAATCAACCGCCAAATCGACCAACTCCAACTCCGCATCGCCCGTCTCGAACGCCGTATCAAGTTCGTCCACGCCAACTTCCCCACCGCAGCCATTCCGCCCGCCGAAACAAAAACGCAAATAAACGAACCCGCCGTCGACACCGCAGAAAACAACCCCGACGCGATCAACACCGGCAAACAGCAGTTCCCTCACCACAAAATCGTCGTCATGCCCCCCGATAACGCCACCAAAGGCATCGGCATTGACGACGGCATGCCAGCCGCACTCAGTAGGGCCGCATAGGAAGAATGAAACGCCCATCACCTCCGCAAAAAACTGTAGAATGTTGGAATCTATGAAACGCTCGCCGATCACTCTGTTTTTCCTCGCCCTCGTCGCGCTCTCCTGCGTCACCGCCATGATGCCCGCTTCTCAGGCAACGGCCGATAAGATCAGCGGTCAGGGCAAACTGCGCTTCCGGGTCTTGCACACGTCCTCGCATCTGCCCGCCGAGGCGCAAAAGGTGGTTAAAGCCGCGCATGGCGGATTTGCCGTCGATCACCGCAAGGGCCAGGGAGAAACCTACTTCGCGCTGCCCGGCGCGGGCATCCTGCAGATTAGTGCCGACCTCAAACAAGTGAAGCTGCTGCCCACCGCCGACGAGATGAAGGCGACCAACATGCACAACGCGATGCTATGGACCGGCGACGGCGGGCCGTACCTCACCTTCCCGGCCAATGCCGCCAATCGTGTCTTCACCACCACGCTCGATGGCACGCTGGTTCACACTCTGAAACCGCCCACAGCCGATACCGACCTCGGCGATCCCGCCGCAAACATATACTTTAAAGGCAACGGGCCCTTCATCCCCACCGATGTCGAGTATTTGAACGGAATGTTCTACATTCCGACCGGCTATTCCAAGCTCGACTACGTGTTGACCGCGCGCGTGACGCCCGGTAAGACCTTCGACGCCACATGGAACAAACTCGCATTCGGCGGCCGGGGCGCCGGCGTGGGCCAGTTCGGTACCGGTCATGGCGTCACCGTCCTTCCCGGCCGGAAGCGCATCGACATCGCCGATCGCCCCAACTCCGAAATCGATCGCTTCACGCCCGAAGGCAAGTATCTGGAAACCGTAACGCTGCCCAAGGGTTCATTCCCCTGCGATACCTATTACGACGGACAATATATGGTGGTGGGCGCGCTACACGGGCCGGACCGGACCAAGGGCGCACCGATCTACATTCTGCATAAGGATAAAGTGGTCTCGACCATCATGGCCAAGGAAGAATTGGGCCTGGCAAATTTCCAGCACATCCACAACGCGGTGATGCGCAAGGTGGGCAAGAAGCTTTACGTCATCGCGCAAGCGTGGAATCCGGGCGATTTCGCCATTTTGGAGCAGGTGGACTGAGAGCGGCATTAGCGCCGTCGCGGTAAGTGGGATAATGGAGCTTCGACTTTATCCCCATGAAAACCTGCTATTTTGACGCATTTTCCGGCATCAGCGGCGACATGACCGTCGGCGCATTGATCGACGCGGGCGCGGACGGCGCGGCGCTTCTCGACGCGCTTGATTCGCTGAACCTGGGCGCTACTTATTCCTTTGAAAAGACGAAACGACGCGGCATTGGCGCGACCAAGTTCCATGTAATCGGAGGGGAGCAGAAGGCCCATCGCCATCTGCCCCATATCGTGAAAATCATCGAGAATGCGACCCGTTTGAGTGAGCAAACGAAGCAGCGGTCGATTGCGGTTTTTAATGCGCTGGGCGCGGCGGAATCGAAAATTCATCATCAGCCCCTGGAGAAAGTTCACTTCCATGAAGTGGGCGCGGTGGATTCGATCTCCGATATTGTCGGGGCCTGCTATGGGTTGGAACTCCTGCAAATTGGCGAGATTTATTGTTCCCCGATCAATGTTGGCAGCGGGACGGTGGAGACCGACCATGGCACGCTGCCAGTCCCCGCGCCCGCGACGGCGGAACTCTTAGTGAATAAGCCGGTCTATTCGAAAGGCCCGGAGATGGAGTTGACCACGCCAACGGGGGCGGCGATCGTGGCGACGTTGGCGGTGAGGTTCGGCGCAATGCCGGCGATGACGATTGAAAGCACAGGTTTTGGCGCCGGGACGAAGGAGTTTCCGATGCAGGCCAACGTCTTGCGAGCGGTGATCGGTGCGCGGACGACAGCGGTGGAATCGACGACCGTGATGGTGATTGAGGCGAACATTGACGATTCGACGCCGCAGGTGTTGGGTTATGCGATGGACCGTTTGTTCGCCGCGGGCGCTTTGGACGTCACCATTCAGCCGCTGTTGATGAAGAAGAATAGGCCCGGCTCGCTGCTATCGGTGATTGCCAATCCGGCCGACCAGGAATCGCTGGCGAAGATCGTTTTGGAAGAGACGACGACCCTGGGGCTGCGGATGTTCGCCGCGGAGCGGCGGGTGCAGGCGCGGAGCGAAATTGTTGTCGAAACGGCTTATGGAAAAGTGCGGATGAAGGTCACGTCACAGGGCGCTAGCCCGGAATACGACGACTGCCGGGCGCTGGCGGCCGCCCAGGGCGTGCCGCTGAGGAAAGTGCTCGCGGAAGCCCAGTTTGCTTACTTGAAAGAATTTTAGACGCATGGAAAAGTTCTACATTACAACCCCGATTTATTACGTCAACGCCGCGCCGCACATTGGCCATGCCTACACGACCATGGCATGCGATGTCCTGAAGCGCTACAAGCGCATGCAGGGTTTTGACGCGAAGTTGGCGACCGGCACCGACGAGCACGGGCAGAAGATTGAACGTAGCGCGAAGAAAGCGGGGAAATCGCCCCAGGAATTTACCGACTCCATTTCCGCGGAGTTTCGTCAAACGTGGGAGAGCTTCGGTTTCGGCATCGACTACTTTCAACGGACAACATCCGCGGACCACGCAAAGAAGGTGCAGGAGTTGTACCAGCGTTGTAAAGACAATGGCTACATTTACAAGAGTTCGTATACCGGGTACTACTCGGTCGTCCAGGAAGCGTTTGTGCAGGACGCGAAGGAAGGCGACGTGGACCCGGAGACAGGGCAACCGCTGGAACTGGTCACCGAGGAGAATTGCTTCTTCAGGCTGGCGGCGTTCACGGATAGGTTGATCGCGTTTCATGAGGAGAACCCCGATTTCCTGCAACCGGAGACGCGGCGCAATGAAGTGCTCGCGTTCCTGAAGCAGGAAGGCGGTTTGAAGGATCTTTCCATCAGCCGGACGACGATCAAGTGGGGCATTCCGGTTCCCGATGAACCGGACCACGTTTTCTATGTTTGGTTCGACGCGTTGACGACGTATATGAGCGCGGTGGAGGGGACTTCCCTCTGGCCGGCGGACATGCACATGATCGGCAAGGAAATTGTACGATTCCACGCCATCTACTGGCCGGCGTTTTTATGGGCCGCCGATTGGCCGCTGCCGAAGAAGATTTACGCGCATGGGTTTCTGCTCTTCGACAACAACAAGATGTCGAAATCGCGCGGCAATATCGTGCGGCCGGAGCCGATCCGGCAAACAATGGGCGCGGATGCGCTGCGCTATTATTTGCTCCGCGAGATTGTTTTCGGGGCCGATGGCAACTTCGCTTACGACGCCATGGTGACTCGCTACAACGCGGACTTGGCGAATGGATTGGGCAATCTGGCGAGCCGGACGCTGAGCATGATTCATCAGTACCGGGACGGCGTCCTTCGACTTTGCGCGGACCAGACGCTGCCGATCGGCGCGACGATTTCCGCGGCGATCGAGGGCTACGAGCGGTTGGATTTTTCGAAGGCGTTGGAGAGCATTTGGAGCCTGATCGGCGCGGCGGACAAATACATTGTGGAGCAGGCCCCCTGGAAACTGGCGAAGGACGCGGGCGCGGCGGAACAGTTGGATACGGTACTGGCGAATGTGTACGACGCGTTGCGCGTCGTGACCGTTCTGGCGGCGCCGGTGCTGCCGGATTCGTGCGGGCGGATCTGGAAGTTGCTCGGGTATGCGACTCCGGTGGAGGATCAGCGAATAGGATCGTTGGAAGACGTTCCGCTGGAAGAGACGCGGACAATTCCCGCGGTTGAACCGGTTTTCCCGCGGTTGGACATGAAGGTGACAATCGATAAGTTGAACGAACTGGAAGAGCGGGAATCGGCACGGCAGGCTACCCTGTTGGGGAAGATACCCGAAGCGCCCGTTGGCGATGAGGGGGCGGCGATCCCATTGTCGCCGGAGATCGCGATCGACGATTTTGTGAAGGTCGATCTACGCGTGGGCGAAGTGAAATTCGCCGAGCGCGTGAAGGGGGCCGACAAGCTGCTTCACTTGAAAGTGGACATCGGCGAGGCGGAACCGCGGACCATCGTGGCCGGCATTGCGCTGGTGTATGAGCCGGAGAAATTGATTGGCCGGAAAGTGGTGATCGTCGCCAATCTCGCGCCGAGGAAACTGCGCGGGATCGAAAGCCGGGGCATGATTGTCGCCGCGTCGCTGGAAGGCGGCAAGCCCGTCCTGGCAGGCTTCCTGGAGCATGTGCCGGTCGGCGCGCGGCTGAAGTAAATGTGGATTGACTCGCATTGTCATTTGGACGGTAAGCGCTTCGACGAAGACCGGGATGCCGTGATTGAGCGGGCTTTAAATGCGGGCGTCACGACGATGCTGGCCATTGGCACGGGCGATGGTCCGCCCGATCTGGATGTAGCGGTTCGATTAGCCGATCAGTATCCGTTCATATACGCCAGCGTGGGCGTGCATCCGCACGACGCGGCGAAATGGACGGCTGACTGCGCGCCGGCCGTGCGGGAGCGGTTGGCGCAGCGCCGAGTGGTGGCGCTGGGCGAGATTGGCCTGGATTATCATTACGATTTTTCGCCGCGCGATGTGCAGCAACGAGTGTTCATTGAGCAGATGGAGATCGCGGCGGAGGCGCGGAAGCCGATCCTGATTCATACGCGGGAGGCGTGGGACGACACGCTTGGCCTGATCGAAAAGCACTGGACTCGAACGGGGCTGCCGGGCGTTATGCACTGCTTCACGGGTGGGCCGGCTGAGGCGGAGCGGGCGCTCGCGCTGGGCTTTACGCTGAGCTTTTCCGGCGTCGTAACGTATCCGAAAGCGCCCGATGTGCGGGAGGCCGCGTTGCTGACGCCGCTCGACCGGATGCTGGTAGAAACGGACGCCCCGTATCTGGCGCCGGTGCCTTTTCGCGGGAAGCGGAATGAGCCGGCGTACGTGGCGAGGACTGGGGACATGCTGGCCGCTTTGTTGGGCATTCCGGCTGTGGAACTGGCGCGGCGGACAAGCGAGAATTTCGTACGCCTATTCCCCGCCGCGGCATCTGTATAGATAGCAAAGGGATCGACTGCGTTACACTGGGATATTTCATGGGTATCAGCCGGATTGGTCAAGCCTTAACGGCCCGCGAGATCCTTAACCTTGTCGATAAGGACATGCGCCGGGTGGAAGACGTGATGCGTATGGAGTCGGTGGCTTCCGTGGAAGCGATTTCAGCGATCAATCGCCATATCCAGGCGAGCGGGGGCAAACGTCTGCGGCCGACGCTCGTGTTGCTTTCAACGCAGCTATTTGCGCCGTTGACAGATACGGCGATTGCGATGGCGGCGGTGGTGGAGATGATCCACACGGCGACGCTGGTCCATGACGACGTGATTGACGCCGCCGAAACGCGGCGTGGCAAGCCTTCGACGAATGCGCTGTGGGGCAACCAGACTTCTGTGCTCGCGGGCGACTGGCTGTACATGCAGGCGTTCCAGGTTGCCATCCGGGCGCGGAATTTTCGAGTTTTGGATCTGCTGATCGGTATGACGCAACTGATGGTGGAAGGCGAGTTGCTGCAGTTGGAACGATTGGGGCGCATCGACATCAGCGAGACCGATTACATGGAACTCGTGGACCGCAAAACGGCGAGCCTGTTCAGCATTTGCGCGCGGCTGGGCGCGATGACCGGCGGCGCCAATGAGGCCGATGAAGCCCGGTTGGGCGAATTTGCATGGAACCTCGGCATCGCGTTTCAACTGGTGGACGACGTCCTGGATTTCACATCGCGCGAGAACATTCTGGGCAAACCGGTGGGCAGCGACTTGCGCGAGGGTAAGGTGACTCTGCCTTTGATTTACGCGCTCCAGGACGCTACCCAGGCGGAGCGTGAGAAGGTCGCGGCGGTTCTGCGGGAGCAGGATTACAGAAGCGTCCGGTTCGATGAGATCACGGGTATTGTGAAGCGCTATAACGGCGTGGAGCGGGCCATGGAACGCGCTGAGCGTTTCACGGAGCGGGCGCGGGCGTTGATCGGCGAGTTCCCGGAATCGGCATATCAGCGGGCGTTATTCAGCGTGACGGATTTGGTCACGGCTCGCGATCATTAGTCCTTTTCGAACGTGATGGCGGATTCGGCGCCGAACTTGCGGTAATTGCGGAAGTTCAGTTCGTTGCGGCTGCAGTATGTGCTTGCCGCTTGACAGATGATATTCTCACTGCGCACGGGCAATAGCACCAGTTTGCCGCTAATGCGGACAAGCCCGTATTCCAGCACCAGTTCAACGCGGTTGAATTCGAAATCGTCCGGAAAATTCGTCGCGCGCTGTTCGATTTTCAGAACGCGCTTGCTTTCCTTGTCGATCCAGATGACGCCCTTGTACGGCGGGTTGTAGGGTTTAGAGTCTCCGGGGATAATTCTCCAGTGGGAGTTCGGCTGCTGTACGGTGAAATCGTAAGCCAAGGCGTCCCGGCCGCCCACTCGCTGTTGCCCGCGCTTGGCGAACTTGGCGGCGGTGGAGGAAGAGAGGATGTCCTGCTGGGTGGTAGCGAACTCGCCCGTGGACCAGGCGCCGGATTTTTCGGCGGCCTTAGTCGTGGGTTTGCCGTTGATGGTGATTTTCTTGTATTCCTCCTTGCCCTTGATAACGGTTACATCGGCGCTCACGATGTCGATGGCCTGCCATTGGAAGGGCTTCACTTCGCTCCGGTAGCGCATGGTGTGTTGCTGGACCAGGAAGTCCGGGAGAGTTTCCGTGAACTCGCCGGCGGCTTCGCGCGCGGCGGCGATTATCGGATCGATTGGTTCCGCTTTAGCCGGAGCTTCGAGCTCGGGCTCGGGTTCGGGTTCGGGTTCCGGCTCGCGGCGCTGTTTTTGGGGCTGTTTGCCGCGGCGGAGGACCGGTTTGTCGTCGTCCTTCTCCGGCGTGGAAACACGGGTGGCCGGTTCGATGGCGGCTACCATTTCCGCTTCCGTGCCAGGCCGCGTGAGCGTTACGCGGAGCGCGGTTTCCTCGTCGTCCGGACTAAACGAAACCTGGAGCTGATCGCCGGGCTTGAGCAGCGAGTCGCGCATGGCCTTGCCGTCTTTGTCGAGAAACTGTGTCTTGGCAAGGAGGCGGAATTGGAGCGTGCCTTTAGCGGCGGTGTCGAGCACGAGTTTCTTCGCTTCCAGCTTACGCAGCGTGCCGTCCACAGATTGCAACGCTTCGGCGGCGGCGGCCTTCTCATCCGTCTTGGCGCCGGTATCTTTTGGAGTGCGTTTGGGCAGTTTGATCCGCGGCATCGGGATACCGGCGCCGCCGCCGCCCTGCGGATACTGGCCTGGCGGATACTGCCCCGGTGGATACTGTCCGCCAGGCGGGTATTGGCCGGGAGGATACTGCGCATGCAGGAGACACGCGACAGCGTAAAACGCGAGAAGGCTAAGCCGCGCCATGGCCTATATTATACCGCCTGCGCGGATGGGCATAGAATTGACAATGGAGCGGGAGATGGGATTCGAACCCACGACGTCCAGCTTGGGAAATCAGCTGAAAGTTGAAAATACAGAACGTAGGCGTCTACGGTGTCGACGAATGGCGATAGAAAACACCCTGTTTTCAATGGCCTGCTGCAAGTGCTCTGTTAATGGAGCAGTTCTGGAGCAGACGATCCGAGGCAATCCAAATGGAGAAGAAACGGACAGAGCGGCCCGGGGTTGCCCGCGCATAGGAAAGGACACCATGAACCAATGGACATTCCCCGAGATCCAGAGGCCGCGACGGAGGCCCTGCCCAGAGGCTCGAACTCGCCGCTGAGATCACCCAGACGAAAGAGGCCCATACCGCGAAAGAGCAACTCATCCGAGGAATGGCGAAAGGCGCCACATCAGCCCTTTTGGGTAGCGTGGGCGATCAGTTCCCTTACGAGCGGATTGGGGAACGTTCGACTCGGCGTGATTGCATAGAACCTTTCCTTGATGGTGGGAAACCGGTAGCGCTCCGCCAGCAGACCTGAACGCAATTCGTCCTGAACGACCACCTTCGGGACCAGAGCCATTGCTTTGATCCGGAGCGCAAGCACACGCAGCATGGCCATATCATCAACCTCCGCCGCGACAATCGGCCGTACACCCGCCTGATCCAGAACCAGGTCAAACCCCGCGCGAATGTCGCTCTCCAGACTCGGCAGGATCAAGCGAGTCGTGCGAAAGTCCTCTGGAAAACGGAAGGCCCGCTGCCCTGGCGCCGGGCGGCCGACGAGAATGATCTCCTGTTCCGCCAGTAAATGACTGTGATGCCCGGTTTCCACGTCCCGCCGCAGCGCATGATTCAGGAGCACGACGTCGACCTCGTGATTGCGCAGCTGCGTGACCAGATCACGCACGCCTCCGGACCGCAGGACAAGGTCCACGTCTTTCCGGCTCCGTAACGGCTTAATGAACTCCCATTGGAAGTTGCGAGAAAGCGTGGCCACGGCGCCCACGCGCAGAACCTGGCGGGTTTTCCGTGAACGATGCTGGAGTGTATCCAGAAGCTCTTCTCCGGTTCGGAAGATGGAATCGGCATGCTGTAAGGTCATCCGCCCGGTCTCGGTCAAAACCAATTTGCGGTTCTTCCGGACAAAGAGCGCATGGCCAAGGTTCTCTTCCAGTTGACGAAGCTGAATGCTCAGCGCCGACTGAGCCACGTTCAGCTTGGCCGCCGCCTGGGTCAAGCTGCCTTCGTGCGCAATCGCCCAAAAGTAGCGCAGATGATGATAGTTCAAGTACATGGTGCTTCTTCTTTATCATATAGAGAATAGAACGATTCAATATAAAACATCTATTGGAAAGAATAGTTGCGACTCCGCTATTCTGATTTTGTATGAGCAAAACGGAGCTAAACAAACCAACCTCCGGGCAACGGGCCGCACGATTCGGCCAATGGTACGCAGGAGCATGCCTGCTTTCCGCACTGATCGCCACCGGCGTTGTCGACCGCCTCACCAGCGTTCTATTGGTGTTGAGCACCTTCATGATGCTTGAATGCGGACTGGGGGCCTCTCACCTGGTCCTGGTTCATCTGGCGGCCCACGCGCTCTATAAGGCCCACGCGTTTCTATCGTCAGGCAGCGCGGTTCTTGTGCGCCCGGTGGCGGAACAACCAGCCATCCGGCCCGCAGTGGTTGTGTCCGGCCTGCTGGCCGCAGCCGGAATCAGTCTGACCGTCGCATCGGTCCTGGCAATCTCACCTCTGGCCGAGCCGGTCTTAATCGGCATTTTCACGCTGGCGCTCGCGCAGATGCTCTGGAGTGTCTGGCAGGGGGTTGATCGAATCTGGCAAGTGCCACTGGGCCTTGCTCTCGGCGTGGGCGTAACGTTCGCTTACTTCCTTTTGGACAGAGTGGCCCTACTTGCCGTCACGCCGCTGAAAGAGGAGCCGGGCTGGATCGGGCTGCTGATCCTTGCGATGTTCCTTTTCCTGGCGGTGGGCCAAACTCAGCTTCCCTGGATAAGCCGTACCTCCTTCGGCAAGCACCTCTATGTTCATGCCCGAAACGGATTTTACTTCAACACTCTGGCTAATCGGACAACGGCTATGTTGTGGCCAGTAAACATGGCACAGGAGAGATTCTAAATGACCCCAAGTCTTCTCACGATTGAAGAAACGCCCGAAATCAGCCTGGCAGTGGAAGCAGCCTGCGCCAGGGTTCCTCCGCTATGGCCCCTGCAGAATTTTGTGGCGGTCAACCCGTTCATGCACGAACCGCTGCGGCTACAGATGTTCGTGGAAGCGCCAACAGACCGCATCAATGCGGTGCTGCATGCAAATCCAGAAGTTGCGGGCCTTGTGGATAACGGATGGATCCATCTGATGTCGATGGCGAGCGGCGCCATCTACGAACGCCGAGGGCGGGCGAATTGGGTGCGGATGGGAGGCCAAGGTGACTAAACAAGAGTGCTCCGCGAATCCGATGGCTGCGTATCCGCTCGACCTCCAAGGGATCCAGGAGGACGGCTGCGGGCCGCGCCTGTTTTATGAAGTCTTTCCGGAACGTGGCGGCGAGCCTGAAGGCGAGTCGCCTTGCTCGTTCGAAATCGCGTTACACGCAGAAATGGAGGAATATTATCCACCGGATGACCCGAGAAACCGGGCGGTGCTGGAAGTGTTGATGGAACTGGCGGGGAAGCTTATCCACCGTGCGCAACTTCGATCAAGCGATTCCTTCAACCTTTCGGGCTCCTATCACACGCTGCACCCGCCGGACGAGGTGGAGTCGACCCTCCCGAGATTGTGCCGTACGCTGAGTCTCGTCTTCGCGAACGGCAACCCTCTCGAACACAGCGAGGAGCCTGTGCTGCTGGAGCAGATCAAGGCTCAACTGCGTCTGCTCAACGTTACCCGCATGCCGATGGATCCAGTTAAAAGCGAGATATTTCGATGAATGCACAGAATAATCACGGCGCCCTTGCCAGCGGCGATGTTTTCGCTCGAGCGCGCCAAGACCGCAGGGCTACCCATTTAGACACCCTGGAGGCGGAGGCGATTTTCGTTCTGCGCGAAGTGGCCGCTGAGCTCGAGCGCCCGGTGCTGCTATTTTCCGGCGGCAAGGACTCGATTGTTGTGAGTCACCTGGCAAGGAAAGCATTCTGGCCCGGTCGCATTCCGTTCCCATTCCTCCATGTCGATACCGGGCATAATTTCCCAGAGACTATCGAGTATCGCGACCGTTGGGTGAAGAAGATCGGCGCCGAACTACTCGTGCGCAGTGTCGAGGACAGTATCCGTACTGGCCGGGTGAAGGAAGAGCAAGGCCCTGGGGCCAGCCGGAACTCCCTGCAGAGCGTCACGCTGCTTGACGCGATCGGCGAATTCAAGTTTGACGCCGCGATTGGGGGCGCGCGGCGAGACGAAGAAAAGGCACGCGCGAAAGAACGCTTTTTCTCATTCCGGGACGAGTTCGGCCAGTGGGACCCGCGGAATCAGCGGCCCGAGTTATGGTCGCTGTTCAATGGCCGCAAGGAGCCGGGACAGCATTTTCGCGTATTCCCAATCAGTAACTGGACGGAGCTGGATGTGTGGCTCTACATCCTGCAGCAGCAGCTGGAAGTACCGAGTCTCTACTTTACTCATGAACGTGTGTGCGTCGACCGGGGTGGGGTGCTGCTAGCCGCGAGTACTTGCGTCGGGCTGAAGCCCGGTGAAGTTCCCCGGACGATGCGGGTGCGATTCAGAACCATTGGTGACATCACGTGTACGGGAGCAGTACTGTCTGAAGCGTCGACCATGACAGAGATCGTTAGCGATATCGCTGGAGCGTCTTCCAGCGAGCGAGGCACCCGCGCAGACGATCAGCGTTCGGCAGCCGCCATGGAGGATCGGAAGCGCGAAGGTTACTTCTGAGCGAAACCCGATTCTATTTTTGAACTGCAAAGGAGAACGCCTTGAAGCCACTGATCGGCATCATTAAAGGGCAGCAAGTCGGACTGGGAAACCATGACCCATTCTGCCGACATTCTGACCCAGGTTGATATTCCTCACCAATGCAAGGTTGTGTCCGCTCACCGGACCCCCAGCGAGATGGCGGAGTACGCATCAATGGCCACCAGTCGCGGGCTTGAGGTGATTATCGCGGGATCTGGGGGAGCGGCGCACCTGCCAGGCATGGTTGCAGCCTACTCCGTCCTCTCTGTGCTCGGTGTCCCCGTGGCTGGCAAGGTGCTGAATGGGTTAGACTATCTGCTCTCCATTGCACAGATGCCCGGCGGCGTGCCAGTGGGAACGATGGCTATCGGCAAACCGGGGGCCATCAACGCAGCACTTCCGGCGATCGCAATCCTAGCTAACAGCCGGCCTGTGTTGCGTGAGAAGTTACAGCTCTTCCGGGAGGAACAGAGCGATAGAGTCCGGCGGGAAACGCTGTGAAGCCAATCTTACCCGGCTCCACCATCGGCGTCGTTGGCGGGGGCATGCGGCCATTCACCTTCCCATACATATAGACGTTGTCGAAGAAGACCAGCTTCCATGTGCCCGTTTGTAGGCTTGGATGGTGATGATCCGCGGCTAGAGATCCCACCCACCAGACCGCCAAAGTATTTTCGACACCCAGATAATTGTCTCGGTAGGGATGACCATCGACGATCGCTCCCGCCTAGATCCGTGCGAGCGCGTTAAAGGCACAGTCTCGATGTCTTCAGTAGACACAGTAGACGATCGACTATCCGCCAGGTTTACAAGATCCTGCTTCGTCTTGCATTCGACCCAGCCAGCCGATCCAGCCCGCAAAACGAAAAAATCGGCCGTGTGCAAGACATGAAGCTGCCTCCCGTTCCTCGCCCGGTATTCCAGCGGGATAGATGGCTGAGGTTGGTCATAGAACTCCAGGCAGTCGGGATCGTTCTCATACTCGAGAACCGCGGCGAACTCGTTGGAGTGGCTCTCGAACTGGATGATCACTCCCATCTTGCGACTCGGATACCTCCCAGCCACATTCTTTTTGCCTCCACCGACCCGACGTGCCGGCGGAGAGGAACGAATCTGGTCGAGAAGTTCCTTCGTCTCCCGCTTGAAACCGAGACTCCGAAACCAACTCTGGTAGTGCTGTTCGTCGAGCATCCCGTGCCTCTTCTATCCAAAACCAAGGAAGCTTTTCAAAACATTTTACCTGAAAACTGATTTTTGCAAATGTATGCTTCCAAAAAGAACTCTGTGCAAACCTATGCTTCTAGTCGAGGCGAGCGAGGGGCACCGCAGCCTCGCTATTAGGCCGGATTCGCTGCAAACCTATGCTTCCAGCCGAGCAAACCTATGCGTAAAGTGACACGGATTTCCTTGAACATGTTGATTTCATCCGCGAGGTGGGCTTCGCCAGCGTTTGCTCCTAAGGCATAATCTTGCCAGAACTGCGCGATCCAGATTGGGCGGCATTCGCGAACTTCTGCGCTTGATGAAGTGCCAATAAAGTTGTAGTATTGTGTTATGGCCCAGTCTCACCGGGAAGCAGCACGGCGGCTCTTCGAGTTCGCTGAACAGCAGCAAGGTTTTTTCACCGCCAAGCAGGCCAGGGCGGCCGGATTCGCAGAAAACACACATTCCTATCATGTGCAGGCCGGGAACTGGATTCGCGAGTATCGAGGGATCTACCGGCTCGTTCTGTTTCCGGCGGCTGATCGGCCGGACCTCGTCCTTTGGGCTCTGTGGTCCCGGAACCGGAACGAGGACGTCGAGGGTGTGTACAGCCACCAGACGGCCCTCAGCCTCTACGAACTGTCGGATCTGAATCCGGCGAAGCTTCACATGACTGTACCCACGGATTTCCGGCGCAACAGCGAAATCCCCGGCATCCTGGTGCTGCATTATGCCGATCTGCCCGATGGCGATGTACAGACGGCGCAGGGCTTTAAGTTCATCCGCCCTCTGCGGACAATTCTCGATTTGATCGAAGCCGGGACCGTGGAGCAGCGTTTCATCCGCCAGGCCCTCAGACAAGCTGTCGACCGCGGCCTCATCACTCGCCAACAGATTAGGAGCGCACGAATGAGTGGACCTGCCCAAAAAATGGTTGAAGACGTACTGCGGCGAGCTGCATAGTGCCGGCACCCAGGACATATGCGACGGCGGGAGCATTCCGAAGGGCCCTTGAGGAACGCCTGAAGAGTTCATCTCTCGCGGATCAAATCAATCTCAACCGCCTTCGGCGACAGGTGTCATTCGACCGACTACTGGCAAGGCTGTTCCGGGAAGAACCAGCGCCCTGGGTTTTGAAGGGTGGTTATGCGCTGGAGTTGCGCTTCAAGGCTTCTCGATCAACAGTGGACATCGACCTGACGTTGCAGCAAGTAATGACAACAACATCAGCTAGTGGTGACACGAACCAGGTTGTACGGGAGATGCTGCAGGGTGTTGCTGACGTCGCTCTCGGTGACTGGTTCGAGTACGTGATCGGACCGCCCGTCATGGATCTGACCGCCGCGCCTTACGGCGGGGCTCGCTATCCCGTCGAAGCGCGAATGGATGAACGGACCTTTGCCCGATTCCATCTGGACGCCGGCATCGGTGATTTGGTTATGCAGCCGCTGGACACCATCGTCTGCAGGGATTGGCTTGGTTTCGCTGGAATCGAATCGTCGAGAGTCCGGATGATCGCTCGTGAACAGCAGTTCGCCGAAAAGATTCATGCCTACACGCTCCCGCGGAATACCGCTAACAGTCGAGTGAAGGACTTGGTGGATCTGGCCCTCCTGATCGGGTCGGACGGACTGGATAATCAGAGGATTCTGGACGCCTTGGGTTTGACTTTTGAGAGGAGGAGAACACACGATTTGCCTGCTGATTTGCTCCCGCCGCCAGCGGATTGGAAGACCCCGTTTCAAGCTCTAGCCGAAGAGTGCGGGCTCTCGACGGATGTCGCGACAGTGTTTGCGGGTGTACAGGGAGTTCCTCGAAGAAGTGATGGGACGGAGCATGGAGCGATGAACGCCGTATGAGAGGGAGCGGTTCAGGATCTCTTCCATTCGAACCTCCAGAGCAAGAAAATATTCGTCTCCTGGAAGAAAATGCTCGTCTACGGCGGCTTCTGACGGTTCACGGCATTCCGATTCCACAACTCGTACCTGAGAATCCGCCTCCAACCATCACCGTCGAGACGGCACCGCCAGTGGATAAGGAGGAGCGTGCCAGAAAGAGGATCGCTCTGTTTCGAAGCCTGTTTCGTGGGAGAGAAGATGTCTACGCACAGCGATGGGAGAGCGCCGATGGCCGGTACGGATATGCGCCCGCAGCCATAAAGGATTGGAAGGCTATCAATAAGAGCCGCCCGGAGGATCGAAAGAAGGTCGATCAAAAGACGCGGAAGTTCCTCCCATTGAGCGACGCTGTCATCGAGAATCACCTTTTGGGCAAGGAAATCGTTGGCGTGTATCCCCTCCTGCCCGACGAAACGTGCTGGTTTCTCGCGGCGGACTTTGACAAGAAGACTTGGGAGTATGACTCCCAGGCGTTCCTTGAGACCTGCCAGCAGTTGAGTGTTCCCGCTGCCTTGGAGCGTTCGCGATCCGGGAAGGGCGGTCACGTTTGGATTTTCTTCGATCGCGCGCTGCCAGCGATTACCGCGCGCAAGCTGGGATGCTTGATCCTCACGCGAACCATGGAGTGCAGGCATCAACTCGGTCTCGATTCCTATGATCGTTTTTTCCCCAACCAGGATACGATGCCCAAGGGAGGGCTGGGTGTCCAGCGACAATTAGAACTCCTGGCTGACGACAATTAAAACTCCGGATTGGCGACAACTAATGTGACCATCGGAAACTGCGCTCAACGAGCGTTCAGGGATGGTCACAGACGAGCAGGTAAG
>Ga0163151_10000664_pt1 | contig 59838 bp, 63 predicted proteins | sample OliLakLV19MP5IB2_FD_145596 | JGI IMG/M metagenome (GOLD analysis project Ga0163151, IMG submission 145596) | Freshwater microbial mat bacterial communities from Lake Vanda, McMurdo Dry Valleys, Antarctica - Oligotrophic Lake LV.19.MP5.IB-2 | ecosystem: Environmental > Aquatic > Freshwater >... | reverse complement strand
GAACCTCATTCTCGCCGTCCGGAAAATGCCCGGCGTCGGCCCGAAAATGGCCGAGCGAATCGCGCTCTACCTCATGCGCTCGGAGGAGACCGATAACATCGTCCGCGCCATTGAAGAGGCGCGCGAGCATCTCCATCGTTGCACCCTCTGTGGGACCTTCACCGAATCCGACCCCTGTCAGCGCTGCACCGACGTCGCGCGCGACAAACGCCTGCTGTGCGTGGTCGAGGAAATCGCCGATCTCGAGGCGCTGGAACGCTCAGGCGTGTTCCACGGCCTTTACCATCTGCTGGGCGGCGTCCTTTCTCCCCTCGATGGCATCGGACCACGACAACTTCGCATCGAACCGCTCGTTGAGCGGCTGAGGAAGCCCGGCGTGAGCGAGGTGATCCTGGCCACGAACCCCACCGTAGAAGGCGAAGCCACCGCCACCTATTTGACTCAGATCATTCAGCCGCTCGGCCAGCGCGTCACGCGCCTGGCCTACGGACTGCCGTCGGGCCTCGCGCTCGAGTATGCCGACGAACTCACGCTCACGCGCGCCTTCGAGGGCCGCAAGGAGGTTTGATGACGTACCTGTGGGCCGCATTCATTCTGGCCGCATCCGTTCTTCCCGCCTCGGCGATCACCGGCGGGTCCTTCTCGGGCAAGACCGACGAGGAAATCGTTTCCTCCATCGACGCGGCCGTCGCCAACCGGAAGGTGACCCCCGCGTACTCCAGCTCGCTGGTGAAAGCGCTCGGGGACAACGAGGCCGGGGTGCGCGTGCGTGAGCGCGCCGCCTGGGCGCTGGGCGAGCTCGGCGTGAAGTCCGCAGTGCCCGCTCTCATCAAGGCGGCCGACCACAAGGGCCTGCTCATCCGCTCCGCGGCCGTGACCGCGCTCACGCGCCTGCGGCCGTCCACCGCCGTGCCCGTGTTCCTCAAGATCGCCGAGACGGACCCGATCCTTCCCATGCGCCAGCGTGCCGTCATCGCGCTCGGCCTGTTCCGCTCCGACAAGGCCATTCAGCCCCTCGTGCAGCTTTCGTCGGACCCGGCCCCGGAGCTTCGGGGCGCCGCGGCGCTGGCGATGGCATCGACGCATTCCAAGAAGAATGATTTCAGGGAACTCCTGACCGAGATGACCGCTGACGAGAACCCTTACGTGCGCGAGCGCGCCGAGCGCGGCCTCGAGATCGCCCAGGGCAAGACCGGCGACGTGCTCAACCAGCTCAAGTCCAGCGATTCGGACATCCGCCTCACGGCGGCGTTGTACTTCGACCAGAAGGGAAGTGCCAGGGAATTGAGCGCCCTGAAGGACGCCTGGAACACGGAGCCCGATGAAGACGTGCGCGACCAGTTGTCGCGGGCGATCATCTCGAGCAAATCACGCGCCCAGCAGGAAAAGGCCCGGCGTGAAAAGGCGGCGAAGGAAAAAGCCGCGGCGGCCGCCGCGACCAAGAAGGGAAGCGAAACTAAGTAGGGTTGGCGGCGACCGGCTCCGGCTCGCCGCGAAGCAGCAGACCGTCCAGAGAAAAAGGTAGGCGCCCCGCCGATGCGATCTGGATGAGGATGAGCAGCATGACCGTGTCCAGCGTGAACGACTGGAACAGCGTCAGAGAGATCCCCTCCCCAAAGCAGCCGCAACTGTCGATCGGAAGTTCTCGGATCATGGCCTGCATCAATAGAAACTGGAAGCAGCCCGTGAGAACCGTCAGCACGTTCGCCGCGCGTTTGGTCCAGTAACCGAACAGAAGAAACGATCCGAACACCAGCTCGAACCACGGTAGCGTGGCGGCCAGGCCCGGCACGAGGTTCTTCGGTACGATCTCGTAAAGATTGATGGCCAACTGGAAAAACTCGCTCGGGCGCGACAACTTCGACCAACCCGAATAGACGAAAATTCCGCCGATCAGGAATCGGGCCACGGTCAGGCCAATCCGCTTCAAACCTTCCATGCGTGCGTTCATGATCCTTTCTTCCCCTCATCAATCGCTTCCTGGACGACCGTGGTCAGGTCTTCAATCGTTCGCTCGGTCAGCACGCGCGTGCCATTCAGCAGGATCGTCGGCGTTCCATCTATGAGGAGGCGCTTGCCGTCCTGCTTGTCGGCCAGCGCCACCGCCGCCTTAGACCCAGAATCCAGGCACTGCTGAAAACGGGCGCGGTCCAACCCCAGGCTCCCGGCCATTTCCACGAACTTCGGCGACGGGTCCACCTTCTCCAGGTCCCACTCTTCGGTCGTCTTGAAAAGTTTGTCGCTCATCAGCCAGAACTGGCCCTGGTCAGCGGCGCATTCCGCCGCCTCGGCCGCTTTGAAAGCGTTGGGATGCTTGACCAGCGGGAAATGTTTATGGATCCGACGCAGTTGCGTGGGGAAAGCTTTCTGAAGGTCATCGAGCACCAGGTGCAGGTCAGCGCAGAAAGGGCAGGCGTAGTCGCTGAACTCCACGATGAGAACGGGAGCGTCGGCCGGGCCCGCCGATTTGGCGGGGTTCACGTCGAACGGCGGCGGAATGGGGCGCATCATCTTGAAGCCGACCACCGCGGCCACGTCCAGGAGGACGATGGCGGCGCCGACGGCGAGATATTTGAACGAACGCATAGTTAGTTGGCTCCGAGACCCAAAGAACGTCGAAGGTCGTTTTCCCAAGAGGGAGATTTCATCTTCTGCAAGACGGGACGCACGCGGGTGAGAAGCGCGCGAAGCTGTGCCTTGTTGCTCACCCAGCGCTCGAGCACCGGGTGGGTGAACAGCAGGTAATGTTCGAACGTCGGGTTCTTCGCTCCGGCGCAGAAATCGAGGAAGTGAAGGATACGGTCGGGGTTATCGGAGTCGGTCCAGGCTCGGATGAACTCACCGAACGCGCCGGGCTCGCGGTCGGTCCACGCGGCGAAGAAGCGGGCGGCGAGCGTGTCGCGCTCGCGCGCGAACAGCACCACGTCGCGGTGGTCGTCGGGCAAACCCATTTTCTCGCAATGCTCCTTGTCGAGATGGTCCACCAGGAAGAGTTCCGTCTTCCGATCGAAGAGGCGCTCCATGGCATCCCACAACGCCGGGGCGGTTTTCTTCTCCTCGAATTCCGGGCGCATGCGAACCAGGTATGCGCAGAAGTCATCGAGCCAGGGAAGATCGTTGGCGGGGGCCGCCGCGGCACGGCGGATGCGCGCGGGGACGGCCGGGAGATGCGCGACGGTCGAAAACTTCCAGACCTTCTCTTCGGATGGCGGCCCGAAAGCGGCAAGAACGGCGTCTTCGAAAGGTGAAAAAGCGTCGACGGCGGCTTCGGGGGCCGTGCCGAAGGGCGAAACGGATCGTTTTGGGGGGTTCGTCACGTCGTTAGCAGATCAAAGATATGGGCAACAAATCAAACTGATCGGCCGCGGGCCTGACCAGATGAAGGTCGGCGGGCGCTTTCTCAAGCAGGAGGCGGATCTCGCGCTCGAAATCCTCGAGGTCGCGCTGGCGCCCCGCCTTGCGGGCGGTGCCCGCCGCTGTTTCCAGGACCAGCCGCTCGAGCACGAGAAGGCCGGCCGAACCCAGAATCTGAAGCGACTGGGTGATGAAGCGCGGATCGAAGAAACCGCTGGTTTGATAGGCGATCAGGCCTTTGACGAGGAGAAACTTCGCCTTCAGCTTGCGGGAGCTGACCGCGCGAACGTCCTTTTCGATGTGAAAGAGGGCGAGAGAAAGCTGGGCCGGCGTTTTCGACAACCGCTGAACCTCGACAATGCCGAGGAGCGCCTCCGCTCGGGGACGGCGCTGGCGCATTTTCTTGGCAAGGGCGGCGGTCTCCTGCCAGGCTTCGAGACCCTCGGCCCTTTTCCCCTCCAACACCAGGATCTCGCCTTGGGCGAGGCCGATGGTCGGCTTGAGGCGACGCAGGTCGTAAGCCTCGATGACGGCGCTCGCGGCGTTCACGGCCTCGCGCGCCTTCACGCGGTCGCCGAGGATCAGCCAGTAGCGGCAGCGCGAGATCTTTACTTCCGCCTCAATTTCCCGCGACTTGATCTTCTGCGCCAGCGCTTCCGCGTTGTCGAGCAACTCGGCGGCTTTCTGGAGCATGCCTTCGTCGAGATAAAGGTTGGAGAGGTTCTTGTCGACCTCCGCCTTGAGCGCGGCGGCGTCGAGTTGGTCGGCCGTCACCTTCGCCCGCACGAAACATTCGCGCGCGTGCGCCTGGTCGGCGAGTTCGAGGTAGGTTTTCCCCATCTCATTCTCCGCCCAGCCCATGCCCGAGCGGTTGGAGATGTCGGTGTGGAGATTGAGGGCCTCGCGAAGCGTCTGCCACGCCTTCACGAGCTGGCCGCGGTCGCGAAAAATCTGCCCGATCTGGAAGAAGCCCCAGGCCACGCCATCGTGATTGCGGAGCGGTCCGAAATACTGGATGGCCCGTTTGTTGAGCGCCACGGCCTCCTCTTCGGCCCCGGTGATCCGTTTGATGGCCGCCAGGTTCAGGAGGCACCAGCCGGCGCGGTCCTTAAGCTCGAGCTCCTCGAAGAGCGCCCGGGACCTGAGCAGCAGGTCTTCGGCGGCCTCGAACTGGCATTGCGCCCGGCTGACCGTGGCGAGGCCGAGCAGGCTCCAGGCCCGTCCCTGCTTGCTGTTGAGCTGCGTGAAAAGTTCGAGCGCTTCGGAATAGAAGCGGCTGGCCCGGGAGAAGAATCCCATTTCGAGGTACAGATTGGCGAGGTTGCAGGCGTTCCACGCCAGGCCGTTTTGGGAATTGAACTCGAGGAAGATCGACCGCGCCCGTTTTGCGAAGGTGAGGCTCTCGTGGCGCTGGAATCGGTTGAAATAGATAACGGCCAGGTTGTCGTAGGCCCAGGCGAGCTCCAGGGTCCGGCCCAGGGTCTGAAACATCCCCACGGCCTTGTGCGCGTACTCCAGGGCGAGCGCGTTGCGGTCCAGTTCGCGGTTGGCGAACGACAGCTCTTCATACACGGAGGCAAGGCCGAAATCGTTGCCGGTGGAGGTGAAAATGCCGCGGGCTTCTTCCAGGATCTTGATCACGGCGGGGTACTGGCGCTGACCACGCAGGACCATGGCGATGTTCAGAAGCGACCAGGCGATCTGGTCGCGGTCCCCCTTGCGCTGTGAATGCCGGAGGACCTGGCGCAGGTGCTGAAGCGCGGTCTTGGCCCCGACCCGGGTCAGGGAGTCCACGCGCTCGCGGAAGAGAAGGCCAGGGCCGCTTTCCTTCAGTTCAGGGGTGTTTCCGGGCTTTCGCTGCAGGAATCCTCCACACTAGTTATTACGTCGAAGGGCTTAAGCTTGCCTGAAGATGTTGTAAATTTTCGATGCTAAACATAATACGTCCAAAAGGGGTGAACGTGGAGGAAAGACGCAAAGAACAAAGACTGAGCTGGTCGGGCAAGATCAAGATCGAAGACGTGAAGACCCGGAAGCTCATTTCCACGGACTCCCGCCTTCGCAACATCGCCAAGCACGGATTCGGCTTCGTCACCGAGGACCATCTCGCCCGAGGCGCGGAGTACCAGTTCACCATGGTCCTCGCCACCACCACCCTATCGGTCAAGGCCCGCGTCGCTCACTTCCACATCGAAGCCACCTACTACGTCTGCGGCGCAAAAATTGAAAGCCTGTCGCTGATGGAACGCTCCCGGATCAACCACTTTCTCGCCTCGAAATCGTCGGAGCTTCAGCGGAAATTCGTCCTGCTTTCCATCGTCACCGGCGTGGCGCTTGCGGGTGCCGCCAAGCTTTTCTTCGGCACCAGCGTCACGATCACCGCCGTTCTTTTCTTCGCCGCCGCCGTCATCAGCTTCCTGCTTCTGCCCTTCTAAACCTTAAAATGAATGTGGACCACGTCCCCATCCTGGGTGACGTAGTCTTTTCCTTCCATCCGGATGCGGCCTTTCGCGCGCAACGCCGCTTCAGAACCCACATCGAATAATTCCTTGGCCGCGTAAACTTCGGCGCGAATGAACCCGCGCTCGAGGTCCGAATGGATTTTGCCGGCCGCGGTGGTGATCGGGCTTCCCTGGGATGTGTGCCAGGCATGGGCTTCCTTCGGTCCGGCCGCGAAGAAAGTGATCAGTTTGAGAAGCTTCTGTCCGCCTTTGGCCAGCGTATCGAGGCCGGACTCGGTCACGCCCAGGGCCTCGCGGAACTCCTTCCGCTCGGCCTCGGGCATTTCCATAACGTCGGCTTCGATCTTGGCGTTGAGCTCCACCATTTCGGCGCCCTGCTCCTTGGCGAACTGGCGAACCAGGTCGACGGTGGCGGGCACCGTCTTGTCGTTCACGTTGGCGACGTAAAGCACGGGCTTGGCGGAGAGGAAATTGAAATCGCGGATGGCCGCTTCAGAATGTCCCATTTTTCGGACCGGAATCCCCTGACCAAGCTGCTTGTGAATTCCGCCCAGCAGATCGAGCATCTTCTTCCCTTCCTCGTTACCCGCGCGCGCCGGGCCCTCATATTTGTCCTTGAGTTTTTCGGCCTGTTCGAGGTCGGCGAGGAGAAGCTCCGTCGAGATCGCGTCGGCGTCGCGCCGGGGGTCGACGTCGCCCATCACGGTGATCACGTCCTTGTCGTCGAAACAACGCACCACCTGCGCGATCGCGTCCACGGAACGGATGTGAGAAAGGAATTTGTTGCCGAGGCCTTCTCCCTTGCTGGCGCCCGGCACGAGGCCGGCGATGTCAACGAAGCGGATGGCCGCGGCGATCTTCTTGGGAGCGCTGAACATCTCCTGGAGCTTGTCGAGTCGCTCGTCCTGCACCGGCACCACGCCGACATTCGGCTCAATGGTCGTGAACGGGAAGTTGGAAGCCGCGACGCCCGCGGAGGTGAGCGCGTTGAAAAGCGAAGATTTGCCGACGTTGGGAAGTCCGACGATGCCGATTTCCATGGATTTTTTACCGGTGCCGGGGGCGAGAGCGCGCGACGAAGCGCGTTCCCCCGACGCTGCCTTCAAGGATTTTTAAAATCGAATCGGACTCGTAACCGGAGGCCAGCCACGTCTCGATGCCGGCCAACGTGGCCCGCTTGGCCGCCGACAATTTCGTCACGATGCCCCCCACCGACATCTTCGAGCCTTTCGTGCGGGCGGCCCTCCGCTCCATCGTCGGCGTTATTTTCTCCACGACGGGAATCACGCGGTCGGTGAGACGGCCCTGCGCGTCCTGCTCGTAAAGCCCCGGGACATCGGACAGCAGAATCAGTTTGTCCGCATGGATCTTGACCGCGACGATCGATGAGAGCGTGTCGTTGTCCCCAAAACCCATTTCTTCGGTCGAAACGGAGTCATTCTCGTTGATGACCGGAATCGCGCGAAGTGAAAGGAGCTGGAGCAGCGTGGTGCGGATGTTGAGATAGCGTTCGCGCTTCATCAAGTCGTCACGCGTGAGAAGGATCTGCGCCGGGAGAATGCCGTCCTTCGAGAAGGAGCGCTCGTAGGCTTCCATCAAGGCCACCTGGCCGATGGAGGCGGCGGCCTGCTTCAAGGCCAGCTCGGTCGGGCGCTCGGTCCAGCCGAGGCGCGCCACGCCGCCGGCGACGGCGCCGGAGCTGACCACGACCACTTCGTGGCCCGCTTTGTGGGCGAGGCTGAGCTGGGAGGCGATGCGGTGGACGGCGTCGGGATCAAGCCCGCCATTTTGCCTGGAGAGAATCGCCGAGCCGGTTTTAACGACGATACGCATAAAGGGGCGTTACTTTCGGGGCGGCCGGCGCGGCGGGAGGTTCCGGAAACCCATCTCCGGGTGATACTCGAACTCGCGCTCGGCGATGCGGACCCAGTCCCCAGCCCTGGCGCCGTGCGAGTTCAGTTCGCGCTCCACGCCGAGCTTCTTCAAAATGTTCTGCGTGCGCATCACGGCCTCGGAGAGCGTGAAGTTCGTCATCCGGATGAGACGCTCTATCTTCGCGCCCTTCACCACATACAGTTCCTTGTCACGCTCCACCCAGAAGTCGGGCTCAAGACGGACATGCACGGCCGGCGGCGCCATGCGCGTGCGCACGAGGGGAGCCGCGTCGAGCATCTTCACCACTTCACCGAGGAGCTCGCGAATGCCCTCGCCGGTCACGCCGGAGACGGCCATGACCACGCTCTTCTTGTAGGACTTCTTGATGTCCTTGTAGACCTTGGACGCGTCGGTGAGGTCTTGCTTGTTGACCACGATGATCTGCGGCTTTTTCACGAGGTCAGCCGCGTGGCCCTTGAGCTCGTTGTTGATCACGCGGATATTTTTCTTTGGCTCTCCGTCGGCAAAGCCCATGGGGTCGACGACGTGGACGAGAACGCGCGTGCGCTCCACGTGGCCCAGGAAGTCATGGCCCAGGCCCCGTCCCTCGCTGGCGCCCTCGATGAGACCGGGAACGTCGGCGATGATGATTTCGCGGTCGTGGTAGAAGGCGACGCCGAGATTCGGATAAAGGGTCGTGAATGGGTAATTCGCGATTTTCGGGTGGGCGCGCGTGAGGCGCGAGAGGATCGTCGACTTGCCGGCATTGGGCATGCCCACGAGGCCGACGTCGGCGATGATCTTAAGTCGCAGCGAGAGCTTGATGACTTCGCCCGGCTCGCCGCGCTCGGCGATCTTCGGGGCCTGCCGCACGCTGTTCTTGAAATGGACGTTTCCACGGCCGCCGCGGCCGCCCTTGGCGACCAGAAGCTTCTCTCCGTCGTCGACCATGTCCGCGATCACGGTATCGCCCTTGAGCACGGTCGTCCCGCAGGGGACTTCGAGATAGAGGTCATCGCCGCTCAGCCCGTACTTCAGGTAGCCGGATCCCGGCTCGCCGTCGGCCGCCTGGAACTTCGGCTTGCGCGCGAAGTCGAGAAGCGTGCGCATGCGCTCGCGCGCGATGAGATAGACGTCGCCGCCCTTGCCGCCGTCGCCGCCGTTGGGACCGCCGAAGGGAACGTATTTTTCTCGACGGAACGCGGCGCTGCCGTCGCCGCCCTTGCCGGCGCGGATGGATACATGGGCCTTATCGATGAACATAAAGGAATCCTGAAAAAGAAAACGGCAGCCTACGGGAAATCTTCACCGATAGGCTGCCGTTCTTGAGTGAAAGGTTGTTAGGCGGTCTTTTCGACCGGATAAACGCTGACTCTCTGGCGACCGCCCCAGCGGCCGGGAGTTTTGCTCATCCATTCGAACTTCACGACGCCCGCGATCATCGCGAACAGCGTGTCGTTGCTTCCGCGGCCGACGTTGTTGCCCGGGTGGAAGTGGGTGCCGTTCTGGCGGACCAGAACTTCGCCCGCGTTCACTTTCTGGCTGCCGTAACGTTTGACGCCAAGACGCTGGCCGGCTGAGTCGCGGCCGTTGGTTGTGGAACCTTGTGACTTTGTGTGTGCCATGATTTTGCTCCGGAAGCTTTAAGGAAGGGTGATCTTGTTGATGCGCAGTTCCGTCAGGTACTGGCGATGGCCCTGGGTCTTCTTATAGACCTTTTTCTGGCGCTCTTTGTAGACGATGATCTTCGGAGCCCGGAGCTGACGGATGACCTGAGCGGTAACGCTGGCGCCATTGACGGCGGGCGCACCCGTGAAGGATTTGTCGCCGTTTTTGGCGAAGAGAACGTGGTCGAGCTTCACTTCCTGCCCGACCTCGGTCTCCAGTTTATCAACGGTAACTACTTCGCCTTCGGCGACGCGGTATTGTTTGCCCCCGCTGCGGACGATTGCATACTGATTCATAGGTCGAGCATTGTAACCAAACGGCCCCTCGGTGGTCAACGGAATTTCCGAAGAGGGTCATTCGATAACGATCTTGTAGCTCTCCCACGGGAATGTTTCATCTGCAACGATTTCCACGCTTCTCCCCACTTGCTTCTCCATCCGCTCCTGATTCTCCTTGAAGTAACTGGCGATCGGGCTCTTCAGGTGGATCTTCAGGCGCCCCTCGGCGCGGCTTCCCGTCATATCGAGGATCTCTTTGCGGATTTTGAGGAACATCGAGTCGCAGGAGAACACCCAACCGGACCCATTGCACTCCGGGCAGGCCTCCCCCGTCATGGCCTGCAGGGATTCGCGGCGGCGCTCGCGCGTCATCTCGACCAGGCCGAGACGCGTGATCGGAAGGATCTTGATCTTCGAATGGTCGCCGCGCGTGCCGCGGGCGAGGGCTTCCATCACCTTGTCGCGGTTGCGGCGCTTCTTCATGTCAATGAAGTCGATGACGATGATGCCGCCGATGTTGCGCAGGCGAAGCTGGCGCGCCACTTCCGACGCCGCTTCGATGTTGGTGGCGGTCACGGTCTCTTCCTGTGAGGAGCGACCGGTGAACTTGCCCGTGTTCACGTCGATGGCGCAGAGGCTTTCCGCTTCCTGGATGACGATGTAGCCGCCCGACGGAAGATCGACGCGAGCGGGGCGCAGCTTCACCAGCTCTTCTTCGATCTTGAACGAATCGAAGATCGGCGTACGGCCTTCATAAAGGCGGATGCGGTCGGTCAGCTCGGGCGCGAGCATTTCCACGAAGCCTTTCACGTCGTCGAACTCCTGACGATTGTCGAGAAGGAAGGCTTCCACATCCTCGGAAAGAATGTCGCGAACGACCTGGAACGTGAGGCCGAGCTCCCTGTGGATGAGGCCCTTGTTCACCTTCTCGGCTCGGCGCTGCACGGTTTCCCAGAGCCGGATGAGATATTTCATTTCGCGGCGAAGCGCGTGTTCATCGGCGCCTTCGGCCTCGGTGCGGATGATCACGCCGCCGGGCGGATTCAGCGATTCGACGATGCGGCGAAGGCGCTCGCGCTCCTGCGGGTCTTCCACCTGGCGGGAAACGCCGAGGTGCTTGGAGAGCGGCATCAGGATCAGGAAGCGGCCGGGAAGCGACACGTCCATCGTCACCTTCATGCCCTTCGTTCCGATGGCTTCCTTGGCGACCTGTACCATGATCGTCGTTCCCTTCTTCAGGATACGGCTGATGTCTTTCTCATGATTGTCAGTCAACACGTCCGAGATGTAGAGGTAGGCGTTCTTTTCCTGGCCGACGTCGACGAAAGCCGACGAGATGCCGGGCAGCACATTTTCCACGCGGCCCTGGTAGATGTTGCCGACGACCTTCGTGCTGCCGCCGATGTGGCGGTCGATGAAGAATTCGGCAAGTTTGTCGTTTTCGATGATGGCCACCCGGGTTTCGTCGGGCGTTGTGTTGGCCAAGATCTGTTTCTTAACTGAATGCATGTTGTGGCTCCTTTTTTCCTGATTGGTCTCGATGGCGGTCATGGTTCAACCAACTCTCCGCCTTGTTTTTCGAGATAAAGCTGAAGGCGCCGGACGCGCATCTGGCATTCCGGCCCGCCCATCTCCACTTGCCCGTCCGCGAGTCCGCAGACGGCCTGAGCGATCTTTTCGGGCTTGAGCGTGCGCCCCGGCCCGAAGCGCAGAACGATCTCGACGGTGTCTCCGTCGAGCGTCCACGACTTCACGAGGGCCCGCGCGTCGATGACTTCCTCGCGGTCCTCTTTCTTCTTGGTGATCATGAAGCGTTCGGCGGCCCAGAAGGCCCACCATTTTTCATCCGCACCGATGAAGAGCGGCGAGGTGAGCCGAACGCGCGCGGCATTGATGGTTTCTTCCAGCGACGGGAAGAAGCGCGGTATCGATTTGACGCTGATCACGGTGAATCCGGCGGGAAGATGCTTCTGCAGGTCTTCCTTCGCCTTCACCGGGTCGAGCCGGGCCGCGAGCTCGACGTCCACGTACTCGGCGTCCGACTCGTATCCCACGGACACGGCCGGGCCGAAGGCCACTTTCAATTTTGGTTTCTTCGCCTGGGTCCGCGCCGCGGGCCATGACGACGCCTCGATGGCGCGGCGAATCGTTTCGATCTGCCGGAGATGGGACAACTGGGCCGCGGCGCCTTCCCGCGAGAGCCGGGCGCGCGCGCGCTGGATGGCCACCGGGGAATTAAAGCGCCCGGTGACGCGTGAAGAACCGATCACAGCATGTACCTCCGCCAGTGCACTGACATCAGCAGGCCCACGGCGAGCATGGAGCTAACCACCGAGGAACCGCCGTACGACACCATCGGCAAAGGCACCCCCGCCACGGGGGCCATTCCCATCGTCATGCCGAGATTGAGAAGAGCGTAAAACGCGAACATCGCCGCGAAGCCGGAGGCGACCAGGCCGCCGAAGCGATCGCGCGCCACCAGCGCCGTCTCGAAACCGCGCCAGATGATCAGAAAATAAAAGATCAGCACGATGCCCGCGCGGAAGAAACCGAGCTCCTCGCCGATCACCGAGAAAATGAAGTCCGTGTGCCGGCTCGGCAGGAAGCCCAGCTGAGACTGCGTGCCGTGGGCATAGCCTTTTCCGAACACCTGACCCGAACCGATGGCGATCTGCGACTGGCGGACGTTGTAGCCGCCGCCCAGGGGGTCCAGCTCGGGATTAACGAAGGCCACCAGGCGTTTGCGCTGATAATCCTTGATGACGCTATTCACGCCCACCGCCCCCACCACACCAATCATGATCAGCGCCAGCGTGATCCACATGTAAAAGCTGGGGATGTAGAGACGGAGACGTCGGAGGATCCACCACGTTCCGACGAGGAAACCGCAGACGCCGAAGAAAAGCCACGCGGCTTCCCACCCTCCAGCGAAGGCGTTCGCGAGATACGACATCACCGGCCGGTTCTTGAGCTCGTCGCCCAGAAGGCGGAAATAGGTCGACGTCAGGGGGATACCCGTGGCCAGCGCTCCCACGAGGCAGATGCTGAGCAGGTGAAGCGACCGCGCGCCCGCGACGTAGAACATCACGAGCGTCACCGGAAAGAAAACCAGGCTCGATGAAAAATCGGGCTGGGCGATGATGAAAAGGATGGGCACCATCGCCAGGATGAACGGAATGACCAGCGACTTCGGCGTGTACCACTCGATGCGGCGGTCCAGGTAACCCGCGAGCGTGAGCACGAACAGCGGCTTGGCCACCTCCGACGATTGCAGGTACACCGGACCCAGGTGGAACCAGCCGCGTGTTCCGCGCAGATTGGCGCCGAAAAAGAGAACGCCGACCAGAACACAGATCATCACGATGTAGAGAAAGCGGACGTAGGTGCGGAAGATCTGGTACGGGAGGGCCGTCAGGAAAACCAGCCCGACGAACCCCACGGCCGCGGCGACCATTTGCCGGATCAGGTAACCCCCGCCGGTGGCGGCCTCGGTGGAATGGATCGTGAGAAGGCCCACGCCCACGGTGACGATCGTCGCCACGAACATCAACCAGTCGATGTGGAGGCCGCGCGAAAAAATCGACGCGCGCTGAGTGGCCCCGGCGCCGTAGGCGATGCGCCCGCTCATCTCAACGTCCCCTTCGGCGCGGCGCTCATGGGCAGGGCGGCCTCGATGATTTTCCGCGCAATCGGGACCGCCGCGACGCCGCCATGGCCGCCATTCTCGACGAAAACCGCCACGGCGTACCGGGGCGGCTCGCCGTTGTAGCCGGCGTAACCGGCGAACCACGCGTGGTCATCCCCGTGCGGATTCTGGGCGGTGCCGGTTTTACCGCGAACGTCGAGGAAGTCGATCCGGGTTCCCCCGGCGGTGCCCGACTGCACCACGCCTTCGAGAGACCTGTGCACGCGGTCCCACGTGACGTCCTTGAGTTTCACCTCGCGAAGGAGGCGGGGCTGGGATTTCTCTACGATCCGGCCGCTGCCGTCGTTGAGCGTATCGACGAGATAGGGCATGTAGGTGCGTCCGCGGGTGGCAAGCGCCTGGTAGAACGACGCCACCTGGAGGGGCGTGGAGGTGAGATAACCCTGCCCGATGGACATGTTGAAAGTATCGCCCGTCGACCAGCCGCCCAAACCGGCGCGGCGCTTCCAGTTCGGATTGGGGACGACGCCCTTCACTTCACCGGGGAGCGTGTCCTGGGTCGTTTGACCAAGGCCGAACTGCGAGGAGATCTCCGAGATCGACTGAGAACCGATCTGCTGGCCGAGGAGATAGAAATACGTGTCGCAGGACTCGGCCATCGCGCGCCAGTAATCAACCCAGCCGTGAGTTTTCCAGCACCGATATTTTCTCTCGCCGCCGGTCCTGTCTTTCAACATCACGTACCCGACGCAGTGGACCGCGCGAGACGTATTGATCATGTCCTTCTCAAAGGCGGCCATCGCGGTGATGGGCTTGAAAACCGAGGCGGGCGGATAGGCGCCGCGATACACGCGGTCGAGGAAAGGAAATCGGGGGTCCTTGAGTTCGTCGGCGAGCGATCCCAGCGGATCAAACGACGGCGCGCTCGCCCATACCAGGATGGCGCCCGTGTTCACGTCCATGAACACGACGGCCCCGCGCTTGTTCGGCGTTTCGGCCAGGCTGTCCTCGGCGATCTTCTGCAGATCGAGATCAACGGTGAGATGTACGGAGCCGCCCTTCTGGAACGGAAGCTCCTTGATGACGCGCTTGAGCCGTCCCACCGAGTCCACCTCGATGAGCATGCCGCCGTCCTCGCCTCGAAGAAATTCATCCTCCGCACGTTCGAGGCCCATCTTTCCGATGAGATCGCCCAGCTTGAGGTGGGAATTGTCTTCCACCTTGAGCTCGCGTTCGCTGACCTCGCCCAGGTAGCCGATGAGGTGCGCGGCATAGGCCCCCATCGGGTATCCACGGCGGAACTCCATCACGACACGTAGTCCGGGGAAAAGGTGCTCCATCTCGCGCATGATGAACGCCAGGTCGTCGGGGACGTTTTCCACGAGCCGGACCATCTGGCCAGTCTGGTGAGCGCGTGCGAGGCGGCGCTCCCACGTGACCGGGAACGGGGACAGGAACGGCATGAGCGCGGAGCGGACGGCGGAGCCTTCTTTGCGGTGCTTCTCTCCGACCGAATACATGAGGGACCACGTGGGACGGTTGCGCACGATCGCGCGGCCATGGCGATCGAAGAAATCGCCGCGCGGCGCGCGCAGGAAGATGACCTGGGTGCGGTTCGATTCGGACAGGAGCGCCATGTCGGCGCCGCGAAGGACCTGAAGGTCGAACAGGCGGATAACGATGACCGCGCAGCCGAAGGCGAAGGCCAGGCTGAGACCCCGCACACGTCCGCGAAATCGGCGCTCGGAAAAAGTGTCACTGCTGCCGCCGACCCACACGTTAAACGTGCTCCCGTTCGATGGCCCAGAGATCAAGCCATCTCTCGACGGCCAGGAACACCCACGGCACGAACACCACGTTCATCGCGCACTGAAGGAGGATGATGAACATCGAGCTGCGGTTCGCCGCCTCAAAGGTGGAGAGAAGGGAATGGCCGACGGCCGTCTGGACCAGCGTGGCGACGAGGCCGATGACGAGCTGTGCCGTTACGCGCTCGCTGGCCACGCGACGCCGGAACGCGCCCGCCAGAAACCCAATGAGAGCCAGATTGAAGGCGGACACGCCGAAGAGTTCGGTCCCCGTAGAGTCTCCAATAATGCCCCAGCAGAAACCGAGGAGCTGCCCGGTCATGGGTCCGCACGCAAAGCCGTGGGCGGCCGTCAGCAGCAGGAGAACGTCCGGTGCGGCACTGGGAAGCGACAGGTAGCGCTGGCAGAAGAAGTGCGCCAGGGCGCCGAGAAAAAGTGTGGCGGCGAAGAAAATGAAGCGCTTCATGGCTTGGGCCCCGGCGTGGGCGATGGCCTCAGGGGCTCCTTGCGCTGGATCACGAGCACTTCGCGCACAGCGCCCATGTTGACGGAGGGCCGAACGCGGGCCTGGCGGAAAAAGCCGTCTTCGGAATTGGTTACCGAGACCACGTCTCCAATCGGGACGCCGGCCGGGAAGATACCTCCCCGTCCGACCGTCACGATCGAATCCCCCGGCGCGACGGTGGAATGCTGCGGGAGATAGTTCAGGGCGGCGAAGGGCCCGTTGCGGCCTTCCAGGAGGCCGATATCACCGGTGCGCTCCACCGAAACGGAAATCGCGGAAATGGCATCCGTCAGCAGGAGAACCTTGCTGGATTCGTCCTGAACGTCGACCACCCGTCCCAGAAGCACCGGGCGCGACGAGGAGCCGGCCACCACGGCCGCCGAAAGCGGGATGTTGTCGTTCAGGCCCTTGTTGATCACGACGGAGTGGAACCAGCTTCGCAGGTCGCGGCCCACGACTTCGGCGGCCACGGCCTCGGGAAAAACGAACTGCTTCAGGGTCAGAAGGTCCCGGAGGCGGTTGTTCTCGCTTTCCAGAACGTCTCGCTCCACTTCGCGCTTGGAAAGGCGGGCGTTCTGGGCGCGGAGGATGTGGTTCTCCCCTTCCACCTTCACCAGTTGAAACAAGCGGCCGGAAAGGAAGTCGAGCTTGTTAAAGAACTCGCCGGAATAAACGATCTCCGGAGAAACGAAAAACCAAAGCGCGGCCTTCACTCCGGATACGTAGGGACCTATATGGAGGGCCATGAACAGAAGGGCGACGCCCAGGAGCGAGAGAAGGGTGACCCCGGCGCGGCGGCGTTGGAAGAACTCAACCATCATGGCCGAGTCGACCGCCTTGTCAGCGGTGAAAGAAGGCGGGCTAGAAGAAGGGCCGAATCAGGTACGTTCCGGCGGAAAGACGGGAACGACCAACTCGGTGTTTTTTGTGAAATCGGTTGCACGAAGACCTTTTATCTCCGGGGATCCCAGCGGGGCCGTCTCGCCGTGAGAACCAGAAAAAATCTGGGCCACGCGATCGACTCGCTGGATTTGAAATCTGAAAAGCGGTGAGAGCAAGGCAAAAAGCATCAGCGTGAGCTCGACGACAACATGATGCGGTGACGCTTGATGTTGTCGAGTTCCTCGAGATAACGTCCGCATCCGATGGTGACGGCGGTGAGAGGATCGGCGGCGACGTGGACCGGCAAATCCGTTTCCTGGGCAAGAAGGTCAGGGAACCCGCGCAGCAGCGCGCCGCCGCCGGCCATCATGATTCCGCGATCGACGAGGTCCGCGGAGAGTTCCGGCGGTGTTTCTTCGAGCGCTTCCTTGACGGTGTCGACGATGAGCTTCACGGGCTCGGAGAGGGCCTGACGGATCTCTTCAGAAGTAACCGTGATCACGCGCGGAAGCCCCGTGACCTGGTCACGACCCTTCACTTCCATCGACTCTTCCTCGGGCAACGGAAAAACGCTTCCGACTTTGATCTTCACCTGTTCGGCTGTGGACTCACCGATGACGAGGTTGTACTTGCGCCGGAAATACTGCATGACGGCTTCGTCCATTTCGTCGCCCGCGACGTCGATGGATTTTGAAACGACCATGCCGGAAAGTGAGATGACGGCCACCTCGGTGGTTCCTCCGCCGATGTCGACGATCATGTTGCCATGGGGCTCGGAAATCGGAAGGTCGGCGCCGATTGCGGCGGCCATCGGTTCTTCGAGAAGCTCGGTCTGGCGTGCGCCGGCCTGTTCGGCGGCTTCGCGCACGGCGCGCTTTTCGACTTCGGTGATCCCCGAGGGTATGCCGATGACGATTCGCGGGTGGAGGAGACTGCGGCGGTTATGGACTTTGCGGATGAAGTACTTGATCATCGCCTGGGTGACTTCGAAGTCGGCGATGACGCCATTGCGAAGCGGGCGAACGGCCTGGATGTTGGCGGGGGTCTTGCCGAGCATGCGCTTGGCTTCGGCTCCAAAGGCGAGAACTTCGCGGGTGGTGCGGTCGATGGCGACGACACTGGGCTCTCGAAGAACGATTCCCTGGCCTTTCACATAAACGAGCGTGTTGGCCGTTCCGAGGTCGATCCCCATGTCATTTGAGAAAAGACCGAGTATGTAATTGAACATTCCGACCCCTTAAGAGCGGTTAGTACCGCTCAGCGAAATCGTTGAGCGGTACAGGGTTTCCCGACGGATCCCGGCCATCCGTCTATGATTTTGTAACTCTTTTACGTCGGTTAGGCAATCAGTTTGATCAGGGCCATCTGGGCATTGTCGCCCTGGCGAGCCTGAAGCTTGAACACGCGCGTGTAACCACCCGCCCGGGCGGCGTAACGCGGCGCGATCACGTCGAAGAGCTTCTTGATGACGGCGACGTCGTGAAGGTCCTTGAGAACGGCACGGCGGGCGTTCAGGTCTCCCTTCTTCGCCTTGCTGATCAGCTTCTCGGCGAAACGGGAACATTCCTTCGCTTTCGGGAAGGTGGTCTGGATTTGTTCGTATCGAAGCAGGTCTGTGGCAAGTGAACGAAGGAGCTGGGTACGATGCCCGCCCTTGCGCCCTAACTTGCGTCCGGCAGCTGTTTTGGCCATGGCTAATTAGACTCCGGCCGGCTGGCCCGCGGAACGGCCGAGCCCAAGGCCCATTTCTTTGAGTCGATCGCGAATTTCGTCGAGCGACTTCTTTCCAAAGTTCTTGTACGAGAGGAGCTCATCTTCCGACTTCGACACGAGCTCGCCGATCGTCTTGATCTTGGCGACCTTGAGGCAGTTTGAAGCGCGGACGGAGAGTTCGATGATGTCGACGGGCTGAGAGAGCAGCTCCTCCATCTTCGCGGACTCTTCGCTCTTGATCGGAGCGGCGACGGACGGCACTTCCTGTTCGTCGAAGGTGATGAAGGTCTGAAGGGAATCCTTCAAGATTTTTGCCGAGTAGGCGAGAGCGTCGCCGGGGGTGACGCTGCCGTCGGTCCAGCATTCGACGATGAGCTTGTCATAATCGGTCATCTGGCCCACGCGAGCGTGCTCCACTTCGTAATGGACCTTCGAGACCGGCGAGAAGAGCGCGTCGACGGGAATGGTCCCGATCGGCTGGCCGTCCTTCTTCAGGCGCTCAGCGGGAACGTAGCCGCGACCCTTCGAAATTTCGATTTCCATCTCGAACTCGACTCCATCGTCCAGCGTGGCGACGACGAGGTCCGGGGTGAGGATTTCGACCTGGTTGTTCGGCTCGATGTCCTTCGCGTAAATTTCGCCCGCGCGCTTGATCTTGAGACGGAGCGTTTCCGGGCCGGCGCTGTAGAGCTTCACGCGAAGCTTTTTGAGGTTGAGGATGATATGGATAACGTCTTCACGAATGCCCTTGATGCTGGTGAACTCGTGAACCGCGCCCTTTATGCGGACGGCGGTGACGGCGGCGCCTTCGAGAGACGAGAGAAGGATGCGGCGCAGCGAATTGCCGATGGTGTGCCCATAGCCGCGCTCGAACGGTTCGGCGACGAAACGACCGTAGGTGTCGGTGAGCGTCGCGTTATCGACGTCGAGGCGCTGAGGAAGAACGAGTCCCTGGGTTGTCATCATTTTTATTTCTCCTGATAGCCGCTTGCAACGACACGCCTGATCGCCCCCGGTTATCTGGGAGAGGACGAGGATCGGCCTTACCGCAAGTCGGCGGTTAAATTATTTCGAGTAAAGTTCGACGATGTACTGTTCGTTGACCGGGTACGACATCTCTTCGCGGGTCGGAAGAAGCTTCACGGTTCCCTCTATCTTGATGTCCTTCAGGTCAATTGGAAGGTCCTTGGACCGTCCGAGGGCGTCGATGACGGCATGGTTGAGCTCGAGCCAGGCGGGCACCTGCCGCTGGATCTGGATCGAAACCGCGCGCTGAATGCCGACCATGCCTTTCTGCTTCTCAGAGAGGGTGATGAGGTCGCCGACCTTTGCTCCGTAGGAGGAAGTGGTCACGCGCTTTCCGTTCACGTATACGTGCCCGTGGTTGACGAGCTGGCGGGCGGCCGCCATGGAGCTCGCGAAACCGAGACGGCGCACGACGTTGTCGAGTCGGCATTCCAGGAAGCGGAGGAGCGCTTCACCGGTTTTACCCGGTTCCTGGGTGGCGCGATCGAAGTAGTTGTAGAACGAACGCTCGAGGAGGCCCGCGATGCGCTTGGTCTTCTGCTTCTCACGAAGACGCTTGGCGTATTCGGTCGTCTTCGTGCGGCGACGGCCGTGCTGGCCTGGCGGGACCGGGCCCGTGGGCTTGTCGATAGGGCATTTAGAGAAACAGCGCTCGCCCTTGAGGAACAGCTTGGTTCCTTCTCGACGGCACAATTTGCAAACGGGTCCTGTATATCTAGCCAACTTACTGCCTCCTGACGTTATTGAAACTAATTTTTTTGTTTAGACGCGACGCGGTTTCGGCGGACGGCAGCCGTTGTGCGGAATCGGGGTGACGTCGCGGATCATCGAGATCGAGAAACCCGCGGACTGCAAGGCGCGGATCGCGGTCTCGCGTCCTGAACCGGGGCCGCGGACAAACACGGTCACCTGACGGACGCCCTGTTCCTTGGCCTTGTTGGCGCAACGCTCGGCGGTCACCTGAGCGGCGAACGGAGTGCCTTTCTTGGTTCCCTTGAAGCCGACGCTTCCTGAGGACGCCCAAGCGATGACTCCGCCGTGGTCGTCGGTGATCGAAATGATCGTGTTATTGAACGAACACTGCACGTAAGCGCGCGCAAAGTTGACGTCGCGGGCGACCTTCTTTTTCTTGGACGGTCGCTCGGCCGGCTTCTTGACCGCGGCGGCTTCTTTGCCTTCCGCGGCGGCAGCCTTCTCTTTCTTTTTGGGTTGCTCTTTCTCTTCAGCCATTTAAGATCTCCTACGACTTCTCAGCGGGCGCGGCTTTCGCCTGCGAACCGATGGTTTTGCGGCGTCCCCGGCGGGTGCGCGCGTTGGTTTTCGTGCGCTGTCCGTTCACCGGCAGATTGCGGCGGTGACGGAATCCACGATAAGAATTGATTTCGATCAGGCGACGGATGTTGCCCTGGATCTCGCGGCGGAGGTCACCCTCGACGCGGTAGGTCTTGGATATCTCGGTATTGATCTTCGAGATGTCCGATTCCGTCAGATCTTTCACGCGGGTCGTGCCTTCCACGCCGGTCGTCTCCAGAATCTGGAGAGCCGTTTTCGGGCCGATACCATAGATGTAGCGAAGCGCAATGTCGACGCGCTTCGATTTGGGCAAATCAACGCCTGCAACTCGAGCCATACTTCTGTTCTCCCTTAGCCTTGCCGCTGCTTGTGACGGGCATTCGAGCACACGATATAAACCTTACCGTGGCGGCGGATGACCTTACACTTGTCGCAGAGTTTCTTGACTGATGCGCGTACCTTCAAAACGTCCTCCGTTACTTCTCTCTGTAGGTGATTCGTCCACGCGTGAGGTCATACGGTGAGAGTTCAACCTTGACCTTGTCGCCGGGAAGGATCTTGATGTAGTGCATCCGCATCTTTCCCGAAATATGCGCGAGAATCTTGTGACCGCCCTCCATCTCCACGCGAAACATCGCGTTCGGCAGGGCTTCTAAAATTTTTCCTTCAACTTCAATTTTCTCTTCTTTCGCCATGTTCCCCACATCATCCACATCTTTTCATCATCGATGTGGCGCCGGCTTTCTCGGCGTTAGTCGACTCTTGTCAAAACGAGCGGTCCGTCTTCTGTCACCGCGATCGAATGCTCAAAATGTGCCGCCAGCGATCCGTCCTCGGTCACGACGGTCCAGCCGTCGTTTAACACCCGAACCCGCCAGTCTCCTGCCGTGATCATCGGCTCGATCGCGAGCACCACGCCCGGCTCGAGCCTCATCCCGGTGCCAGCGGTGCCGTAATTCGGCACGGCGGGCTCTTCATGCATCTGCCGACCGATTCCATGGCCGACAAAGTCCCGGATCACTCCAAAATTGTTCGCTTCCGCCAGCGCCTGAACGGCCGCGCCGATGTCGCCGAGCCGATTGCCGGGCCGCATCTTGTCGATCGCCGCGTCCAGGCAACCCTTCGTGATGTCGACCAGTCGCTGCGCTTCCTTGGTGGCCGGTGGAACAATCACGGTCACCGCCGTGTCGCCCACGAAGCCGTCCACCGTCGCCGCGATGTCGATGCCCACCACGTCTCCGGGCTTGAGCCTTCTCGTCCCCGGAATTCCGTGAACGACTTCTTCATTTACGGACACACAAATCGTCGCCGGATAACCCCGGTAGCCGATAAAGGTCGGAATGCCACCGCTCTTGCGAATCGACTGCTCCGCCGTCTTATCGAGCTCGCGGGTTGAAACCCCGGGAGCCACGGCCCTTACGGCCGATTTCAATGCCAACCCCGCCACCATGCCGGCCTGCCGCATCGCGGCGATTTCAGCTTTCGACTTCAGCTCAATCGAATGTTTTCGCGAGCCGATGGGACACACCGTCTAGACCGCGCGGCCGCTTTTGGCCGGGAGGCTTTCGAGGGCCGCGTCGATTTCCCGATACACCTTGTCAATCTTCTGAGCGCCGTCGACCCGCCGGAAAATCGGCTTCGAACGGTAAAAATCCAAAATCGGTTCCGTCTGCTTCGTGTAGACCGCGAGGCGGTCCTGAACCACGGCCGGCTGATCGTCGGGCCGATGCACAAGCGCTGCGCCGCAGACATCGCACACACCCTCAACCTTGGAGGGCTTGTTGACGACGCTGTAGACCTCTTTGCACTTGCCGCAGGTCCGTCTCGCGGAGAGCCGCTGAATGAGCTCCGAAAAATTCACGTCAAAAAACAGTACGGCGTCCACCGAGACTTTCTCGGTGAGGCTGAAGGCATCGAGTGCCTGGGCCTGATCGAAGGTGCGCGGATAACCATCGAGAAGAAATCCCTTCCCCTGAAGGCTGCGCAGCTTTTCAAAGACAACCCGGGACACGAGCTCGTCGGGCACCAGCTTGCCGGTGTCCACAAAAGAGCGGATCTCAAGACCCAACGCGGTCTTGTTGCTGATCGCATCGCGAAAAATATCACCCGTCGACAGATGCGTGAGATCGTGATCAGCCGCGAGACGCTTGGCCTGAGTTCCCTTGCCGGAGCCAGGGGGCCCCAAAAAAACAATATTCATTTAGGCGGCGTACCAGCGACCGCGACCGCGGCCCTCAACACGACCCGTCTTCGAGAACCCTTCGTAGTGCCGCATGATCAAATGGGACTCAAGCTGCGAAATCGTGTCGAGCGCGACGCCGACGACGATGAGAATGGACGTTCCGCCGAAGAAAAAGGGTGCGTTGAACTTGTTCTGGAAAATCGTCGGAAGCACGGCCAGCGTCGCCACGGAGAGAGAGCCGCCCAGCGTGATGCGCTCCATGACCTTCTCGAGGTACTGAGCGGTCTGCTCACCCGGCCGGATGCCGAGGACGAACCCGCCCCACTTCTTCAGGTTCTCGGCGATGTCCTTCGGGTTGAAGGAAACCGAGTTGTAAAAGTAGCAGAAGAAAATGATGAGGGAAGCATAAACCGCATTGTAGACGAAGGAGTTGTCGTTGAAGAGGTCCATAACCGTTCGGGCCCAAGGCGACTGAGGTGAGAACGAGGCGATCGTGACCGGGAACGAGAGCAGCGACACCGCGAAGATCACGGCGATGACGCCGGACTGGTTGACTTTCAGGGGAAGAAACGTACTTTGCCCACCCATCATCTTCCTGCCCACCACGCGCTTGGCATACTGTACGGGAATCTTTCGCTGGCCCGTCTCCAGCCACACGACAAGACCAACGACAACCAGGCATACCGCGGCGAGGAAGACCGCGCCGAAGAGCGACCGCTGCTGGAGCTCGAAAACTTCGCGCATCACGTTCGAAAGCGATCGGGGCACGGACTCGACGATACCCGTAAAAATAATAAGCGAGACGCCGTTTCCGACGCCAAACTCGGTAATTTGCTCGCCGAGCCACATGACGAACACCGTGCCCGTGACCAAGGTGACCATGGACGTGAGGGTGAACGCGAGGCCCGGGTCCTGAACAACCGGGATGTCTCCGGGAAGAGGAAGGCGGGCGATCAACTGGGTGAGACCGAAGGACTGAATGATCGCCAGAGCCACCGTCGCGTAGCGCGTGATCTGGTTGAGACGCTTGCGGCCGGCCTCGCCTTCCTTCGCGAGATGATCGAGATGCGGAATCACATGCGCGCCCTGAAGGAGGCTCATGATGATGGAAGCGTTGATGTACGGCATGATGCCCATCGAGAGGATCGACATGCGCGCGAAAGCGCCGCCCGAGAAGACATTGATGAAGTCGACGAGCGAGTTGGCCTGCTGCTTGAAGAGGAAGGAGAGGGCGTCGGCGTTCACACCCGGAACCGGGATGATAACGCCAAGGCGATAAAGCGCGAGAACGCCGAGCGTAATGAAAATACGCTTGCGAAGCTCCTTGATCTTGAAGAGGTCAAACGCTGACTGAATCATTCGTCCCTTAGGCCGCCGTGAACGTGCCGCCGGCCGCCACGAGGGCTTTTTCGGCCGACTTGGAAATCTTGGCGACTTTGACGGTGAGCTTCTTGGTGATCTTTCCCACGCCGAGGATCTTCACCGGAAGGGTGGCCTTCTTGATGATCCCTTTTTCGAAGAGGGTCTGGCCGGTCACTTCGGCGCCGGATTCAAAACGGCCTTCCAGCGCGAGGAGGTTGATCGGTTCGTAAAAGATCTTGGACACGTGGTTAAACCCACGCTTCGGAATGCGACGGATGAGAGGCGTCTGGCCGCCTTCGAAGCCGTTCATGATCGTGTCGCCGGAGCGGCTCTTCTGGCCCTTCTGGCCCTTGCCGGCAGTCTGGCCGAGTCCGCTACCTTCGCCGCGGCCGACAATGCGGCGCTTCGGACGCGAGCCCGGAGCTGGTTTCAGATCATGCAATTGCATTGGGGGTCACCTCGACAAATTTGCGGTCGAGCTCGACGAGCTTGCCGCGGAGCCGGGAGATGTCTTCAGCCGTACGAAGGGCCTGGAGACCGGCCATCGTCGCGTAGACAACGTTAAAATGATTGCGGCTTCCCAGCGACTTCGTGAGGACGTCGCGGACGCCGGCGGCTTCCAGGACCGCGCGGGCGGATCCACCGGCAATAACGCCGGTTCCGGGGGCCGCGGGCTTGAGAAGGATGGCTCCGGCTCCGAACTTTCCGACCGTGTCATGGGGAATCGTGGTGCCGACGAGCGGGACCTTCACGATGTCCTTGGCGGCGCGGGCCGAGCCCTTTTTGATCGCCGACTGGATTTCCTTCGCCTTGCCGAGACCGACGCCGACATGACCGGCACCGTCGCCGACCACGACCAGGGCGTTGAATGAAAAGCGCTTTCCGCCCTTCACGACCTTGGCCACGCGGCCGATCTTGATGACGGTTTCTGAAAGACTCAGCGTTGTGGGATCGATTTTGTTCATGGTTTCCTTAGAACTTCAGTCCGGCCTGGCGCGCGCTTTCTGCGAGAGCCTTGACCTGTCCGTGGTATGGACGTCCACCGCGGTCGAAAACGACCTGCGAAACACCTTTCTGAACGGCCCGCTGCGCGAGAAGCTCGCCGACCGTCGTCGCGGCTTTCACGCCGCTCACGGCGCCCGCTTCTTTTTCGCGGGACGACGCCTGGGCCAGGGTCTGGCCCTGGACATCGTCGATGATCTGCGCATAGATATGTTTGAGACTGCGGAAAACCGACAGACGCGGACGGCTGGGAACACCGTTCACGACACGACGGATTCGAACCTTGCGGAACTCTTTTCTTAACAGACGAGACTTCATTATTTCTTTCCTCCGCCAGCTCCACCCGCGGCGCCCACGGCAGCCTTACCGGCTTTGCGCTTGATGATTTCGTTTTCGTAGCGAATGCCGGTGCCCTTGTACGGCTCGGGCTTCTTGATCGCGCGGATTTGCGCCGCGACCTGGCCGACCTTCTGCTTGTCGTTGCCTTCAATTTCGAGAATGTTGGGGACCTTCGGGTCCTGCTTGATCGCCACGCCGGCCGGCGTTACGAAAACGACCGGGTGCGAGAATCCGAGGGTCATGGTGAGCTTCGTGCCGACAATCGCCGCGCGGAAACCCACACCTTCGATAACGAGCTTTTTGCGGAAGCCGACCGTCACGCCCTCAATCATGTTGAGGACGAGCTTGCGCGAGAGGCCGTGCAGCGCCTTGGTCTCCTGCGTGTTGACCACGGGCGAGAGTTGGATCTTGTCGCCTTCCACTTTCGCGGTGATGCGGTGGTGGAGGTCGTGGGCGAGCTTGCCGCGCTTGCCTTCAGCGCTCACATGCTGACCGGTGACCAAAATCTTCACGCCTGCCGGAATCTCAACCGGCTTGCGGCCGAGGCGGGAGAGCGGGGCTTCTTCTTTCTTTTCAGTGACGTTTGCCATCTTAATTTCCACCCGTTACCAGATAAATCCGAGGACTTCCCCGCCCATTTTCTTCTCCTTGGCTTTCTGTCCGGTGAGGACGCCTTTGGAGGTGGAGATGAGCGCCGTGCCGAGACCATTCTGAACGATCGGCAATTCATCCCACTTACGGTAAATTCGAAGACCCGGGCTTGAGACGCGCTTGGCTCCCTGGATCACACGCTCTTTCTGCTGCGTGTACTTCAACGTGAGGCGAAGCGAACCCTGGCGCTTGTCAGGGGCGACGCGGAAATTGGCGATGTAGCCTTCTTCCTTGAGCACGCGGGCCACTTCGGCCTTGAGCTTGGAAGCCGGGATGTCCACGGTTTCCTTGAATTTGTGGTTGGCGTTGACAATCGCCGAAAACATGTTCGCAATCATATCCGACATTTCGTTCTCCTGAGATTACCAGCTGGACTTGAGCACGCCGGGGATCTGCCCTTTGTGCGCAAGGTTGCGGAAGCAAATTCTGCAAAGCCCGAAGTCGCGGTAGAAAGCGCGGGCACGGCCACAGAGGCGGCAGCGGTTACGGAACCGCGTCGCGAACTTCTGAGGCTTTCTCATCTTCGCCATCCAGGCGTATGTGGCCATTTCTATAATCCTCTTTGATTAATCGATTTCTGGAATCAGTTCTTAAGAACTTCTTTCGTAAACGGCAGGCCGAGGACCGAGAGAAGCGCGAGCGCTTCCTTATCGGACTTCGTGCTCGTCACGAAGGTGATGTTCATGCCGCGAGGACCGTCGGACTTTTCAACGTTGACCTCGGGGAAAATGTACTGCTCTTTAATACCGAGGTTGTAGTTGCCCGCGCCGTCAAAGCAGGTCGGATTGAGGCCGCGGAAGTCGCGGATGCGGGGCACCGCGACACTGACGAAACGGTCAAGAAATTCATACATGCGGTTGCCGCGAAGGGTGACGACCACGCCGATCGGCATTCCCTCGCGAAGCTTGAAGGCCGAGATGGACTTCTTCGATTTGCGGACGCTCGCTTTCTGACCCGTGATCTGGCCGAGCTCATCGCCAGCGACATCCAGGGCCTTGATGTTCTCGCGGGCGGCGGAGACGCCGATGTTCACGACGATCTTCTCGAGCTGCGGAAGAGCGTGGATGTTCTCCTGGCCGAGCTTCTCACGAAGGACCGGCACGCCTTTTTCAAAGAATGCAGTTTTAAGCCGCGGGGTGGTTGATGGGGATTTGGCTGACGTCACTGAAAAATTCTCCTTGATGCCTTATCGTTTCTTGGATTCGGCGATGGTCGTACCGCACTTGCGGCAGACGCGGATCGGCGTTCCGTCGGACAATGCGTCGAACTTCGGGCGGTTCGCCTTCTTGCAGTCAGGGCAAACGAGCATGACCTTCGCGATCGGAAGGTACATCTCCTTGTCCTTGATGCCGCCGGCATCGGCCTGGCCCGTGGCGCGAGTGTGGCGCTTGGACACGTTCAACTTGGAGACAATGACGCGGCTCTTGGACGGGTCGACTGAAATGACCTCCCCTTCCTTCCCCTTGTCCTTTCCCCACAAAACCTTAACTTTGTCGTTCTTGCGTACGGTCAACATTGAAATTTCCTCGGATTCTTAAAGAACTTCGGGCGCGAGCGAAATGATCTTGAGAAAGCTCTTCTCGCGCAGCTCGCGGGCGATCGGGCCGAAAATGCGGGTTCCACGCGGCTCGTCTTCGTCGTTGATCACGACGCCGGCGTTGTCGTCGAAACGGATGAGGCTGCCGTCGGCACGGCGCGATTCGCGGCGCTGACGAACAACAACGGCTTTGACCACGTCGCCCTTCTTGATCGTGGCGCCCGGGAGCGCGTCCTTGACGGCGCAAACAACTTTGTCGCCAATCGATGCGTAACGTCGGCCGGACGAACCGGACACATGAATTACCATCAGTTCGCGGGCGCCGGAGTTATCAGCAACCGTCAGATAGGTCTGCTGCTGAATCATGTTATTTCACCTTTCCCTTGGTCAGGATGTCGGTGATCCGCCAGCGCTTCTTGGCTGAAAGAGGCCGGGTTTCGGAAACGCGAACGTAGTCGCCAGACTTGGCTTCATTCTTTTCGTCGTGCGCATAAACCTTGGTGGTCTTCGCGAGGACCTTCTCGTAAACCGGGTCGCGTTTGGACCAGCGGATTTCGACCACGCGGGTCTTGTCCATCTTGTCGGAAACAACCCAACCTTCGAGGAATTTACGCTGAGCGCGTTCCTGAGTCTGCTCACTCATGACTTGGCTTTCCTTTGATTAATGAACGTATTGAGCCGGGCCACTTCGCGGCGAAGCTTGCGGATCTCCATCGTATTTTTGATCGGCGCGGACGCGGCGCGGAACCGGAGCTTGAAGAGCTCCTGCTGCGTCTTGTCGAGACGGGCGTCGAGCTCCTTGACGTCGGCCTGCGTGTATGAAAATTCTTTATCTTTCTTAGCCATCGGGATTCTCCAGCGATTAGAAGGACGGGCGTTCGATGAACTGGCAGGCGATCGGCAGCTTGTTCGTCGCCTGACGCACCGCTTCCTTCGCTTCGTTGATCGGCACGCCTTCCATTTCGAACATCACGCGGCCGCGCTTCACGACGGCCACCCAGAACGCCGGGTCGCCCTTACCCTTACCCATGCGGGTTTCGGCGGGCTTCTTCGAAATCGGCTTGTCCGGGAAAATCCGGACCCAGATTTTTCCACCCTTCTTGGTGTAACGCGAGAGCGTCACTCGGGCGGCCTCAATCTGGCGGGCGGTGATCCAGGTATTGTCGAGCGCCTGCAGTCCGAACTCTCCGAACGCGAGCGTGCAACCTTTGTGCGCGGAGCCCTTCAGGCGGCCGCGATGCTGCTTACGAAATTTGACTCGGGCGGGCATCAACACGGCTACTTCACCTCGGTGGTCGAAGCGGAGACTTCAGCGGCGACCGGGTCGGCCGGCGTCGGCGCGAGCGGCGTCACTTCGGCGGCTTCTTTGATCAGGTCCTTTTCGGACTTGAGGAAAAATTCTTTCTTGAAGATCCAGCACTTGACGCCGATGCGGCCCATGGGCGTGATGGCTTCGGTGAATCCGTAGTCGATGTCGGCGCGAAACGTGTGAAGCGGAACGCGGCCTTCCATGGACCACTCGGTGCGCGCAATTTCGGCTCCGCCGAGACGTCCGGCGACCATGAGCTTCACACCGCCGGCGCCGGCCTGCATCGTGCGCTCGATGGCGCGCTTGAGGGCGCGACGGAAAGCGACCTGCTTCTCGAGCTGGAACGCGACGCTTTCGGCGACGAGCTGAGCGTCCAGTTCAGGACGCTTGATCTCGACGACATTGATCGTCGCGTCGGACTTGGTCATGTCCTGAATCTGCTTCTTGAGCTCTTCGATATCGGCGCCCTTCTTGCCGATGATCACGCCGGGACGGGCGGTGTGCAAATTGATGCGGACGTACTTTCCGGTGCGCTCGATGGTGACGCGCGCGAGCGCGGCCATGCGGAAACGTTCCTTCAGGAACGCCCGGATGCGAAAATCTTCCTCGATGAGGTCCGGCATTTCCTTCGGGCTGTACCAGCGGGACTCCCAGTCCTGGATGTAACCAACGCGAAGTGCCTTCGGCGAAATCTTATTTCCCACGAAATTCTCCTCTTACTTCTTCTTGAGCGGCGTGTCGGACACTTTGATCGTCACGTGGCACATCTTGCGCTTAAAAATTGAACGGGCGCCCATGGCCATCGGGCGAACGCGCTTAAGCGACGGGCCGAGATCGACCCAGGCCTGCGTTACGTACATCAACGCCGGGTCGGTCGCGCCGGAGTTGGCGTAAGCGCTCTTGAGCGTTTTGAAAACAAGAATGCTGCCGGCGCGCGGGACGGTCGGAAGAATTCCGAACGCCTTGGCGACCGTCTTGCCGCGGATCAAACCGAGAACCTGACCCACTTTGCGGGCCGAGAAACGAGCGTGTTTTGCTTTTGCGATGGCTTCCATTGGATTAATTTTCCCGTTAGGTGAGCGACGTCGCTTCTTTGGTGTGCGCCTGGCCGTGGCCCTTGAAAAACCGAGTCGGGGCGAACTCACCAAGCTTATGGCCAACCATCTGCTCGCTGATGTAAATCGGAAGGAACTTGCGGCCGTTGTGAATGCCGAGTGTGAAGCCCACAAATTCAGGCGGGATCATCGACGCACGCGCCCAGGTGTTGATGACTTTCTTGTCGCCCTTATTGCGAAGCGCTTCCACTTTCGCGGCAAGCTTGGCGTCAATGTACGGGCCTTTTTTTGTTGAACGGCTCATCTAAGTGGTCTCCCTACTCCGCGGCGGCGACGGACTTTGTCGCACGGCGATCGCGGATGATGTATCGATCGGTGTTGGTGCGGCGACGGGTCTTGTAACCTTTCGACGGCTGGTTCCAAGGCGAACGGGGCTGGTTGTTGCCCTTCGAGCGACCGCGACCGCCGCCGTGCGGATGGTCGACGGCGTTCATGGCGGTACCGCGGACAGTCGGACGAATGCCCATGTGGCGCGAACGTCCGGCGTTGCCCAACGTCAGGTTCTCGTGCTCGTGGTTGCCGACCTGGCCGATGGTCGCCATGCAGGACGACGGGATCAGCCGGATTTCGCCCGAAGGCAGACGCACCTGACAAAATTCTCTTTCCTTGGCCATGAGCTGGGCCGCGCCACCGGCGGACCGGACGATCTGCGCGCCTTTCTTAGGCACGAGCTCGAGGTTGTGGATGACGGTACCTTCCGGGATGTTGATGAGCGGAAGAGCATTCCCCACCTTCACTTCGGCTTCAGGCCCCGACATCACCTTGTCGCCGATCTTCATACCTTCAGCGTGAATGATGTAGCGTTTGTCGCCGTTGGCGTAGTTGACGAGGCAGATGCGCGAGGTGCGGTTCGGATCGTATTCGAAGGAAACGATCTTGCCCGGAATGCCCCAGTTATCGCGCTTGAAATCGATGACGCGGTAGCGACGGGCGTGGCGTCCGCCGATATGGCGGACCATGATCATGCCGGTGTTGTTGCGTCCGCCCGTCTTGGGCAGCGGCCGGGTGAGCGACTTCTCCGGAGCCTTCTTCGTGAGCCACGAGAAGTCTTCAACGGTGATCGTGCGCCGTGACGGCGTATAAGGCTTAAACTCTTTTAAAGGCATGTTAGGCGACCTCTTCCCAGCTGATCTGCTGACCCGCTTTGACGCGGATGATGGCTTTCTTCCAGTCGGACTGATATCCGCCGATCGGGCCAAACTTGCGGCGAAACTTGCCGCCCACTGTGACGGTGCGAACTTTCAGGACGTTGACCTTAAAACGAGACTCGATGGCCTGACGAATCATTCCCTTGCTGGCGGCCGGGTCGACTTCGATCACGTACTGGTTGGATTCGCGAAGAATGGTGGACTTTTCGGTGATGACGGGACGGCGGAGGATCTGCTTAATTTCGGCCATGACTATTTCTCCGAAGCGGCGGCGCTGAGGCGCTTGTGAAGGATGTCGAGCGCCGGCTTCGTGATGAACACCCGGCGGGCGCGGAGCGCATCGTAGGCATTGAACGTTGCAACATCGGTAACGCGGACGTTCTCGATGTTGCGCGAAGCGCGGCCGAACTCGGCCTGAATTTTGTCAACGATCAGAAGGGAGTCCGTGGGGACCTGCCACTTTTTGTAAATGGCGGCCACGACGCGCGTCTTCGACTCGGCGAGCTGGATCGCATCGACAACCTGAAGGCGGTTATCGGAAATCAGTTCACGCACCGCCATGCGGAAAGCGAGAAGCTTCTTCTTGCGAGGCAGGTTGATCGAATAGTCACGCGGAACGGGACCGCCGACGATACCACCCTTGCGCCAGAGAGGAGAACGGATCGAACCCGAACGGGCACGACCAGTGTGCTTCTGTTTCCACGGTTTGATGCCGCCGCCCGAAACTTCGGTGCGCGTCAGCGTCTTGTGCGTACCGCTCCGCTTGTTGGCAAGGTACGCAACCGTGTACTCGTGTAGAACCGTTTTGGAGCCGGTCGTCGGAAGGACCGCGCCGTCAAACTGAACAGAACCAGAATCCTGGCCCTTGCTATCAATAACTTTAAATTCCATGGCTACCGTTTCTCTCTTGATTTAGTGATTAACGCGGAGACCGCGACTACTTACTTCTTGGCCTTCGCTGCTGGCTTGCCCGTGGCCCGCTGGGCCTGGGCGGAGGAGACCTTGCGTGAGGTAGGCTTTAAGACGACGAAATTCCCTCTGGGACCGGGAACGGAGCCTCGCAACAGAATCAGGTTTCTCTCAGTATCAATTCCAAAAATTTCCACTTTGGGGGCGGTGTTCATCACGTGGCCCATGTGCCCCGGCTTGCGGGTACCAGGAAGAACGTGCTGCGGGCCCTGCGCGCCGCTGGAGCCGGGATGACGGCGATATTCACCGTGACCGTGGCTGTGGGGGAGACCATGGAAGCCGTGCCGCTTGATGACGCCGGCGTATCCGTGGCCCTTCGTGAGGCCCGACACCTGCAACCACTGGCCCTTCGCAAACACGGTCACAGGAACGGCCTGGCCGACCTTGAAAGGGGTGGTGTCTGAAACCCGGAACTCGCGAACGTGGCGCTTGAGGGCCACGCCTTTCTTGGCGAAGTGCTGGGCTTCGGCTTTGGTCAAATGGGTTTCTTTAACGTCGTCGTAGGCGATCTGAACGGCATCGTAGCCATCGGTGGCCTTGGTCTTCACCTGGCTCACAACGACGCCTTCGGCTGAGATGACCGTGACCGGAATCATGCGGGCGTCTTCGGTGAAGGCGCGCGTCATTCCGATCTTGATACCGACGATACCCTTGAGCGGCGCAGCGTTGTCGACTGCGGTCGTCTCGGCTTGAACTTCGCTTTTAGCTTCTTCGGACATAAAAAAAAGTTCCTGATCCTCGTTTAGAAATCGATGCGAGGAAGTTGAATTGCAACGTCGACACCCGCCGGCAGATCGAGCTTTCGAAGCTCTTCAACCGTACGCGGGGTTGGCTCAACGATATCCACCAACCGCTTATGAATCCGCATCTCAAACTGCTCGCGGGACTTCTTGTCGGTATGGGGAGAGCGCAGCACTGTATATTTTTTGATGGAGGTTGGCAAGAGCACGGGTCCAGCCAGGCTGGCGCCGGTTCTTTGCACCGTATCGACGATTTTCGCGAGGCTTTCATCGAGCATCCGGTGGTCGTAGGACCGCAATTTGATGCGGATCTTCTGCATGTCTGGTGAAACAGCTCTTTCTGCCATGGTTCTATTCCTTTCTTAAGCTTTCGCCGTCGCGACCAGCTCTTCGGTCAGGTTGCGCGGTACTTCTTCGTAATGGCTCGGCTCCATCGAATAGGAAGCGCGGCCCTGGCTGAGTGATCGGATGGTAGTGGCGTAGCCAAACATTTCGCTGAGCGGAACAAAGCCGTGGATGTACTGAGTGACACCCTTGTCTTCCACCTGTTCAATTCGACCGCGGCGACGGTTCAAGTCGCCGATGATGTCGCCCATGTAGTCCTTCGGGGTCACCACGTCAATCTTCATGATCGGTTCGAGAAGCACCGGGCCGGCGCGCTTGCAGCCGTCCTTGAACGCCATGGAAGCGGCGATCTGGAAGGCCATATCGTTCGAGTCCACGTCGTGGTAGCTTCCGTCGAAAAGCGTGATCTTGATGTCCACCACCGGATAACCGGCCATGACGCCGGATTCGAGTGCGGCCACAAGGCCCTTCTGAACGGACGGGATGTATTCCTTGGGAATACGACCGCCCTTCACCTTGTCGATAAATTCATAACCCTTGCCGGTTTCGTTCGGTTCAACGTTGATCCAAACATGGCCGTAATTACCACGGCCACCCGACTGCTTGATGTACTTGCCTTCCGACTCAATCTTCTTGCGGATGGTTTCACGGTAGGCTACCTGAGGTTTGCCGATGTTGGCTTCAACCTTGAATTCGCGCTTCATGCGGTCCACGAGAATCTCGAGGTGAAGCTCGCCCATGCCCGAGATGATCGTCTGGCCGGTTTCCTGGTCGGAACGGATGCGGAAAGTGGGGTCTTCTTCGGCGAGACGGCCGAGAGCGACGCCCAGCTTTTCCTGGTCGGCGGTTGACTTCGGTTCGATGGCGAGCGAAATGACGGGATCGGGAAACTTCGGCGGCTCGATGACGATCGGCTTCCGTTCGTCGGACAACGTCTGCCCGGTGGCAACGCCCTTCAGGCCGATCACGGCGCCGATGTTGCCTGCGGTGATTTCCGCAACTTCCTCGCGCTTGTCGGCGTGCATCCGGAGGATGCGGCCAATGCGCTCGCGCGTCTTCTTCGTCGAATTATAGACCTCGGTACCGGCGGTCAGCTTGCCGGAGTAGACGCGAACGAACGTTAGTTTTCCGACGTGCGGATCGGTCTGGATCTTAAACGCTAGGGCCGTGAGCGGCTCGTTGTCGGCCTTCTTGCGGGACACTTCTTCGCCGCTGTCGGGGTCGACGCCAACCACGCTCTCAAGCTCAACCGGCGACGGCAGGTACATGTTCACCGCGTCTAGCAGGAGCTGTACGCCCTTGTTCTTAAACGACGAGCCGCACATGAACGGGAAAAACTTTCCGGTGATGGTGGCCTTGCGAATGAGCTTCTTGATCTCGTCCTCGGCGAACGTGCCGCCTTCGAGATACTTGTGGGCGAAATCGTCGTCGAAATCGGAAAGCTTCTCAAGCATCGTATCGCGATACTGCTTGCATTGATCGAGCATGTCTCCGGGAATCTCGACTTCCTCAAACTTGGCGCCGAGCTCTTCGCCATCCCACACGTAAGCCTTCATCTTCACGAGGTCGACCATTCCTTTGAACGTCGACTCCATGCCGATCGGAAGCTGAATCGCCACGGCGTTCGCGCCAAGCTTTTCGTGGATCGATTTGAGGCACATGTAAAAATCTGCGCCGAGCTTGTCCATCTTGTTGGCGAACACGAGACGAGGGACCTTGAAGTCCGTTGCCTGGCGCCAAACGGTCTCGGACTGCGGCTCCACACCCTGCGAGCCATCGAGAAGGACGACGGCACCGTCGAGCACGCGCAGGGAGCGCTGCACTTCGGCCGTGAAGTCAATGTGGCCGGGGGTATCGATGATGTTGTACGAGCACTCTTTCCAGGTGCAATACGTAGCGGCCGAGGTGATCGTGATGCCGCGTTCGCGCTCCTGCTCCATCCAGTCCATGACCGTGGTTCCATCATGCACTTCGCCGATCTTGTAGATGCGGCCCGTGTAATAAAGGATGCGTTCGGTGGTCGTGGTCTTCCCGGCATCGATGTGAGCGATGATGCCGATGTTCCGGATGTTAACCTTCTCGATGAGGGCTTCTTTAATTGCGGCCATAAATAGGTTGAACTCCGGAGATTACCAGCGGTAGTGGGCGAAAGCTTTGTTGGCTTCGGCCATCTTGTGCGTGTCTTCGCGCTTCTTCACCGACAGGCCTTCCTTCTTGCTGGCGGCGAGGATCTCTTCGGCGAGCCGTTCAAACATCGGCTTGCCGGTCTTCTGCTGGGAGAATGTGAGGATCCAGCGCATCGCGAGGGCCATGCTGCGTTCCGGCCGGACTTCCGACGGAACCTGGTAGGTGGCGCCGCCGACGCGGCGGGCCTTCACTTCCAGAAGCGGGCGGACATTCTCGAGAGCGCGGTTGAAGGTCGCAAGCGGCTCTTCACCGGACTTCGTCTTGATCTGCTCGAGCGCCTTATAAATGATGCGCTCCGCAGTGGATTTCTTTCCGCCGACGTTGAGCTTGTTGACGAACTGGGAGATCAGAACCGATTTGTAAACCGGATCCGCCGGCGGGGCCTGGCGACGTTCTTTGGGTTTTAATTCCTTGCGCGGCATTTACTTCGTCTCCTTGGCTTTGGGCTTCTTGGCCCCGTATTTTGAGCGACCCTGTCTGCGATCGTTCACGCCGGCGGAGTCAAGCACGCCGCGGATGATGTGGTAGCGGACGCCTGGGAGGTCCTTCACGCGGCCTCCACGGATCATCACGATCGAATGTTCCTGCAGGTTGTGTCCGACACCAGGGATGTACGCGGTCACTTCCACGCCGGTGGTGAGCTTCACGCGCGCGATCTTACGGAGCGCGGAGTTCGGCTTTTTCGGAGTGGTCGTTTTCACCTGCGTGCACACGCCACGGCGTTGCGGGCAGTTCTCGAGGGCGGGAGACTTCGTCTTGTCATTCTGCGGTTCCCGAATTCCGCGGATAAGTTGGCTGATTGTAGGCATAAGTTTATTTCGGCTCCTGCTCTTCGATAAGGCTGCGCTCGTAGAAGCCGGTACCGGCCGGGATGAGATGGCCGATGATCACGTTTTCTTTGAGACCGCGGAGATTGTCGACGGCGCCGGTGGTGGCCGCCTCGACAAGCACGCGGGTGGTTTCCTGAAAGCTGGCCGCCGAGATGAACGACTCGGAAGCGAGCGAAGCTTTGGTGATTCCGAGAAGCACGGGCTGGGCCTCGGCCTGCTCGCCTTTCTTGGCGGCGGCATTCGACCGGGAAAACTCGCGCCGCGGGACGATTTCGCCGACGAGAAGGTCGGTGGCTCCGGACTTCGTGATCACGACGTTCGACAGCATGCGGCGAACGATGATCTCGATGTGCTTGTCGTTGATGATAACGCCCTGAAGCCGGTACACTTCCTGGATTTCATTCACCAGGAATTCCTGAACTTCTTTGGCGCCCTTCACCTTGAGAATGTCGTGCGGGTTGATCGCACCGTCGACGAGCGGCTCGCCAACGCCCACGCGGTCGCCCTCGTAGACGACCAAATGCTTGCCTTGGGGCACGTTGTAGTCGCGCTGCAGTCCAGTGTCCTCGTTGGTCACGATGACCTTGAGACCACCCTTCGGCGTTGCCGCGAGCTTCACGGTACCTTCGATTTCAGAGATCACGGCGGGGCTCTTCGGCTTGCGGGCTTCGAACAGCTCGGCCACGCGCGGGAGACCGCCGGTGATGTCCTTGGACTTCGAGATCTCCTGCGGGATCTTCGCGACGATGTCGCCCTGCTTCACCTTGTCGCCGTCTTGCACGAGCAGGTTGGTGTCGATCGGCAGCGGATAGCTGGCGACCGGCTTGCCGGCCTTGCCAATAATATGGACCTGAGGATGCGTGGCTTCCGTGCGATGTTCGATAATTTTTCGTTCGATGAGACCGGTGATGCGGTTCTTTTCTTCGTGGAGCGTCGAACCTTCGATCACGTCCTCGAGCTTAACGGTTCCCTCTTCTTCCGAGAGAATCGGAAGAGCGTACGGGTCCCATTCGACGAGGAGAACGCCCTTCTCCACCTGCTTGCCGTCGGTGACCTTGATTCGGGCGCCGTAAGGGATCTCGTAATGAGACCGCTCTTTGCCGCCCTGCTCGCGGATTGAAAGATAACCGTTTCGAGAAACGCAGATCGTGAGGTCTTCGCGGTTGACGAGGGTGCGGATGCCGTGGAACTTAACGGCGCCGCTCTCGCGGGCGATGACCTGCGAACGCTGAATGACGCGGCTGGCGGTACCACCAATGTGGAAGGTACGAAGCGTGAGCTGAGTGCCAGGTTCGCCGATGGACTGGGCGGCGATGATGCCGACCGCCTCACCGACTTCGACCATGCGGCCACGGGCGAGGTTGAGTCCGTAGCACTGGGCACAGCAGCCGATCTTGGCTTCGCAGGTGAGCACCGACCGGATGCGGATGCGGTCGAAGCCGGCCTTCACGAGCTTCTTGGTCTGTTCGTCCGAGATCATGTCGTCGATCTTGATGATGACTTCGTCGTTCAGAGGATCGACGATGTTGTCGAGACAGACGCGGCCGAGGATGCGGTCTTCAATGGATTCGATGACGTCTTCGCCCGACTTGAGCGTTCCCACCGTGACGCCGTTGATGGTTTTGCAATCGACTTCGGTGACCACGATGTCGTGGCCCACGTCGATGAGGCGGCGGGTGAGGTAACCGGCGTCGGCTGTCTTGAGCGCGGTGTCGGCGAGACCCTTTCGTCCGCCGTGCGTCGAGATGAAGTACTCAAGGACCGAGAGGCCTTCGCGGAAGTTTGAGATGATCGGGTTCTCGATGATTTCACCGACGGCGCCGGTCAGCTTCTTCTGAGGCTTCTGCATGAGGCCGCGCATACCGCCGAGCTGGCGGATCTGCTGACGGCTACCGCGGGCACCCGAGTCGGCCATCATGAACACGGGGTTGAACTTCTTCACGCCCGGGGTCACGCCGGCGGCGTCGGCGGTCTGCATCTGATTGAACATGTGGTCCGAAATGGCGTCGGTCACATGGGTCCAGAGGTCGATAATTTTGTTGTAGCGCTCGGAGTCGGTGATGATTCCCATCTTAGCCTGCTTGGCGATTTCCTTCACCTGGATGAGCGCCTTATTGACGAGCTCAGTCTTCTGAAGCGGAATATGGAAGTCCGAAACAGAGATCGAAAGGCCGGCCTTCGTCGCGTAGGTATACCCGAGACGCTTGACGTCGTCGAGGAACACTGCCGTGCGGTAGGGGCCGAGTTCGCGGTAGCAACGGTCGACAAGCTTTGAAATCTCCTTCTTGGAGATGTTCAGGTCGATGTAGCCGAGCTCCGTAGGAACCGCGACGTTAAAGAGAATGCGGCCAACCGTGGTGCAGTCCTTCCACTTTTCAGCGTTGCGCTGATCGGCTTCGGTCAGGCCTTCCTCGATGAGCTTGTTGATGCCGGCGACCTTGATGCGGGCGTGGAGGCTGATGGTTTCATTCTGATAAGCGGCGACGACTTCTTCGCGGCCGGAGAAGTAACGTCCTTCACCGTCGGAACCACGCTTCATCTTCGTCATGTAGGCGATGCCGAGAATCATGTCCTGCGACGGAACGGCGATCGGCTTGCCCGAGGCGGGCGAGAGGATGTTGTTCGTCGAGAGCATCAGGAGCTTCGCTTCGAGCTGGGCTTCGAGCGAGAGCGGTACGTGCACGGCCATCTGGTCACCGTCGAAGTCGGCGTTGAACGCCGCGCAGGTGAGCGGATGGAGCTGAATGGACTTACCTTCGATCAGCGTCGGCATGAAAGCCTGGACGCCGAGGCGATGGAGCGTGGGAGCGCGGTTGAGCATGATCGGAATGTCTTTCGTCACCTGCTCAAGAATGTCCCAGATCTCCGGTTTCACGCGTTCGAGCATGCGCTTGGCGGCTTTGAGCGTGATGCTCTCGCGCTTCATAAGCTCGCGGATGATGAACGGTTTGAAGAGCTCGAGCGCCATCTCCTTGGGGAGACCGCACTGGTGCATTTTCAGATTGGGACCGACCACGATGACCGAACGACCGGAATAGTCAACGCGCTTACCGAGCAGGTTCTGACGGAACCGGCCCTGTTTGCCCTTGAGGATGTCGGAAAGAGACTTGAGCGGACGTCCGCCCGCGCCGACGACGACCTTACCACGGGCGCCGTTCTCGATCAGCGCATCGCAGGCTTCCTGCAGAAGGCGCTTCTCGTTGTGAATCATGACTTCAGGTGCGCGAAGCGACTCGATGTGCTTGAGGCGGTTGTTGCGGTTGATGATGCGGCGATAGAGGTCGTTCAGGTCTGACGTCGCGAAACGTCCGCCTTCGAGCGGAACGAGCGGACGCAAGTCCGGCGGAATAACCGGGAGAACGGTCAGAACCATCCACTCAGGACGGCTCTTGGAGTTCAGGAAGCCTTCGACGATGCGAAGACGCTTGATGAGCTTGTTGCGCTCGGCTTCGGACTCGCAGTTCTTGAAGCGCTCGCGGATCCATTTCTCTTCTTCAGCAAGCTTGATGGTTTCGAGGAGCTGGCGGATGGCGTCGGCGCCAATGCCGGCCTTTAGCTTGTCGCCATATTCCTGGCGAGCCTTGTGGTATTCCTCGTCGGTAAGAAGGGTGCGGGCAGAGAACTTGACCTTTCCTTCTTCGTTCTTGATGTCTTCGAGGACGACCCAGCGCGCGTAATAGGTGACTTTTTCAATGTCGGTGAGGCGCATGCCGAGGAGCGTGCCGATGCGCGACGGAGCCTTACGGAGATACCAGACGTGGGCGACGGGCACGGCGAGTTCGATGGAGCCCATGCGCTCGCGGCGAACCTTCGATTCGGTGACTTCGACGCCGCAGCGGTCGCAGACGGTGCCTTTGTACTTGATGTATTTGTACTTACCGCAGGCGCACTCCCAATCACGAACCGGGCCGAAAATACGCTCGCAGAAAAGACCGTCGCGCTCAGGCTTGAACGTGCGGTAGTTGATCGTTTCCGGCTTGCGGACTTCACCGTAAGACCACGAACGGATTTCGTCCGGGCTTGCGACCGACAGGCGAATCGAGTCGAAGTCGGTGAAGTTAACGGTCGGGACGCCTTTCTTCTTCCCGGCGCGGGGCAAGTCGCGTTTCTTATCGACGAGCAACGTGTCCATTATTCGGTCTCCTTGACGGCGGTTGCCGAGGGTTCGGCAGCCGGCACGACATTCTCGGCCTCTGACTCAGTGACGTCCAGCGCCTGGGCAACGGCGCCGTCTTTCTGGCGGAGCAGCTCGACGTTAACGCCAAGCGACTGGAGCTCGCGAACGAGCACTTTGAACGATTCGGGGATGCCCGGTTCGCTCACGGCTTCACCGCGAATGATGGCTTCGTACATTTTCGTACGGCCGTTCGCGTCGTCCGACTTAACGGTGAGGAATTCCTGAAGGATGTGCGCGGCGCCGTAACCTTCGATGGCCCACACTTCCATTTCGCCGAAACGCTGACCGCCGAACTGCGCCTTGCCGCCGAGAGGCTGGCGGGTGATCAGCGAGTAGGGACCAGTCGAGCGGGCGTGGATTTTGTCTTCCACCATGTGAGCGAGCTTGAGGATATACATGACGCCGACGGTCACTTTCTCGCTGAACGCTTCGCCGGTACGGCCGTCGAAGAGCGTGTAGTCGACATAGTCGCCGGGGAGATAGTCTTCCCGGAACCCGTCGTCGCGCAGCTTCTGCTTAGCGTCGCGAATGGTGTCGAGGATCTGCTCTTCCTTGGCGCCGTCGAATACGGGTGAGATCATCTGCGTATTAAGAACCTTTCCGGCCCACCCAAGCATGACTTCGAGGAGCTGTCCCACGTTCATGCGCGAAGGCACGCCGAGCGGCGACAACACGACATCGACGGGCGTTCCGTCCGGCATGTAGGGCATGTCTTCGGGAGCCATGATGCGCGCGACCACACCCTTGTTTCCGTGGCGGCCGGCGAGCTTGTCGCCCACCTGAATCTTGCGCTTGGTACCGACGAACACCTTCACGACGCGGTTAACCGTCACAGGGAGATCGTCTCCCAGCTTGAGGTTTTCCTTGAGACGGGCGTTTTCAAGACGAGCGTCGCTTTCGAGACGCTGCGCCACGGCTTTCGCCAGGTCCTTGCCGTCGGTGGCCTGCTTGGAGGTAATTTTCTTCTCGTTGAGCTCCTGCTCAACGCGCGCGAGGCGGTCTTTCTTCTGCTCGCGGATCCACTCGAGCTTGGACTCTAGCTCGGCGTCGATCTCCTTCATCTTCTTGTTCTCTTCTTTCTTGCTGATGCGTTCTTTGCGGATGAAGGAACGCGTGGCGATAATTTTTCCGCGGACGCCCGGCGGGACGCGCAGGGAAGCGTCCATGACGTCTTCGGCCTTCTTGCCGAAGATCACCTTGAGGAGACGCTCTTCCGGCGTGATCTGCTGTTCGCCCTTGGGAGCGACCTTGCCGACAAGGATGTCGCCGGGGCCAACTTCGGCTCCAGGACGGATGATGCCCTGCTCGTCGAGATTAACGAGAGCGTCGGCGCCCACGTTCGGAATGTCGCGGGTGATTTCTTCAGCGCCCAGCTTGGTGTCGCGGGCTTCGATCTGGAACTCCGCGATGTGAATGGACGTGAACATGTCTTCGCGAACGAGCTTCTCATTAAGAAGGATGGCGTCTTCGAAGTTGTAGCCCTCCCACGGCATGAAAGCCACGGTAAGGTTCTTGCCGAGCGCAAGCTCGCCTTCCTCGGTGGACGGGCCGTCGCAAACGACATCGCCCTTCTTCACGCGCATGCCGGCCTTCACGTAGGGAGTCTGGTTGACGCAGGTGTCCTGGTTGGAACGCGAGTATTTGCGGAGACGATAAACGTCGACGTCGCCGTCATCGGTATAAATGGCGATCTGGTCGCTCCATACGGAAGCCACGATACCGGGGCGGCGAGCGATGAGGGCGGCTCCCGAGTCCTGGGCGCAGGCGGCTTCGACGCCGGTGGCAACGATCGGCATTTCCGCGCGAAGGAGCGGAACGGCCTGGCGCTGCATGTTCGCGCCCATGAGAGCGCGGTTGGCGTCGTCGTGTTCGAGGAATGGAATCAGCGCCGTCGAAATCGAGACGACCTGGGCGGGCGAAATGTCCATGAAGTTGATGTCGGCGCCGGTCTTCTGCGGAAAGTCACCGCGGAAACGAGCGGCCACGAGCTCTGACGAGAACTTGTTGTTCTTGTCGAGCGGCGTGTTCGCCTGGGCGACGATGTAATCGTCTTCCTTGTCGGCGGTGAGGTACTCGACCTCATCCGAGACGGTGCCTTTCACGGCGCCGCGGTAAGGCGACTCGATCAAACCGTACTGGTTGATCCGCGCGAAGCAGGCGAGCGACGTGATGAGACCGATGTTCGGGCCTTCCGGTGTTTCGATTGGGCAGATGCGGCCGTAATGGGTGTGATGCACGTCGCGCACTTCAAAGCCAGCGCGCTTGCGATGCAGACCGCCCGGGCCGAGGGCCGACATGCGGCGCTTGTGCGTGAGTTCAGAGAGCGGGTTCGTCTGGTCCATGAACTGCGAGAGCTGACTGGAACCAAAGAACTTGCGGACCGAGGCGGCAACGGGCGCGGTGTTGAGGACCGAGCGGGGCGTCGGGTTCGGTTCGTCCTGCAGGTTCATGCGCTCGCGCGCCATGCGAGACATCTGGGCAAGGCCCATGCGGATCTGGTTTTCGAGAAGCTCGCCGACGCCGCGGACGCGACGGTTTCCGAGATGGTCGATATCGTCGACTTCAACCTTCAGCGCGCCGTCTTCGGTCTTAACTGAGGTGGCGCCGTTGTTTAGGGCGATGAGGTACTGAAGGGTGACAATAATGTCTTCCAAGCACAGCGTGCGGCGACGCTCGCTTGGGAGCTCAAAGTTGAAGCCCTTCTTCTTAAGGAGAGATCCGTAGAGCGGGAGGAGCTTGCGGTTGATCTTGAAGCGGCCGACCTTCGTAAAGTCGTAATGACGGATCGACTTGAAGAGCAGCGAATCGAGATAATCCTCGGCCTGTTCGGGAACGATGAATTCCTGCGAACGAACGATGCGGTAGATGGTGTGGATCGCTTCCTTGCGGCTGCGGACCGGGTCCTTGAGCAGGGTGTTGCGAATGGCGATGTCGTTGGCGGCCGGATCGGTGATGATGACGCGGACGTCCTTGACCTTGCGTTCCTGGAAGCGTAGAGCGGCTTCCTTCGTGATCTCCTGATTGGCCTCAAGGAGAACTTCGCCTGACTCAATGTCGACGGCGTCTTCGGCGAGAACGCGGCCGGCCAGATGGGCGCCGTCCACTTTCACGGTTTCAATGTCGTAGAAAAGAGAAAGGATCTGAGCGTTGGTCTCGACGCCGGCGGCGCGGAGAAGCGTGGTGGCCGGGAACTTGCGCTTCTTGTCGATGCGGACGAAGATCGCGTTGTTCAAGTCGAACTCAAACTCGACCCAGGCGCCGCGATAGGGAATGATCCGACCGAAGAAGAGGCTCTTTCCGTAGGACGAGATGTTTTTCTCTTCGTCTTCTTCGAAAATGACGCCGGGAGACCGATGGAGCTGGCTGACGACCACGCGCTCGGCTCCGTTGATAACGAAGGAGGCGGTCTCGGTCATGAGCGGAAGGTCGCAAAGATAGACTTCCTGCTCGGTGAGAACCTTGGGTTTGCCTGAAGGCTGGCGGTGAACGAGGCGAAGAACGGCCTTCAGCGGAGCGGAAAAGCTTCCGTCCTTATCAATGGCCTCTTCGATCGTGTGTTTCGGAGTTCCGAGGTTGTAATTAACGAACTCGAGAGCAAGACTCTCATCAGAGTTGATGATCGGATAGACGTCCATGAATGCAGCCTGAAGGCCCTGAATTTTTCGTTCCTTCAGAGGGACATCGGACTGAAGAAAATCGCGGTAGGAGCCGCGCTGCATTTCGAGCAACGGCGGCAAGTCAATGACCGGAGTGATCCGAGCAAACGATTTTTTCTTCAAATTAATCCTCCACCCAAGCTATCCAACCTTCAATGTGGCTCCACTTCAAAAAGTCTGACGGCAAAGCGTGAACAGATCCCCCACAAACCGCGTTACCAGTTCGTGGGGGACCGTCCAAGCCTGCTTCAATTATTTAATGTCGGCGGTCGCGCCCTGCTCAACGAGCTTCTTCTTGAGCTCCTCGGCGGTTTTCTTGTCAACGTTTTCCTTGACGGCCTTCGGGGCGGCTTCAACCAAGTCCTTCGCTTCCTTCAGGCCGAGGCCCGTGAGCTCGCGGACGACTTTGATGACCTGAATCTTATTCGCGCCAGCGGACATGAGCATGACCGTGAACTCGGTCTTCTCTTCGACGGGGGCGCCGGCAGCGGCGGCCGGGGCAGCAGCGGCGGCCACAGGGGCTGCCGAGATTCCAAACTTGGTCTCGATGGACTTAACCGCTTTGTTAATGTCCAGGATGGTCCATTTCTCGAGTGACTCGACGAAATCTTCAACAGTAACTTGCGACATTTTATCTTCCTCCTTGATCACTAAAGCCGGTGCCAGAGGGCACGGAAATAGCACTCCGCCATTGGCGAAGATTTATGATGGAAATCTTTATGCGGCGACGGATTCTTTCTTCTTGGCAACCGCAGAGAGAGACGCATGCAGGGAACGCAGCGGCTCGTTCATCGTCGCGGCTAGCACCGTGAGCGGGCTCAAGAGGCGGGCCATCAGGGTCGCGATGAGAACTTCTTTGGAAGGAAGATTGGCAATGGCTTTGAGGCTTGCAGCATCGGTGGCGTTTCCAAAAGCGAAACCGCCGCGCACTTTGAAATTGGGATGAGTCTCCCCGAACTTGAACAACGCCTTAGCAAGCGATGCCAGATCGGAACCTTTATAGGCGATAGCGGTCGGGCCTTTCATCTGGTCGCGAAGCGCACCGAAGCCATTCGCCTCAAACGCAATTTTTGCGAGGCGATTCTTGACGACGGAGTACTTGGCTCCGAGAGGGCGAAGGGAATCGCGGAGGGCGTTAAATTCTCCGGCAGTGAGCCCCTGATACTGGGTCACGACCATGTAGCTGGATCCCTTCAGATCCGCACTAAGTTCGCTGACTGCTTTCTCTTTGATCTCGCTCGCCATGGGTTCTTCCTCGGATAATATTTAGTGCTAAAACTTGATCAACCAACTCGCGGTGATCGATTTCTCGTCCACGAACGACGCTTCTATGATTCCACTCTCACCAAGAATCGGCGTCCATTCCACGCCGACCATCGGGCTGACTCCGTCTGACGTGCCCCTGATCGACTCTTTCGTTCCACCGTCCGTCAACCGCGTTGTCCGCCGTTGAATCTTCAATCCCGCGTAAGGTTGAATCGCCTTCCAACGCCAGGCCGCGGTGACAGCCGCTTGAAACTCGTCCTGCGCAAAATCTTGATTCGCGGATGTTACGATTCCACCCGACGCGAACCTGTCCAGCCCCGCTCTCAAATGCCTGTAGTCCAGATTCCATCCAATACCCACACTCGCAATTGAAACCGGGACGAAACTCCCTGCGACTCCAAGGCCGGCCCTGAATCCATCTCGTGCACGCAAGCTGTTCGTCAAGGGACCGGAAGAAAATTCGAGCTCGAAGCGTCTAATCTGAGAAACCGAAAAATTGTACCTAAGCTTTTTGGCACGCCAGGTGAGCGTAACGCCGGCCAACTCGAGATTCTGCTCCATGGTAACGTCGGTGTCCGCTCCAGAAAAAACAGTCGAACTCCCACCGCCCGAAATCGGAACCTGAACCGCCGACGAACCATTGACCCGAATTTCCGGTTCTGTCTCCGCAACGCCGTACACCGCTGCGATGCCCCACCTCTCAAACGAGGCCTCGTCCGCCGTAGACAGAACTTCGGCCGCAAAAATAGAAAAAACGCCGCTAAAAGCGGCGGCCACGAATAGACCGACGAATCGGCCAGTCCTAACCGATTGCGGGTTCTTTCTGTTGATTGTTATAGCCAGGTCTTGAAACGTCCGTTCTAAAACGGCCAGAGGAACCAGTGCTGGCAGCGATCTACTCTCCCAGCTCCTTGCGGAACAAGTACCATCGACCCTGAAGAGCTTAACTGCCGTGTTCGGAATGGGAACGGGTGTGACCTCTCCGGAATTACCACCAGCACTCGTTCCTCTGGAAACAAGCAACCATCCGCCTCGAACTTTTGTTCGGGGCAGATGATAGCAAAAACTTATAGAGATTCGTTATAGGAGTTCTTCCAGGATGGAAGAATCTTTATTCATTAATGCGGCTAAGTTGCACGACCGATTAGTACTGGTAAGCTACACGCATTGCTGCGCTTACACTCCCAGCCTATCAAACCAGTAGTCTACTGGAGGTCTTTAGGCACTTTTAACGGTGCAGGAGTTCTCATCTTGGGAGGGGCTTCACGCTTAGATGCTTTCAGCGTTTATCCCTTCCGCGCGATAGCTACTCAGCAATGCCCTTGGTAGGACAACTGATACACCAGAGGCGCGTCCGTCCCGGTCCTCTCGTACTAGGGACAGCTTCCCTCAAAACTCCAACGCTCATGATAGATAGAGACCGTACTGTCTCACGACGTACTGAACCCAGCTCACGTACCACTTTAATGGGCGAACAGCCCAACCCTTCCCACCAGCTTCAGCGGGAGGATGTGATGAGCCGACATCGAGGTGCCAAACAGGATCGTAGATATGGGCTCTTGGATCCTATAAGCCTGTTATCCCCGGGGTAGCTTTTATTCGTTGAGCGACGGCAATTCCACATTCAAACCGCCGGATCACTAGTCCCTGCTTTCGCATCTGCTCGGAATGTCTTCCTCACAGTTAAGCTGGCTTCTGCACTTGCACTCGACGTCCGATTTCTATTCGGACTGAGCCAACCTTTGGACGCCTCCGTTACTCTTTAGGAGGCAACCGCCCCAGTCAAACTGCCAAGCTATCAATGTCTCCCGACCGGATCAACGGCCTGGGGTTAGCATCGCAAAATCGCAAGGGTGGTATTTCAACGTTGCCTCCGTCCAAACCAGAATCTGGACTTCAAGGGCTCCCACCTATCCTACGCATTCAATTCCGCAATGCATTAATAACATACAGTAAAGCTCCACGGGGTCTTTTCGTCTAATCACGAGAAATCCGCGTCTTCACGGATACCACAAGTTCGCCGAGCTTCTAGTTGAGACAGCGGTCTCTTTGTTGTGCCATTCGTGCAGGTCGGAACTTACCCGACAAGGAATTTCGCTACCTTAGGACCGTTATAGTTACGGCCGCCGTTTACTGGGGCTTAAGTTCGATGCTTCTCGCGCCTTGCGGCGGATGACATCTCCCCTTGACCTTCCAGCACCGGGCAGGCATCACACCCTATACATCATCTTGTGATTTCAGCAGAGTGCTGTGTTTTTGTTAAACAGTCACGAGACCCACTTCCTGCGACCTCGCGTTGTCCGTCCCCTGTACGGGGTTAGACGTCGAGGCCTCCCTTCTTCCGAAGTTACGGGAGTAGATTGCCGAGTTCCTTAACTAGAATTCTCTCGCGCGCCTTAGTATATTCAACTCGCCCACCTGTGTCGGATTACGGTACGGATACATCACGTGTTCACTACGGGGGTTTTCTTGGCAGCGTGGTGGAAACCACTTCCCTGGATTTGACTCCAAGTCGATATCGCGTCTCGAGCTTAACGACCACACGGATTTTGCCTGCGTGATCACTCTACCTGCTTAAACCTGCACAACCAATGGCAGGATGGTCTGACCTTCTGCGTCGCCCCTTAGTTGATAACACACGTAACATAGTTCAGGAATATTAACCTGATGCCCTGCTTCGACTACGCTTTTCAGCCTCGTCTTAGGACCGACTTACCCTGAGCTGACGAACATTGCTCTAGGAAACCTTAGGCTTGCGGCGTGTGGGATTCTCACCCACATTATCGCTACTTATTCCGACATCCTCACTTGTCAACGCTCCAGTACTCCTCTCGGTATACCTTCAACGCAGATGACAACGCTCCCCTACCGCTTATCCTGGACGAATCCAGAACAAACCCGTGACTTCGGTGGTATGCTTGAGCCCCGTTGATTTTCGGCGCAGATTCACTTGACTGGTAAGCTATTACGCACTTCTTAGAGGATGGCTGCTTCTAAGCCAACCTTCCAGCTGTTTCAGTAAATCCACATCCTTTACCACTTAGCATACACTTTGGGACCTTAGACGACGGTCTAGGCTGTTTCCCTTTTGCGCACGAAGCTTAGCCCTCGCGCACTGACTCCCGATCTCATATTTCATGGTATTCGAAGTTTGGTTAACTTCGGAACCTGGGTTGCAGGCCCTACATTATCCAGTGCTCTACCCCCATGAAGGAGCGATCGAGGCTAGTCCTAAAACTATTTCGGGGAGAACCAGCTATAACCAAGTTCGATTGGCCTTTCACCCCTATGCCCACCTCATGCAGAGGTTTTTCAACACCCAACGCTTCAGGCCTCCACCTTATTTTACTAAGGCTTCACCTTGGACAGGCATAGATCACTTGGATTCGGGTCTAATAATGCAAACATGGTCGCCCTGTTAGGACTCGCTTTCGCTATGGCTTCGTGCCGGCCTCTCAGCCGACACTTAACCGGGCTTGCACTATTAACTCGCCGGATCATTCTTCAACAGGCACGAGGTCGAGCATTCCCTTCTTGCGAAGGGCATAGCTCTTCCACTGCTTGTAAACATACGGTTTCAGGTTCTTTTTCACTCCCCGTCAGGGGTACTTTTCACCTTTCCCTCGCGGTACTTGTTCACTATCGGTCGCCAGAGAGTATTTAGCCTTGGAGGGTGGTCCCCCCGACTTCCTGCCAGGTTTCACGTGTCCGGCAGTACTTTGGATACCATCAGGAGTCAGATACATTTCGCTTACGGGATTGTCACCCTCTATGATCGGCCATTCCATGCCGTTCAGCTATGCTCTGATTTGTAACTCCTCCCCATTAAAGGGAGATGGTCCGTAACCCCGTGGTGCACGCACCACGGTTTGGGCTGTACCCCGTTCGCTCGCCACTACTAGGGGTATCTCGGTTGATTTCTCTTCCTCCAGGTACTGAGATGTTTCACTTCCCTGGGTTGCCTTCGTACAGCTATATCTCCGCTTGCGCGGGGCCTTTACTGCACGATAACATCGCTTTCGCAATGCTGGGTTGCCCCATTCGGACATTCACGGATCAAAGCCTGCTTGCGGCTCCCCGTGACTTATCGCAGCTAGCCACGTCCTTCATCGACTTCTGGCGCCAAGGCATTCACCATACGCTCTTAATTTCTTAGCCGCATTAATGAATACAACATGCCTCATGAATCTCTTTCGAACTGATCTGGAAAGACCAACCCGAACATTCATCACGAGCATATTTCTTATCGCTATGACGCTTGTTCTCTATAAGTTTTATGTTCGTGTCTAGCCTGTCTTTCAAGGGATCCTACCTTCCTCTCGGAAGCCGGACCGCTTTCAGCGGCATCAACGAACAGCCTGATATTTCAAAGAACCAAAAATAGGTTCAGACACGCAAAAAACGATGGACCCAGGTGGAATCGAACCACCGACCTTACGCTTATCAAGCGTACGCTCTAACCAGCTGAGCTATGGGTCCGTTGGCGACTAAGGTTCGAAGGGGCAGGATTGCCACGAGGTACAACAGTCGGACGGAAGAACTCAGCGTGGATCGATGATAAAATGGAGCTGACCAGGATTGAACTGGCGACCTCCTGCTTGCAAAGCAGGCGCTCTCCCAGCTGAGCTACAGCCCCAAGAGAGCCGGCTCAATATAACCTACGTCTAAATATCTCGCGCAAGCGAGAGAGTGCCTTTGCACTTGAAGGATCGACCTATTTTCTCTCCTTGCGAAGAAAAAATAAAAGGAGGTGATCCAGCCGCACGTTCCCGTACGGCTACCTTGTTACGACTTCACCCCAATCATTGGTCACAACTTGGACGGTTATCTCCCTTGCGGGTTGAATCACCGTTTTTGGTTGCACCCAACTTTCGTGGTGTGACGGGCGGTGTGTACAAGGCCCGGGAACGTATTCACCGGGGCCAGCTGATCCCCGATTACTAGCGATTCCACCTTCATGTGGGCGAATTGCAGCCCACAATCTGAACTGGGGCCGGCTTTAAGAGATTTGCTTGTCCTTGCGGACTTGCTGCTCGCTGTACCGGCCATTGTAGCACGTGTGTAGCCCTGGACATAAAGGCCATGGTGACTTGACGTCATCCCCACCTTCCTCCCCGTTGTCCGAGGCGGTTCCCTAAGAGTGCTGTCCTTTACGGACGTGGCAACATAGGGTAAGGGTTGCGCTCGTTGCGGGACTTAACCCAACATCTCACGACACGAGCTGACGACAGCCATGCAGCACCTCTGCTAGCAACCGGCTTTACGGTTCGTCTTCTGTTTCCAGAATCCTACTACTAGTAGTTCAAGCCCAGGTAAGGTTGTTCGCGTTGCGTCGAATTAAACCACATGCTCCACCGCTTGTGCGGGCCCCCGTCAATTCCTTTGAGTTTCAACCTTGCGGCCGTACTCCCCAGGCGGCACATTTAATGCGTTTGCTTCGGCACGAAGGGGGTCGATACCCCTCACGCCTAATGTGCATCGTTTACGGCTAGGACTACCAGGGTATCTAATCCTGTTTGCTCCCCTAGCTTTCGCAGCTGAGTGTCAGTAATGGTCCAGTTACCTGCTTTCGCCATTGGTGTTCCTCCCGATCTCTGCGCATTTCACCGCTACACCGGGAATTCCAGTAACCTCTCCCATACTCAAGTCTGGCAGTATCTGTTGGCCTCTCCCCGTTAAGCAAGGAGCTTTCACAACAGACTAACCAAACCACCTACCTGCCCTTTACGCCTAGTAATTCCGAGTAACGCTTGCCACCTTCGTATTACCGCGGCTGCTGGCACGAAGTTAGCCGTGGCTTATTCGCCTGGTACATTCAGTCCCCATATTTCTACAGGGGTATTATTCCCAGGCAAAAGAGGTTTACAATCCGAAGACCTTCATCCCTCACGCGGCGTCGCTGGATCAGGGTTTCCCCCATTGTCCAAAATTCCTCACTGCTGCCTCCCGTAGGAGTCTGACCCGTGTCTCAGTGTCAGTGTGTCCGGTCACCCTTTCAGGTCGGATACCCGTCGTTGCCTTGGTGGGCCATTACCCCGCCAACTAGCTGATAGGCCGCAGACTCCTCTTCTAGCCGTCCTTGCGGACGTTCCATCAAATCCCGATGCCGGGTCTTGATCTTACGCGGTATTACCCCGCCTTTCGGCGGGCTATCCCCCTCTAGAAGGTAGATTGTCTACGTGTTACTCACCCGTCTGCCGCTAAGCACATACTGTATTGCTACAGCTGCCACTTCGCTCGACTTGCATGTGTTAAGCACGCCGCCAGCGTTCACTCTGAGCCAGGATCAAACTCTCCAGATAAAAGTTACAGTCTCGGGTTAAGAGACCGGATTTTACGGAGTGTTTTATGAATGGCTCTTACTTACTCTAAGTTCAACGTTGGCTGTCTTGAGGTGCTTGAAGCCTCAAGACATGTTCTACTTTTGCCATAAAGGTTTGCACTCTTTCGAGTGCGGGCCACCTTTATGGCGTTCCATCGTTATACACACACCTAATCATCCAACCGACAAGCTTTCGCTTTCGGTTGATGACTATGAGGCCCTCAAGTCACTAACCGTTTCCGTGCTGTGTGACGGCACGGTCGTATTGGCAACAAAGGCACTCACCCGCTTGCGCGTTATTGTTTGGTGTCTATGTCAAAGAACGAAAAAGAGTCCCATCACAAAGCACTGCTTCACTTTGTGCCGGGTTTGAAGTTCGAGGACTATATCTGAGCGGCCGTCCTCAAGTCAACAATTATTTTTTTCGGCGGTTACAACTTCAGGCTGCTCAAAGATCGAAAATCCGTGCGCCCCTGATGTCTCAGTTGCGACGTGGACAAAAGTTTATAATAACCTGAGTTCACTAAGCAACAAACTTTATGCCATTCGACATTATTTTTTTAGACCGGATTTGCATTGCCGTTCGCATCGGAACCACCGAGGAGGAACGTCGACGGCCGCAGGACGTGATTGTCTCCCTCCGGCTTGGCGCGTCGCTTCGCTCGGCGGGCCTGAGCGACGACCTTAACCACAGCGTGGACTACAGCCTGATCGAGAGCGAGGTTCGATCCGTGACGGTGGGGCGCGTTTTCAAGCTCGCTGAAGCTCTGGCCGAAACGCTTGCGGAGCAGGCTCTCAAGCACGATCAGATCTTGTCGGCGTGGGTCCGAGTTGAGAAGAGAGTCTTGGAATCGGTGGAATGCGTGGGAGTGGAAATTTGGCGCGAAAGAAGTTAGCGGACATCCCGCAATCGAGAAAGCAGATCGGCGTGCTGTTTTCGGGGGGTCTCGATAGTGCCGCGCTTATAGGTCACTTTCTGGAACTCGACTATGACGTGTGGCCTGTTTACGTTCGCTCCGACCTCCCATGGGAATCGGTCGAGATCGAATGGGCTCAGCGGTTTCTGCGAGCAGCGGCTTCGGATTTGCTCCAGCCGCTGGGCTTCGCGACGCTGCACCTTGAACAAGCCTACGATGGCAACTGGAGCCGAACGGGCCTGACTCCTGGGGCGGACAGCCGAGATGCCGCCGTATTCCTTCCCGCGAGAAATCTCCTCCTTCTCACGAAGGCGATGCTGATTCTTTCTCCCCAGGGCGTACATGATGTCGCGCTGGCCACATTGAATGGCAACCCTTTCGCTGACGCCCGACCGTCCTATTTTAAGCTACTGGAGAAAGTCTTATCCGTCGGATTTCGCCATCGGGTCCAAATACTCGCCCCGTTCAGGCGAAAAACAAAGGTTGAAATCATTCGGGCTTACCACGGGTTTCCCCTCCACCTCTCTACGTCCTGCATCAGTCCGAGTGATGACGCGCACTGCGGCAAATGCAACAAGTGCGCGGAGAGGCGGCGGGCGTTCAAAAAGGCGGAAGTGAGGGATCGGACGGTCTACAGAGATGGAGCGAACGTGGCGGCGCCGGCATTGCGGGGCTAAGCGCTTTTCTTAATGGTCTTGCACTGCGGGTAGCCCGAGCAGGCAAGAAATTCTCCGAAGCGTCCGCGTTTTCTTACCATCGGTTTCTCGCAGTTTTCGCAAGCTTCTCCGGTCGGTTCTGCCGCGATTTTTTCCTGGGGCAGTGATTTTGTGAACCGGCACTCCGGATATCCCGAACACGCGAGGAATTTTCCACGACGGCCCAGGCGCATGACGATGGCCTTACCGCACAGCTCGCACTTCTCGCCGGTCTCCTCCGGCTTCACCATGTTCCCTTCCTTGTCCAACGACACTTTGTAGGTACAGGTCGGGTATGTGGAGCACGCCAGAAACTTGCCAAAGCGACTCTCGCGGATCACCATCATCTTTCCGCATGATTCACATTTGATGTCGGTCTCCTTCGCCTTGGGTTTAAGGACCTTCATCTCTTTCTCGGCCAGAGCCAGCTTGGCGGCGAATGGTTCCCAGAAATTCCGGATGACCGTCTGCCACTTCGCTTTGCCGTCAGCCACGTTATCGAGCTGGGCCTCCAGCTCCGCGGTAAAGTTCACGTCGACGATTTCAGAAAAATTCTCAACGAGCTGATGATCCACGGTTTTGCCGAGTTCCGTCGGAACGAAGCGCCGCTCCTCGAAACGAACGTAACCGCGCGCGATGATGGTCTGAATGATCGGGGCGTACGTGGAGGGACGGCCGATGCCGAGATCTTCGAGCATTTTGACGAGACTTGCTTCGTTGAAGCGGGGCGGCGGTTCCGTGGAATGTTGTTCCGGATTGCGCCCCTTTTCTTCAAGCTTGTCGCCCGCTTTCAAGGGAGGAAGCATCTCCGTCTTCCCTTCCTCGTCCTCGCTCTTATCGAGCGGAGCGACCGGCGCGCTTTCCTGGCCATAAATCGTGAGGTAGCCAGAGAACTTCAACGTGCGGCCGTTCGCTCGAAAAATATAGGGCTGCGGATCCGTCCCGATGTCGACCGTCAGAGTGTCATAAACGGCATCCGCCATCTGACTGGCCACGAAACGGTCCCAGATAAGCTTGTAGAGCTTAAATTGCTCAGGCGAGAGGCTGGCCTTGATCGCGTCCGGGCGCCGCAACACCGACGATGGCCGGACGGCTTCATGGGCCTCCTGGGCACCTTTCGCCTTGGTCTTGAACACGCGCGGCTTGGGCGGAAGCATGTTCTTACCGAAAGATTTCTCGATGAACTGAGCCGCTTCGTCCTGCGCGGCCTTCGCGATGAACGTGGAGTCCGTTCTCATATAAGTAATGAGACCGACCGTCTCACCGGAATCGATGGCGATGCCTTCGTAAAGCTGCTGCGCAATGATCATGGTGCGCTGGGCGCGAAACCCGAGCTTGTGCGAGGCTTCCTGTTGAAGCGAAGCCGTGGTGAATGGCGCTGACGGTTGGCGGCGGCGTTCCTTCGCCTCCACTTTCGAAACGGCGAACTTCGCATTCTTCAGGTCGGAAAGAATTTCGTCGACGATCGGTTTGGATGTCAGTTCAAGGCGCTCATACCGATGGGTTCCCTTCGAATACAAGTTCGCCCAAAAGGGAGGATGCCCAGCCTTTTCCAGAAGCACGGCGAGCGTCCAGTACTCCTGAGGGATAAATTTATCGATCTCCTCTTCGCGCTGGCAGACGATGCGCACGGCGACCGACTGAACGCGGCCCGCGGAAAGGCCGCGTTTCACCTTGCGCCAAAGGAGCGGAGACAACTTGTAACCGACCAGACGATCAAGGACGCGGCGGGCCACCTGCGCGTTGACTAAATTATCGTCAAGAGCCCGAGGTTCTGCGAGCGCAGCTTTGATTGCCTCCGGCGTGATTTCGTGAAAAGTGATTCGCCTGAGTTTCTCAGGCGGGACCTTGAGCATTTGAGCCAGGTGCCACGCGATGGCTTCTCCTTCCCGGTCATAGTCCGTAGCGAGAAAGATGGTTTTCGCCATCTTGGCGGCCTTGTTTAGCTCGGGGAGAAGCTTCTTCGCGCGGGGAAGGATGACGTAGCTTGTTTCAAAGTTTTTGTCGATGTCGACACCGAGTTTCCGTTGAGGGAGATCACGCACGTGTCCGTAGGAACTGCGAACGAGAAAATTCTTCGACAGAAATTTTCCGATCGTTTTCTCTTTTGTCGGTGACTCAACGATAACGAGTGAATCCATAGGTCGCCCATTGTAACAACATCGCGATGAATATCAAGACGAACGAAGAATCAGGCTCTGACGAGTTTGCCGCCCGGCAGGGTGCGAATGAGGCCTTTCATCTCGAGTTGCACAAGAAGCGCCGCCGCCAGTTTTGCGTCGATCGCCGTTCGGGAAAGCAGCTCGTCGCGATCCAGGGGAACATCGGTCACGGCATCGATGATCAGCCGCGACGCTCCCGCCTCCGCCGGCACCTTCGTATCTGTTTTGGTTGGGCTGGAATGTTCCCAACCAAGTTCTTCGAGAACGTCGGCGGCGCTTTCCACCAAACCTGCCCCTTCTCGAAGCAGTCGATGAGGCGCCATGCTTTGCGGCGAGGTCACCGGCCCCGGAACAGCGAACACGTCTCGGCCTTCCTCAGCCGCGAGACGCGCGGTGATCAGCGCGCCGCTGGTGGCGCCCCCTTCCACAACGACCGTCGCGGTGCTGAGCCCAGCGATGATCCTGTTGCGGCGAGGAAAGTTCGCCGGATGGGGTTTCGTCGCCATGGGGAACTCACTGATGACCGCCCCGTGATCGCGGATGCGATCAGCCAGTGCCCGATTCTCCGGTGGATACGTCATCAGAAGCCCACTTCCGACCACGGCCCAAGTTAACCCGCCAGCGGCCAGGGTAGCCTCATGAACGCGGGTGTCAATTCCACGCGCCAAGCCGCTGACGGTGGTGATACCGGCAGCAACGAGATCCTCCGACAGTCGACGGGCGATTTTCTCGCCGTAGTGAGTGCACGCGCGGCTACCCACGAGGGCCACCGCCGAACGAGCATCGCTGACATCCTCCCCCGCAACGTAGAGGACCGGCGGCGGACACGATGTCTGCCGCAACAGCGGCGGATAGGGTCCCGCGTGTGCCAGATATATGCGGGAGCGGTGGCGCTCGGCCAACTCGGCGTCGGCGTGGGCGCGAGCAAGCGACGGCGCGAGATCGGACGCAGCAGCGTCCATGTCGAACGAATGCGTGGACGAAAAAATCCACCCGTCCGGACCCGCGTCGTAAACCGACTTTGCCGTGGGAAATGTCGCCAGCAGGTCGCGAAGGGCCGCGGGACCGAGTCCGGCGAGCCCGTTCAGCGCGAGCGAATAGAGAACTTCATCATTGATAAGCATGGTCCGTCTCCTGATTTTGGAGCGCGGAGGGGTGCGGCAAGTTTTATTGAGAGGAGGGTTTTAAGAAATGCGAAGCATGGCGGCGGACTTCTCAGCCAGCTTGCCACGCTTGGTAGTGGGGTACTTCTCAAAGTAGCGATCGTACGTATCGACCGCATCTCGACGAAGTCCCTGGCTTTCCAATGCCTTGGCGTACTCAAAAGCGGCCGCCTCTGCCATGGGCGTATCGGGGCAACGCTCCACGGTTTTCCGAAAGTATTGGCCGGCGCTTTTGTAATGACTCATGACGGTAAGAAATTCGCCAATGACGATGTTGGCTCGGCAGGTCCACGGCTTTTTCGTCGTGTCGCCATACTTTTGAAACCCGTCGGAGAAGAGGTAATCGATACCGTACTTGGCCCCGATGCACAGCAGGACAATGAAAACGAGAGCCTTGCGCACGAAAGGTTAGTCGTCGCGCCGAACCAGGTCTCCGATCTCGACGGCTTCGTTGGCCTGAAGAATACGGACGGAGCAATTTTTCCCGTCGATACGATCGGTGACCTGAGAGGTCGCCGCCCGCCGGACTTCGAAGCCGAGAAACTTCCCGGTCTGAGGATCGCGTACGCGCTCGCCGCGCTTGAAAATGCTCACGCGATCTCCCGTGGAAAGGCCGAGCTCGCTCCCCACATTGAGGTACACAAGATCGTTGAGATAGTAGAGGCTGCGAATTTCCCCATCTTGGCCGCCGGCGACGAAACCGTCGAACTCCCAGTCGGCCGGAGCGATGAAGGCGTCGGCTTTTTCGAGTCGTCGGATGACCTTCTTGTTGGTTTTGGGAGCCGATTCCGCGGGTGGGGCTACCTCGGCGGGCTTGGCGGCGTCTTCTGCCGAGTTCGCCGGAATGGCGACCTCGTCGTCCGCGCGAAGCGAAAGCGCGGTTCCGAGGGCAATCGTAAACAGGAAAGCGAGCGAAGAACGTGTCCGCATCAAACTGTACCTCCGGTCCACCGCCATTTTTCAAAGCGTTTTGGCGATCGAGAATAAAGTTAGGTTGTCTGCCCCTGGGTGTCAAGGGCGATTTGATAATCCAATCTGGCTCTCGTTGAGCGATTTTAAAGTGGTCGTCCATAAGTCACCTCACGATGCGCGGGCGGGGTCTCGATCCAGGAGCCGATAACTGATGGCCTCCGCGACATGACAGGCCAAAATTCTGTCCCCGCTTTCAAGGTCCGCGATGGTCCGGGACACCCGGAGAATTCGATCATAGGCCCGCGCCGAAAGACCCAACCTCAAAATAGCCTGACGGATAAGTTGCTTGGCGTCGGCTTCCAGGCCGCAAAATGCACGAATATGACGCACTCCCATCTGTCCATTCTCGAAAAGGCCGTGAAGCCGAAGCCGCTGGCTTTGGATACTTCGCGCGGCGGCGACCCGGGCTCTAATGTCGACGGAAGCCTCTGCGCGCACGGGCTCACCCGCAATCTCATCGATGCTGAGCGCAGGCACTTCCACATGGAGGTCGATTCGATCGATCAGGGGGCCGGAGAGCTTCGCCCGATATTTCTGAACGGTCGGCGGTGAGCATACGCAGTTCCGGCTCGCGCACCCCAAATAACCGCAGGGACACGGATTAGCGGCGGCGATCAACAGAAAGTCACTGGGGTACCGCACCGAGCTCGCGACGCGGGCGATCGTCACGAACCGATCCTCGAGGGGCTGACGAAGCGACTCAAGAACAGATCGTCCGAATTCCGGAAACTCATCGAGAAAAAGAACCCCGCGATGGGCCAGCGAGACTTCGCCCGGCCTGGGGCTGGATCCGCCGCCCACGAGCGCCACGTCGGATATCTGGTGATGCGGGCTGCGAAACGGCCGCGCCGCGATCATCGACCGGGATTCACGCAAATAGCCCGCGACCGAGTGGATCTTGGTCGTCTCCAGGGCTTCCTCGAACAACATGTCGGGAAGGATCGTGGGCATTCGCCGTGCCAACAGGGTTTTTCCCGATCCGGGTGGACCGATCATCAGGACATTGTGCCCTCCGGCGGCGGCGATCTCGAGCGCGCGCTTGGCGAAGGCCTGCCCTTTCACGTCAGAAAAATCCACGCCGTGTTCGCGGGCCTGCTTGAATACGTGCTCCCTGTCGACGGTAACGGGCGACCAGGCAAGATCGCCGCGGAGGAACGATACCGTCTCAGCAAGGCTCGTCGCCGCGAAAGCCGCGAGTTGATCGACCAGCGCGGCCTCGTCCGCGTTACGGTCCGACACTAGGAGCGCCTGGAATCCCGCCTTTCGCAACCCAAGCGCGCAGGGAAGCACGCCATTGACCGGGCGAAGCTCACCATTGAGGCCGAGTTCGCCAATGAAGGCCCGGCCGGCAAGCGCGTCTTCCGGAATTAAACCGGCCGCGGCCAGGATGCCGATCGCGATCGCGAAATCGAAGGCCGGCCCCTCTTTGCGGATGTACCCGGGGGCCAGGTTGACGGTGATTTTCTGAACCGGGAAAGGGAAACCGGAGTTCTTGATGGCGGCGACGACGCGCTCGCGCGATTCCCGCACCCCGGCATCGGGAAGCCCAACGATGGAAAAGGCGGGAAGACCTGGCCGAAGATCGACCTCAACGGTCACCGGATAGCCGTCGATGCCGTGAAGCGCGGCGGAAAATGTTTTCGAGAGAATGGGAGCCTCCGTGAGGGGAGGTCCGTTGTCTGGCCCAAAAGGGGCCGAGGAAGGGAGGACGTGGGAATCCTACCACCGGAGCCTCCCGCATGGCAATGGCCTCGAAATGCGGGGCGCCGTGTTGGCGCATTCGTTGATACTCGCGGTATCCGTTCCGGACCAGGAGGTCCGGTATCAGCTACCCGTGTTCTTCGTCTTTCCCTTTCTCACGCTGGCATACGCGAGAATCATCGGAACGGATCTCCGAGTGACCAGTACCAGCACGAACAAAAGCGACAACAGCGAGACGGACGCCCCTAAAATAAACGACAGCGGCCGGTAGCGAAACCGCACCAGGTGGCGGCCTTCGGGAACCCGCACCGAAGGAAACGCGGCTTCGAAAGCTACCGTCGGAGCCTCCTTACCGTCGATCCGCACGGTCCAGCCGGAATCCCAGGCCTGCGACAGCACCAGCCTGCCAGGCCCCTCCACCTCCGCCGACACCTTTTCCCCCTCAGCGCGGAGCAGAAGCACTCGACCGGTCCCCTCGAAGAACGCCTCCGCCTTCAAGTCCGCGTTTCGGCTGACCGTGAAAGCCTCCGGACCGGGGACGACCGACGCCGCGCTCGAGAGGCGAACGATGGCCGACGCCC